>Ga0209541_10004959_pt1 | contig 23394 bp, 27 predicted proteins | sample RifCSPlowO2_01_FD_184027 | JGI IMG/M metagenome (GOLD analysis project Ga0209541, IMG submission 184027) | Groundwater microbial communities from Rifle, Colorado - Rifle CSP2_plank lowO2_0.1 (SPAdes) (version 2) | ecosystem: Environmental > Aquatic > Deep subsurface > Groundwater | place... | reverse complement strand
CGTGCCGTGCCGCCACGTCAATTGCCTGCTGGATCCGGTGGACATTAGACGACATGGCTGTGACAATAAATTTGCCCCGCGCATCGCGGATTTCCCGCTCAAACGTTTGCTCCAAAATACTCTCCGACAGCGACCAACCCTGCTTTTCTGACCGCAAACAATCCGACAGCAAACATAACACCCCGCGTTTACCCATTACCGCCATTTTTTGAAATTCCGGTAATATCCCGTCTACCGGCGCTAAATCAAACTTAAAATCAGATCCGTGATACATTACCCCTTCAGGGGTAGTAATAACTAAATGGCGCGCGTCCGGTACCGAATGGGTTATCCTCACCGTCTCGATACTAAATACCCCCAATCGCAACGGTTGGTCATCGGGCAGCAGCTGCGTGTTGGCGGTAACGTTAAAATCCGCCAACCGCTCTTTGGCAAACCCGATAGTCAATTTCGACCCGTAAATCGGGATGTTGCCTAAATTGGGCAAAATGTACGGCAAGCCGGCGATATGGTCGTCGTGCCCGTGGGTCAACAACATTCCCACAATTTTGTCTTTGCGTGCTTCCAGGTAAGTCACGTCCGGAATCAACAAATCCACCCCCAGCATGGTCGCATCCGGAAAGCCGATACCGCAATCCACCACCAGAATCTGGTCCTGGTACTCGTACACGTACATGTTTTTGGTTACCCCGCCAATTCCGCCAATGGGAATAAATCGCAACATTAAATTAATTTTACACTAAGTTCAACTGTACTGGCACTTCTGATTTTACCTCTTTCTTAGGAACATTATGCAGATTATCAATTATCTGTTTTAATTTCCCAAAGTCCGTTTTGAATTGGCGCATCACTTCTCCCGCCCGCAAAGCCGCAGCCGGGTGATACATCGGCACTATCAAAATTTTCCTGCCCCGCCAGTTTATCCATCTTGCCTGCCCGTGGACCTGGGAAATCTTTGCCCCCGGCAAAAACTTGCCCATGCTAAACCGGCCTAAAGTCACAATTATCTTGGGTTCAATAATCTCAATTTCTCGGTCTAAATAAACGCCGTATGCCGCCAGTTCTTCAGGTAGGGGATCGCGGTTGTTCGGCGGCCGGCAACACAACATGTTGGCGATAAATACATCTTCCCTCTGAATACCAATCTCTTCAAGAGTTATAGTCAATAACTTGCCCGCCGCTCCCACAAACGGCCGGCGCTGCACGCTTTCGTGATATCCGGCTGCTTCGCCGATAAACATCACTTCCGCGTCAGGATTGCCTTCCGGCGGCACAATATCCGTCGCCTTCTTCGTCAGCGGCAATTTTCCTGCTGCCGCTTCCATCTCTTTTACCAAATCATCCAATAATTGTTTTTTATCCATTGACTAATCCCTAGACGCTAGACGCTAATAACTGGGTAGGTAGTCCTTAATATTTTCCGCCGTTAAATGCAGCGACTGCTGTTTTCCTTCCACCACTTCCCGGGCTAACTTGCGGGTAATACCTTGGATTGTTCGCTGCAGGGTCCTGATCCCCGCGTCATATCCCAACGGCCGGACGATCTGCGGCCACAATGCCTCATCAATAGTCAGATTCTCCGGCTTCAATCCCGCTTCTGTCACGGCTTCCGGTAGCAAATAATCTTTACCAATCATCACCTTTTCCTGGTCGGTGTACGACGGCATGGAAATCGGTTCCAGTCGGTCCATCACCGCCGTGGCGATATTAGTGGTATTGTTGGCCGTGGCCATAAACAGCACTTCCGATAAATCAAACGGGTAGTCTAAATAATGGTCCACAAAGGCAAAATTCTGCTCCGGATCTAATAACTCTACCAATACTCCCATGACATCGGACCTGGCATCGTCAGCCACCCGGTCAATCTCATCCAGCAGCATAATCGGATTTTTTGTCGCCACCCGCCGTAACCCTTTAACTACGTATCCCGGTTCCGCCTCCGTATGCAGCCGCGACTGTCCCCGCAAATCTCGGGCCGACCCCATGCCGCCAAATGGAATTCGCACCAATTGCCGCCCTATGGCTTCAGCCAGTGAGTAGGCAAACGTGGTTTTCCCGGTGCCCACCAATCCTACCAGGCACAGGATCGGCGCCCGCGCCACCGCCCCTTCGGTCTTTTGATAGTGCCGCAATTTCAACACCGCCAAATACTCCAAAATCCGTTCCTTGACCTGGACCATGCCATAGTGGTTTTTGTCCAGTATTGCCCTGGCCTTGGTTAGATCCAGTACATCCTCCGACCGCTTGGTCCAGGGCAAGCTTACCACCCACTCTACGTAATGCGCCACCCGGTCATATTCCTGGGTATAAGCTGCCGGATTTACCGCCACTCGCCCCAACCTGTCCACATCCTCCTCCACCTTAATCTTCAGCTCCGGCGGCAACGTTACCCCTATGAGTTTCTGCCGCAGTTTCTCCACCTCCGTCCCCAATGATTTCACCGCACTATCCACCATACTTCCAGTCTACCCCAAATTCTCGAGAATTAAAATTACCCTTAACTAACTCCTTCGCCGGTCGTGGAATTCCCGCCGGGGGCGGAAGTCGCCGCCATCTCGCCGCGGGCCACGCCTGAAACCACCACCTGGTCGCCCAGACTGTGTACCTGGAGGCGGGCCATACGGATTACCCGCCTCATCCAGCATCGCCAAATCAATCCGGCCCAAATCGTCAATCTTAATCACTTTAACTTTCACCGTCTGCCCCAAAGACACGATCTCATTGGGGTCATTCACAAATCCGGCCGCCATCCGCGACACGTGCACCAAACCATCTTTACCGGGCAATACTTCCACAAACGCCCCAAACGGCTGAATCCGTTTGACCACCCCGTCAAACATTTCTCCGGCTTGGACTTCCCGGGTTAACCCCTTGATCCAATCTACCGCTTGCTGGATTTTATCTTTGTCCATCCCCGACACCGTCACCGTTCCGTCATCTTCAACATTAATCTCCGCTCCGGTTTCGGCAATGATCTTTTTGATCATCCGGCCCCCCGGACCGATAACTTCCCCGATTTTCTCTTCCGGAATCTTCACCACACTGATCTTGGGAGCGTAAACCGATATGTGGGCTCTGGCTGCCGGTAACACCTTTAGCATCTGATCCAAAATAAACAGCCGGCCTTCTTTAGCTTGAGCCAAAGCTTGCTCAATCACTTGTAGCGAAACCCCCTTGACTTTAAGATCCATCTGCATCGCCGTAATGCCGTCAGCCGTTCCGGCTACTTTAAAGTCCATATCGCCCAAGTGATCTTCCATGCCTTGGATATCCGACAGGATGACGAATTTCTTACCGTCGGTTATAAGCCCCATGGCAATACCGGCCACAGGTTTCTTAATTGGCACTCCTGCGTCCATCAGCGACAACGTCGAACCGCACACAGACGCCATGCTTGTCGATCCATTAGAAGACATAATCTCCGATACTACCCTGATGGTGTACGGAAATTCGTCTTCAGGCGGCAATACCGGCTCCAGCGCCCGCTCCGCCAACGCCCCGTGGCCCACTTCCCGCCGGCTGGGCCAGCCCAGCCTGCCCACCTCGCCCACCGTAAATGGCGGCATGTAATAGTGGTGCATATACCGCTTGGATTCTTCTCCGAATTCCATTGATTCCACCAGCATCTCCAACGCCGGTGACGCCAACGTGGTAATCGTCACCGCTTGAGTTTGCCCTCGCGCAAATATCGCCGACCCATGCGTTCGCGGCAACAAACCCACCTCACCGCTGATATCCCTGATTTCCGTAGCTTTTCGTTTATCCGGCCGCACGTTGTCAGTCAAAATCATTTTCCGGCCCAATCCATGCGCCAACTCATTTACTATTCCCACCACTAATTTCGGATCATAATCAGCCTCATATTTTTCTATCAAACTCTGCATCAGTCCTGCTCGTCTCATCCTATCCAACTCCGCTTCCGCCGCCAGCAACTGATCCAACACTTCTTTTTCTCTAGCTAGTTTATCTCTTAATTCCCTATGCTCATCTTCCGGCTTAACCGTCATTTTCGGCTTGCCCACTTCTTTGGCCCAAGTTGCAATTGCCTGGGCAATCTCCCCATTTTTTTCCTCACCCAGCTTGAATGCTTTAAGCATTTGGACTTCATCTATTTCCTTGGCTCCAGATTCAACCATCATCGTCGCGTCGTGAGTGCCTGAAATCACCAAATCCAAATCCGAAACTTGTCGTTCCGCATAAGCCGGATTGACTATAAATTCACTTTGATCTTCTCGTTTAATCATGCCTATACGCACCGCCCCGATCGGCCCTTCCCAGGGGATATCCGATAATGCCAGCGCCGCCGAAGTAGCAATAATCGCCGGAATATCCGCGTCATTTTCCGAATCTACCGATAATACCGTTACGATCACTTGGACTTCCTGCTTAAAACTCATTGGGAACAGCGGCCTGATCGACCGGTCAATTAACCTGGCCGTCAAAATCGCTTCATCCGAAGGCTTGCCTTCTCGTTTCACCCACCGCGATCCCTTGATCCTGCCGCCGGCATACAGTTTTTCTTGATACTCTACAAACAAGGGGAAATAATCCAAACTAGTTTGATTAATCGAAGCTACTACCGTAGCTAAAACTATAGTTTCTCCATAAGTAGCCAGCACCGCCGCGTTAGCCTGTTGGGCCAACCGGCCGGTTTCCAGGTGTAAAGATTTGCCGTTAAGTTCCAGGGAAATTTTATGAGTCATTAATTGTTTATTTGGCTAGCCCCAAGTTTACCACCAATTCCTTATATCTTTTACCGTCTTTGCCCTTGACGTTAATATAGTTTAATAATCTGCGTCTCTTGGCTACCATCTTGAGCAACCCCCGCCGCGAGTGATCATCTTTAGCGTGCTGTTTCAAGTGTCCCGTCAACTGGTTAATCCTGGTAGTCAACAACGCCACTTGCACTTCAGGCGACCCCGTATCACCGGCAGCCTGGCCGTACTTTTGCATTATCTTCTGTTTTTGATCTTTAGTCAACATGCATCCATTATACCACTAGACTTCGCTGGAACCGCTGTACACTTTCGGCGGCTTGAGCCAATCCGGCGAGGGTTGCAATTGCTCCAATACCTGGCCAAATTCCGCCGCTTGAGCTTGCTGTTGTACCGTGGCCACCCCCGCCCGGCTCGCTCCGGCCCGCAGCAACTGTGCTGCCGCTTCAAACGTTTCCGCTCCTACCCCCGGATGCTGGAATCTCTGCGTCGCCGCCTCCAAGCCCTGCATCAAATTCTTAGCTGCATCAGCCACTAACTTTACTCCTAAAGTTTGCAGTAGCTGGACTACTAACTGGCTGACACTCGCAGCCAGGTTATCCACTAAATTCACCTGCCCGTACCGGCTGTTACCCGGTTGGTTATCAATGTTTACCACCATAGCCTTGTCAAACACCGCCTTTTCCGTCAGGTACAAATTGCCTAATTCGGCTAAGTTTTTGGCTCCTACCACAAATATTATCTCCGCATCCGATCCTTCATAAGCGTAACTCACGCTCGCCGGATCCAGCGGCTTGGCCCCTTCTTTAGGTTGGATCACCAAGTTAAATTTCTTGCCTTCTACGTTATAGCTGACTTTTTCAATCGCGTCTTGAATATAGTCAAACGATATAACCAAGTTCCGGTTACCAAAGCTTTGGGCTACCTGATCTATGCCGACTAGTTGGGATTGTTCCACTACCGGCTTGCCGGTACTGCCCATGATCACGTTCTTGTCCGCTTGTTTCAGGGCCACAAACAAACCCGAGGCCGCAGCCATGGTATCCAAGTTAGCTGATCCGGGCGTCACTATCAGTAAACTTTTAGCTGACCCAAACGCTTCCACCAGGGGTTTTAAATCGATGCTTTCTAGCATTTACTCCTCTACGGATAATTTTCGGTACGATATTAACACGTCACCGATTTTAAAGTCAAGAGCAGGGGAGAGCGCCACGCCGCATTCATCCCCAACCCCAACTTGTTTAACCTTCTCCTTACCCTGTTGCAGTGAAATAATCTTGCTGTCCCCGATAGGTTGATCTTCCCTCTTCACATGCACTAACATCCCAGTTGCCAACACCCCCGAGCTGACTTGACATCCGGCGATCCGATTAGCTTTAATTTCAAACTCAGCTTTAATTGCTGCCCGTCCCATCTCTGTCTCATCAATCGTCGGCTCCAACAATTTCAGTACCCAAGCTTCCACATCCTCCAGCAATTCGTAAATAATCCGGTAAGTTTTAATGCTTATGTCTTCGGTTTCCGCTAACCGCGCCGCCGTCTTGATAGTGCTTACGTTAAAGGCGATGATTTTAGCTCCCGTACTTTCTGCCAAAAGCACATCCGCCTCACCCACTTCACCCACTCCGGCGTCGATAATTTCCACTTCATCACTCATATTAGCCCTGATTGCTTCCAAGCTTCCGGCCATATCGGTCTTAACGATGAACTTTAACTTGGTCTTTTTCTTTTCGCCTTCAGTTTCTTTGTTCTGTATTTCTGATTTAACTAATTCGCTAGCCGCTAGCCGCTGACTCCTCACTTGTGCCCCTACCGCCGGCACCGATTTAAACCCCACCATCGCCACCGGTTGGCCCGGCACAGCCTCATCTACCCTCTTCCCGGCATCATTTATTAACGCTCTGGCCTTGCCCCCTACCGCTTCCGCCCACACCGTTTGACCTATTTTGAGCCTGCCGTTCTTCACTAATAACGTGGCCACTGGTCCCTGTTCAGGGTCCAATTTGGCCTCAATTACTACCGCCTCAAGTTCTCCGGTCGGATCGCTTTTTAGTTCCTGCATCTCCGCCATCAGCAGCACCATCTCCAGAAGTTGATCCAGATTTTGTTTCTTCTTGGCCGAGATCGGCACGCAGACCACGTCTCCGCCATAACCCTCTACATACACTTCGTTTTCCGCCAATTGGGCTTTCACCTTCTCCACGTTAGCTTCTGGCAGATCAATTTTATTGATCGCCACCAAAAAGGGCACTTTAGCTTCTTTGATATGCCCTATCGCCTCTTTGGTTTGTGGCTTAACTCCGTCATCCGCCGCCACGAGCAAAATTACTAAATCCGTCACCCTGGCTCCCCTTGACCGCATCTTAGCAAAAGCCGCGTGCCCCGGCGTGTCCACTACGGTAATTAATTTGCCCTGATGATTAACTTGATACGCCCCAATGTGTTGGGTAATCCCACCCGCCTCTTTGCCGGTGATATTAATCTGGCGCAATGTTTCGATCAGCGTCGATTTGCCGTGATCCACGTGTCCCATGACTGTCACAATCGGTGGTCGCACCGTCATAATTACACCTCATTTTGCCTTTAACTTACCGGCGATTTCTTTTTGGGCCGCTGGGCCGACTCCCTTAACTTGAGTTAGATCTGCTTGTTTCACTTCGGCTATCGTCACCAACCCCGCCGCTACCAGGGCATTTCTGGTCCGTTTGGACAACCCTAAAGTATCAATCTCAATTTCCCCTTCTTCTACCTCGCCTTTCTTCCCCGACTGGCCATTTATCTCAATGGTATAGTCGCCGATCAACTTCCCTGCCAATCGGACGTTCTGTCCCCCTCGGCCAATCGCCAACGATAACTGGTCGTCCGGGACCACCACCACTGCCTTCTTCTTTTTCTCGTCTACCGTAATCTGCAGTCCTTCAGCCGGCGCCAAGGCTGCGGCCATAAATTTATCAACTTTCGGATTATATTGAATGATGTCAATTTTTTCATTATTTAACTCACCGATGACTGCCTGGACCCGGACCCCCTTCTGTCCCACGCACGATCCCACCGGGTCCACTCCTTCTTGCTTGGAATCCACCGCTATCTTGGTTCTGGTGCCGCCTTCTCTGGCTATAGCCTTGATCTCTACCGCCCCCGACGCCACTTCCGGCACCTCCCGGCGGAATAATTCCGCCACTAACTCCGGTGCTCCTCGGGATACGATAATCGCCTTGCCCCGCGGCGTTTCGCCAATTTCTTTAATGTATACCGTGATCCGCTGGTTCAGTTTATAATACTCGCCTCGCATCTGTTCTTCCGGCGGCATCACCCCCTGGCCCCGGCCGATATCCACGATCACGTTCGGTCCCTCAAATCGCAGCACCATCCCATTGGTAATCGTTCCCAACCTGCCGGTATAGTCGGCAATAATCGCCTCTTTCTCTGCTTCCCTGATCCGCTGCAAAATTACTTGTTTAGCGGTTTGGGCGGCAATCCGTCCGAATCCGGGCGGGGTGACATCCTCTTTAGTGTCCCCCCTAATGATCCGTGCCGCCCCTGTATCCGGGTCCAGCTCCACCACATACGGAGTCTCTTCCTCCAGGCCAAAATCCTTCCGGTAAGCCGCCAAAATCGCCGCCTTGATGGTGTCCAACACCACCACCGGCTCAATCCCTCTTTCGGCGCAAATTTGGTTTATCGCCGCCGCGAACTCGGTCCTGGCCGTAATCGTATGTGACATAAACCTTTATCTTATTCTAGCAAAAAGGTGGGTTCTCACCCACCTCACTAACAGGCTATTCTACCACTAGCTACTATTCTTCGTCAAACGCCACTAGCTTCATCCAGTCTGAAAAATTTCGTAAATAGGTTTTATTTGGCTAGCAGACCGCAAATTTTGTTGTCCTCGGCCCAAGATTTGATCCGCCCTAGAACGGCTTAAGTTGCCTAAGGCTATTCCTATATCTTCATAAGTAGTCAAACTCTCTTTACCTGGACTATCCAGGTTATATCGCAATCGCAACGCTTTTTTAGGCTGCTCATGTTCTAAGTTATTTATCGCTTCATCCACTGCTGCTACTAAACCTGCCGTCTCTTCATGGCTCTGCAAAACTCGCATTAAATCGGCCATTTGTTGTTTTGCGCTTCCCTTATCTGAAAACGGTACATTTAAAAATGTGTCGTAGAGCAATGCCACGTATCCTGGTACATTTTTACCCGGTACTTCAGGGATATCCTCCGGTTCCAAAGACCTTCTCACCAGCTCAATAAACCCCCTTGATGTTCGTGGCCACTCTCGACCTAAACCCAGCCCTGACTCTGAATCTGCCATAATCTCCCGATTTTATCAATTTTCTTCCAATTCCCGCAACAGGTCTTTTTGTCGCCGCGTTAGCTCTTTGGGCACTTCGACCACCAGGCGTACATATAAATCGCCCCGGCTACGGCCGTGGAGGTGCAGCGCGCCCTGACCTGACAGTCGCATCAGCGTGCCCGGTTGCGTTCCCGGCCGGACTCTGATTTTCATCTCCCCGTCAATCGTCGGCACTTCCACTTCTCCTCCCACAGCCGCCATTGAGAAAGACACCGCTTGGTCCACAAACAAGTCCGCTCCATCCCGCTTGAATCGCGCGTCCGGCCGGACATCCAGAGTCACGTCAAAATTCTGATATCTGATCCTGGTGCCCTCATCCGCTCCCGCCGGAATCTTAATCGTGTGCTTTTTACCATCAATTACCACCGTTTTCTCTACTCCCTTCATCGCTTCCATAAAGTCAACAGTTAAACCATAGCGCGGTTTGGCCGGCTGGCGCCGGAACGGTGATGCCCCGCCAAAAAAGCTCTCAAAGATCTCAAACGGGTCCGAAAAACCAAAATCAACCCCTTCTCCGGTCCCCCCGCTGGTATAGAAAGTGTAGCTAAATGGTCCCGCCCTACCCGTCCGCCCGCTGGCGGGTCCGCCAAATCCTCCAAATCCGGTTCGCGGGTCAAACGCCGCGTGCCCAAACTGATCATAATTTTGCCGCTTTTCCGGATTCGACAGCACCTCGTAAGCCTCGTTGACTTCCTTAAACTTCTCTTCCGCGTCAGTAGACTTATTCCGGTCCGGATGATACTCCAACGCTTTTTTCCGGTACGCTTTTTTCAACTCTTGCGCCGCAGCCTGTTTATCTACCCCCAAAATCTCGTAATAATCTCTCTTGGTAGGCATAGGGCGAATTATAAATTACAAATGCTAAATGCTAAATTTTTTTGATGAATCACCATCTTTACTTTTCAGAATGATACTACTAATTATTCTCACCAGTTCATCATTCTCTTGGATCAATTGCTCCATCCTTGATTTTAACTTATCATTTGTATCTGCAATTAGTCTAAGCCAATATGAGGTTTCTTTAGCTTCCTTTTTGGCGATAGTAAAACATCTGGTGAATTCTTTTTTAGTTGATGCCGCTTCGGCCTCGGTAGAATTAGCGCCAATCGAAGCAGCGGAACGAGTAATTTGCTTGACAAAAACTGAGTTTTGAGGGGTTCTGTCTAGCTGCTTAGTGAGATTTATGACCCTTAAAACGAACTGATAAATTCTTCGATGGATATCTATCTGCCTAGGCTTTTCATTCAGCATTTAAAATTCAGCATTTATCATTTTTAGCTTACCACTTCTCCCTCTTCTGCCTCTCCTTTGCCCTTATCTTCAGTCTTCTTCTCGCCATTAGGTTGACTGTTCTGCCCCTGCTGTTTATAGACAATCTCTCCTAGTTTTTGGGCCGCAGTCAAAGTTTCTTCCGTCGCCTTCTTCAAATCCTCGGCAGAGGTTTCCGGCTTTTCCGCTAGTTCTTTGAGTTTGTTAACATTGTCTTCAATCTTGTCTTTGTCCGCTTTGTCCAGCTTATCTCCGTGTTCTTTCAGTTGTTTCTCAATTTCAAAAGCCGCCGTAGATGCCTGGTTTCTGGCTTCGGCCAAGTCTTTTCTCTTTTTATCTTCTTCGGCATGTTTTTCCGCCTCTACCTTCATCTTTTCCACTTCCTCATCAGTCAGGTGGGTGGCGTTCTGGATAGTAATCTTTTGCTCTTTGCCCGTGCCCTTATCTTTGGCCGTCACTTTCAAGATCCCGTTGGCATCGATATCAAAGGTGACCTCGATCTGGGGCATGCCCCGCGGCGCCGGCGGTATCCCGTCCAGGATAAACCGCCCCAGGGTTTTATTATCCGCCGCCATCGACCGCTCCCCCTGCAACACGTGGATCTCTACCTGTGGTTGGTTATCAGAGGCGGTCGAGAACACTTGGGATTTGCTCGTCGGTACCGTGGTATTTCTTTCAATCAACGGTGTCGTCACTTCGCCCAAGGTTTCAATCCCCAAAGTCAACGGCGTCACATCCAACAGCAATACATCCTTCACATCCCCGGCTAATACTCCGCCCTGAATCGCCGCCCCCACCGCTACTACCTCATCCGGGTTGACCCCCTTATGCGGTTCTTTGCCAAAGAAATCTTTGACCAGTTTCTGGATTTTGGGCATCCGCGTTTGTCCGCCTACCAACACTACTTCATCGATGTCTTTAGGATCTTTCTTGGCGTCTTTCAAACAGGCTTTTACCGGCCCCATGGTTTTGTCGATCAAATCATCGGTCAGCTCCTCGAGCTTAGCCCGCGTCAATTTCATTGTCAAATGCAACGGATTGCCCTCTTTACTCTGGGTGATAAACGGCTGGTTGATCTCCGTTTCTGAAGCTGTGGATAACTCAACCTTGGCTTTCTCCGCCGCGTTTCTAACCCGCTGCAAGGCTTGCTTGTCTTGGCTCAAATCTACTCCCTGCTCCTTTTTAAACTCGCCGATGACGTGATCAATAATTTTCTTATCAAAATCATCCCCGCCCAAAAAAGTATCTCCGTTAGTCGCCTTGACCTCAAACACTCCCTCGCCGATCTCCAAGATGGAAATATCAAACGTCCCTCCGCCCAAATCATATACCGCGATGGTTTTATTCCCCTGCTTGTCCAAGCCATATGCCAACGCCGCTGCCGTCGGCTCGTTAATAATCCGGTCCACTTTTAAGCCCGCAATTTCCCCTGCCTGCTTAGTCGCTTGCCGCTGCGAGTCATCAAAGTAAGCCGGCACCGTAATTACCGCTTTTTCTACCGTTTCTCCCAAGTAAGCTTCCGCGTCGGCCTTGGCTTTCATCAGAATCCGCGCCGAAATTTCTTGGGGTGTGTATTCTTTATCTTCGACCTTGATCGCCGCCATCCCCCCTTTGCCCTTCACCACTTCGTACCCCACCATGTCTTGAGTTTTCTGCACCATGGCATCGCTGTACCGCCGGCCCATCAACCGCTTGACGCTGTACACAGTATTTTTGGGATTCAAGATCAATTGCCGCTTGGCAATATCACCTACCAAATTCTTTACCGGCTCTACCACCGAAGGAATCAAATTCCGGCCCTCTGCGGTGGGGATAACCTTAGGTTTCCCTCCCTCCATTACCGCCACCGCCGAATTGGTCGTCCCTAGATCGATACCAATAATTTTACTCATATTTACCTGCCTCCTTTACCTACTAGAACTTTGGCCGGCCGTAATACTTTACCATTTAAAGTATAACCTGGCAGCGTAACTTTGACTACTTGGTTTTTGGCTCCCGCAATCATGTCTACGCACTCCATTACCTGCGGGTCAAATTCTTTATCTTGCGTCTCAATCATGTCTACCCCTTCGCTTTTTAAGATGTTTTTGAATCGCTCAATAATCAATTTCAACCCTGTATCTTTCAAGTGATCATTAGCCCGCTCCAAGTCGTCCCCAATGGCAAGAAGCTTTTCTATGAGCATCGCATTGGCAAATTTTACCAGTGCTTGTTGCTGATCGTTTACCCGCCGCTCCAAATTCCGGTAATCGGCTACCGCCCGTTTCCATTTCGCCTCCAACTCGGTCACTTGTTTAATTGAGTTTTTCATAACTTATTCTCCCATTTCATTGACTAACTTGCCTAAATATCTGACCAAAGGAATCACGTAGGGGTAGTTCAGTCGTGACGGCCCGATTACTCCCAAACTCCCATTGTGACCGCCGGCATGAAACGGAGCGCACACCATGCCTACTGGCGTGAAACTCACCCCTCCTAAATCTTCACCGATCAAAATCCTCACCTGCCCGCCCGGCAGGCGGGCCGATTCTTCACTCGCCGGTTGTGCCTCCAAAATGCCCCATAACTCATTCGCCTCATCAATTAAATTTAATACTCCCTTGGTCACATCAATGTCAAAAAATTCCGGAATGTCCAAAATATGGGCATAGCCCGAATGGTACATCCGCTGATCATCCGTAGCCGCTATCCCCAACATGCCGGTTTTCTCCGATAGCACCCTGGTCGCCTGCCGCAGCAAATTATCTAATTGCTGTCGGTAATCCCACATCTGCTCCTTCACCGCCACTTCCTCGGCCACAGACATATCCCGCTCCCGCATCAACTCGCTGATATAAAATTTAATGGCTTTAGGCGTGGGTGTTCTTCCCGAAGACGTGTGCGGTTGGGATAAATATCCCATTTCCGCCAGGGTTACCATCTCATTTCTAATCGTCGCCGGCGACACCCCCAAGCCATATTTTCGATCCAGCTTTTCCGACCCCACGGCTTGGGCCGTTTGGGAATATTCCTCAACAACCGCCCGCAAAATCTGTATCTGTCTATTAGTTAAATCCATATATTATTGACTTCTTAGCAGTAAGTTATCACGAGTGCTAAAACTTGTCAAGTCCGACTTTTGGTGTTACGGTAGTAGCCAGATATGAAGTCAATTTTACCGATTTTAGCCGGGTTAGCCATCATCACGCTGCTTCTGTCCCAACTAGACACCATCCACCAGTTTCTGACTCGCGCTAAAGGCGAACCGGCCGATCTGATAATTGATACTCAAAGCATCCTTGGTCCTTTACCCCGGCCTTGGCGCAATTTAGCCCAAGGCGGCGAAACCGCTGATTGGCAAATTACCCCCCTCCAATCTAAACTTGCTGCTCTTAATCCAGAGTACATCAGAATTGACCACCTCTACGATTTTTATGTTAATGTTTCCGCCAATTCCGGGAGTCTCACTTTTGACTGGTCCAAGCTCGATACCCTTTTACGCCAAATCCAAGCTTTAGACGCCAAGCCCTTCATCAGCCTGTCCTACATGCCCCCGGCTATCTCTGAAGGTGACATTACTGATATGCCCCGAAATTGGCCTGATTGGTCACTGGTGGTCCAGCGCACTATCGAACACATTTCCGGTTCCGCCGGTTTAAACCTTGCCGATGTCTACTACGAAGTTTGGAACGAACCCGACCTGTTTGGCCAGTGGAAAACTTACGGCGCTAAAAACTACTTGACCCTATATCAGCTTGCCGCCCAGGGCGCAGCCCGGGCTGCTGCCGTCCAGCCCTTTAAATTCGGCGGCCCCGCCATCACCGCCTTCTATCCCAACTGGGCCAGTAGCTTATTTCAATTCGTTACCGCCAATAACTTGCGCCTGGATTTTTTCTCCTGGCACCGCTATTCCCCCGACGTCACTGCTTACCTCGAAGACGTCGGCGGCTTGAATTTAGTCCTGGAACAATATCCCCAATTCTTTAATATCGAAAAAATTATTACCGAAACTGGCCACAATTCCCAAAATGATCGTGGTTTCGATACTATGTATAGCGCCGCCCACACCCTTAGTCTGTCTCGCAGTTTAACCGGTTTAGTGGATCGGATTTTTACTTTTGAAATCCAAGACGGTAAAGACCCTGCCGGCCAAGCTTCGTGGGGCCGTTGGGGTTTATTCACTCATCCTGACTTTGGTGCTACCCCCAAACCTCGTTATGCTGCCTTAGCTCTTCTGGAAAAACTAAGCCCTGATCGCTTGGGCTTAACCGGCGAAGGCACTTGGGTTAAAGCCTTAGCCGCGGCCGCTCCTGATATAAGCAGCACGCAAGTTCTCATCATCAACTATGATCCTGACAGCAAACACACCGAATTGGTACCAATTACCTTTACCAGCCTTACTGCCCAGAATTTTTCTCTCACCGAATCTTTCTTAAGGGGCCAAACTCGCCAATTATCCGTTGCTACCACTGCGGCCCAACTGCGCCACGAACTGTTTATGCCCGCCAACTCCGCCGTCCTAGTTACCTTGACCCCTGCACCGTAATTTTGGGTGATTGACCATATCTTGGTTCCACCGGCCCGCCCAACTTCAAAGCATACCTTAAAGCATTAGCTATGCTGACTCCTACCCGCAAACTGGTAAACGCTCCCGGACCCCAATTCACCTCAATGGCTGTGATTTCCTGTAACCTTTTCCCTTCTTGTCTCAATAATTCATCGATTACCAGCAACACATCCTGCTCTCGGGGAGAAGCATATTTTTTTACTAAAATTTCCCCCCCCAAACTAATTACAGTCTTCCTGTTATCAGTACTATCAATTTTTAATCGCATAATTTTAACTCCAGCTTTCGACTGGTTTCACTCTTAATCTTAATGGTTACCTCCACTCTTTTCCGGGGCAACCTCGCCTCCGCCCTGTCCGCCCACTCTATTATCACTAAGTTTTTCTGATCTTGCCACAATTCGGCTAAATCAATAGACCTTATCTCATCAACCGTTTTTAACCGGTATAAATCCACATGATATAAGTTTTTCCATGGCACTGGGTTTAATTCATAGCTTCTCACCAAAATAAATGTCGGACTGGGCAAATTCCGGTTTATGCCTAATTCCCTGCCCATGCCTTGAATCAGCGTAGTTTTTCCCGCACCCATTTCTCCCTTGACACCCACCACGTTTACCTGATTAGCTGCGGCCATAGCCAAAATCACTGCCGCCAGGTTTTGCGTTTGTTTGGCACTTCGGGTTATCCGTATTTGCCGCCACCGGGCTTTAATTAATTGTACTGCCGCTAACATCCCCACCGTATCAAAGCCCACGTCAGTTAATTTAGCAGATCTGCCGGTTACAAAGCTCTGGTGGATCTCGTCGGAAATGGCATAAATCACGCCATAAACCAGGGCCTTATGCCACGGCAACCGTGCCCGGATCAGCAGGTACATCAGTATTCCGTACTCCAACATGTGGGCCGATTTTTTAGCCACAAAATCCCACCACAAAAACCCCACTTTCGGCAAAGTCGGGATCGCCGACACCGTAAAAATTAATCCTGCCCAAACGAGGACTGCCCCCCACCTTTTAAGACCGTCTTTAGCCATGAGTGATCATGATACCACTTCCTCAAGAACGGAAACAACGCCGTTATTGCCAATCCGCCCCCGCCCACCATCATTAACCAAGCCCATTTACCCTGTTGCTTAATTTCCGGTTGGGGGGTAGCGCTCGGCGTCGCCGTCGCTTGTATTTCCGCCGCTACCGTCACTTCACTGTCTGGCTCAATTTCCGTCTTTGCCGCCAAAACTTGCGCCGCAGCCGTCGGCTTAGACGTTGCCGCTGTGCCCACCGAAGCCTTCGGCGTAGATGGGGTTGGCGTGGATGTAGGTGTGGGCATCGGTGTCGGACTCGCCGTCGGAGCAACTGTCGGTGTAGGCGTAGGTGATGGTAGTGGTTGAGAATTAGCAGATCCTTTAGTATTCGTAGTCAACACAGTAAAACCCCCTGTTCCATCAGGTGATCTACCCAAAGATACCCCAGCTCCAGGATTTTCAGTATACTGATACTGATTTATCAAATTCCCAGAAGCATCAAACAAGACCACATAATCACCCGCATTATTTAAAAAAGAACTAAACTCCAAATACGGATATATCAGATCTAAACTCACTAAACCACTCAGTGATTTTTTGCTGCTGCTGCCACTGTCACTATTAAAATCTATATCATCATCCAACCAGTAAGATTTAAGAGTTTCTATATCTAAATCAGGATTATAAAATTCCACCCATTCAGGATTGGGATCTACCACAAATTCATTAATTACTACAGCCTGAACTGGGGCAGCCAGAACTAACCCTAGCATCAAGCCCACACTGATTCCTAGCCATCTCACACCAATCCTAGTGTATCATTAACGGCATGAAACTTGGTGTTAAAATCGGGCCGGTCGGCTGGCGGGAAGTTTTGCAGGCCACCCAAAGCCAATACTGCGAAGTTTGGTATCGTGTAGATTGGGCTGATAAATTTCTTCCTATCTTCAAATATTTAAGCCGCCATTCGATTCACTTTGGTCTCCACTTCTGGGCCCAACTCCCCGGCGATTTTGAGCCCAATTTAGCCTGGGAAGCCGATGGCATCGCCGATCACAGCCAGCAAGTTATGCTCCAAACCATCGATACTGCCGCTAAGTTAGGCGCTGCCTATGTCAACATTCATCCTGGCGCCCTGACCCTAAAAAAACTCTACTTGGATGAAGAACGTATGGAACTTGTCAACAAACAGCCTGTTAATGAAGACAGAGCTTGGTCATCACTGGACCGGCGCACCCGTACGCTTCATGAGTATGCTCAAAACTGCCACATCTTGTTTTTAATCGAAACACTTCCCCAAAATGATGTTCAGAATTGGTCCGAACCTGCCGGCCGGCTCCACCCCTTGCCTACGCAAAACATTTCTCCGGAATTGATCTTGCAACTCGCCCGGGCCGGCCGATGGGTCACCAATGACATAGGCCACACCGCTGCCGCCTGGGTCATCGGCGACCTGAATCAACTCTGGCAGAATGTTTATATCATCAGTCAACAATTGGCGCCCCAAACCAAATTAATTCACCTTAATACCGTCCACCCACCCTTCAACGGCACCGATTCCCATGGCGGCGTTTTGCCCCAGGATTTTGCCGCCGGCGTTTTCCCCAATCGCCACCAAATTCTGGAACTCCTCCGTCTCTATAAACATCGCGACGACGTCTGGATCATCCCCGAACCCCCCGCGCCAGTTATGGTCCAAAATTACCGCGCTATCCAGGCTCTCCTCCAAGAAATTTAAATCTGGGAACTTTCTTGCCTCCTACCACTACCTTTTCCTCAAACATTCTCTTTGGCCTCACCCACAAATTTTTCTCATCTTTGTATACCACCAACTCCTCTAGCGTTTCACTGTGCCGCGCCACCCCTACAACCTGATATACACGTCCCTTAGAATGCCGATACTGCCCTGGTTTAACTTTCATAAATAATTCACGTGCAGGTAGTAAGCGTCAATGCCACTATCTTGTTTAACGTGGACATACTGGAGCGTTCCCCCGCGGCAGCCAATTCCGCCTCGATACAGCGTGCCTTTTTGTACCGCTTTGACCTCATAATTTTGACTGGCATTAGTCATATCAATTCCGGTGTGAAAGTCGTACCACAAAAACTGTGACCAGTAAGTTTTACCGTATCCTTGAGTTACCCGTACCGGATCATTCATCGGCCACGACCACGAACCGGTAAAATCAAATGCCCCGTCTGGCCCCGTATCCCAGGTGACGCTTTTTGATTGCAGATAAGCTGCCGGGTTCTGATGCGCCCCGTCTTTGGCCACCTCGAAGTGCAGGTGCGCCCCATTGGAACAAGCTGACGCACTCGGGATGATCGAGGCAATTTTTTGCCCCTCGTTAATGCCTCCTACTTCAGTTTCCGTTCCCCTTCCGGCAATAATCCCCTGAATCGCTGCCAGTTCCGCTACCGCTTTACCTAATAGCTCTTGAAATTTTTTCTCGTCGTTCTTAGTCTGCAACAGTAACTGTTGTTTAGCCGCTTGTTGGCTCGCCAACGTCGCCCGCTCTTTTTCCAGTCTGGCCTGTAATGCCGTTACTTCCGCCTGTTTTTGTTCCTTGACTTGTTTTTGCAAGTCAAAGTTAGTCCGCACCCGCTCGGTTTCGGTGATTATCCGCCGGTCATGTTCTTGCACCAATTTGAAGTAACGCAATCGGCTAAAAAAATCATTAATGCCCGTGGATGAAAACAGCAACACCAGCGGATTGACCGTCGTTTCATGCTTATACATCGCCTGGATCCGATTAACCAGAAGTTCTGTTAATTGCTCCAACGATACGTCCAATACGGCAATCTGACCGGATAAAGTCGCTATATCGCTATTAAGTTGCCCCAACTCTAAATTAGTTTTTTGAATCTGGGCTTGAGTTTTGCCGATCTTAGCGTTCAGGTAGCTGATAGTTGAACCTAAAGTTTTCTGCTCTCCCTGGAGTTGGGAGATTTTCTGTTCCAACTCTTCAATCTCTCTCTTTTTATCGTCCAAAGGATCAGCCCGTACCCACACAGGAGCCACCAATCCTACAACCAGTACCATCACCAACACCCCTAGAAGTTTTCTCATCATGACCGCATGAACCGGGACAAGGCAATCAAACTGCCAATGCTGCCGATCACCAGGCCAAAAATAATCTCGCCTCCCAACACCGCCCCCATAACCCACACCGGCACCGGCAACAGGGGAATCGTGCCAAAAAAGTCCAGTAACGCCGGGGTGGAGTAGAGCAGCATCACTATCGCCGCCCCCCAAGCCAACACCGCCCCTACTACCCCGTAAATCGCCCCTTCCAGCCAAAACGGCGCCCTGATATACCAATTAGACGCTCCCAATAACCGCAAAATCTCAATCTCATCCCGCCGTGACGCGATCCGCATGCTCACAATAATCATAATAATCAACATCGCCGTGACCGCAAAAAAGCTCAAAATAGCCATTCCCGCGAAGCGCAACCCCTTGGTTAACCGGCTCACTTGCGCCACCACATCCGGTTGGTACACCACTTCCTCCACTCCTTCCGCCCCCTGCATCAACTCGGCAACTTGGGCCAAATTTTCTACCCTGGCTGCCGATACTTCCAAACTAGAGGGCAAAATCTCCGCCGTCACCATCTCCAGCAGCAACGGGTCATCCTTATTTTGCTCCCGGTATATGGCTAGCGCTTCTTCTTTAGACACGAATTTCACTTCCGCCGCCAGTCCCGAATTAGTCACCAAGTCGGTCAGGTTCTGTACTTGTTCTTGAGTCGCCGTATCTACAAAAAACGCCGTTACTTGCGGCCGGGTTTCAAAATACCTTAAGGTTCGCTCCGACCCCAGCGTCACCAGGGTAAACACCGAGGCAATAAACAACGTCAGCGTCATCACCACCGACGCCGCCAACGCCTGATACGGTGTCCGCCGCATGTGCTGCCAGGTAATAGCTAACTTACTTTTTCCCATCAGTCCCCTCGTCTACTATTAGTTTACCTTTTTCCAAGGTTAACTTCCTTTTGCCCAATTTCTCGACCAAAGCTTCGTTATGCGTCGCCACCAGTACCGTCGTCCCCAGCTCGTTGATGTCTTTAAGTAACTTCATAATCTGCATGGCTGTGATCTCATCCAAATTGCCCGTAGGTTCATCGGCAAACAAAATTTTAGGCTTTGAGGCTAAAGCCCGGGCGATCACCGTCCGCTGCAACTCCCCTCCGGAAATTTGCGCCGGGAATAAATCCTCTTTATTGCTCATCCCCACCAACTCCAACAATTGCCTGACGTGCTTGACAATCTCTTTTTCCTCATGACCCAGGATTTCCAGAGTCAACCCAATGTTTTCCCCCACCGTCCGGTCCCACAACAGTTTGAAATCCTGCCACACCGCCCCAATTTTTCGCCTCAGCTCGGGTAATTTTTTCGCCTGTAAACCGACAATATCCTCTTTATCCACTAAAATCTTGCCCGTGGTAGGTAAAAACTCCCGCATCATCAACCGCAACAGCGTCGTTTTTCCGGCTCCCGAACGCCCGGTGATAAACACAAACTCCTTTGGCTCTATGGCAAAGCTTACCTCATCAATGGCCTTATCCCCATTGGCAAAAACTTTAGTAACTTTGTCGAAGACAATCATTGGCGCAGGTTATCATTCTAATACCTTGACTCGGCCTACATCCATCAGCCAACCGGCTTTTTGAGCCGCGAACGTCTCTCCCCAGACTTGGACTTTGTGGCCTACAAACTGTTCCAAGTCCACCACCGAAGACGTCAGGTACACTGTTTGGCTCTCGCCGCCTTCTCGCACCAACTGGTGCGACCCTTCCCCATCAATCCCTCCCCGATCCAACATCCCGGTAGCATTATCCTTAAATACTGTCTCGTCCGCCGACCCCACCACGTCTCCCACGTTAATGCCTGTTTGGGCCACTTCAGCCGCGCTTTTAATCCCGGCCATGCCTCCCCCCCGCTGCGCCAGTAAATAGCCGCTCCCCACTCCTGCCGCCACAATCACCATCGCCCCCAGGATCATTCCCACCGGCCACTTCTTGCCTGCCGGTTTCACTTGCGTTTCTACTTGTTTTAATAGGGGAGTCTCCGCCGCCGGCTTTTCTGCCGGTTTTTCCTCAACCGGTTTTTCCTCAAACGTCACCGCCTGCTGTAATGATGACACCCCTGGCTCTTCACTCATACCCTCCCATCATAACACAATCTCGAAACTCAAGTCTACATCAGACGGCTAATTCAGCATTGGCCTGACTACCAAACCAATTTTTTTAAACCCTTGATCCAAAGTAAGTATCTCGTCAATATTTAAATCTTTCACCACAGTGGCAATGACGGCATCGGTAAAGGATAATTGATGTTCTGCAAATTTAATGAAAGCTTGCCAGGCACGATCAAACACCGTCTCGTCAGTCCACAGGATCAGCAATTGGTGCTGTTTAACTGCAGCCTCGGTTTTGCTCCTGAGCGCCTTGGCTGAAGTTACACTCTGGTGAGTCATTAGCCTGGTCCAGGATTCATCTAAGACATAATCATTGGTGAAAAATTTGCTGCCGGAGGCTAATTCTTGAGTGAAATAAGTCACCACTGACTGATGATGAACTTCGCCTTTCAGGGTTAACTCGACCCAGCCACTAGTGTCAATAAAAATGCGTTTCGGTTTAATCACTTAAATAGATCTCATCAATATTCAGGCCGATTTGACCAGTCTTGCTAGTTTCTATGCCGATGAGCTCGGTTAAAGGGTTTTTTTGGGTAGGCTTAGTTTCCAGGAGTGAAATAGTATCAGCATATCTTCGCGCTACGGCTTTAGTGGCGTCACGGATGATTTGGGACCGTTTAATTTTGATTTGCCGGGCAATCTGGTCCAGCACAACCACATCATAAGGGTCTAGATAAACCTGAACTCGGGTTAGTTGATTCATGGTGTATACACCATAATCCAAACTTAACCAGTTGTCAAGACCTAATCAATTGAGGAAAATCTATCGCTTTACCGACTTACTATCGGCTCGGGCGTAATCTGCCACTCTCCCGGCAGCGATTTCATAATGTGTTGGGCCAAACCCATAGTCGCACCCGTATCTCCCGGTTCTGGTGCCTCCGCCGCCATTTCGGAGCGATAATTGGACACAGTCAGGTAGTCAGTAAGCCCCAACCTATCTGGCCATCCTTCCCCGCTACTAATCAACAAATCGCCGTAATTTTGACCAAAATTTACCCCCAGCCCTTGAGCCACTTTATCGTAACCCCCTGTACCCAGGTTAACACAATTTTGTTTCACTGCCTCAAACAGAAGAGAATCATTAACCGCTCCGGTTGGAATAAATAATTTACCACTACTTTTTCTGAAACTGACATTTGGTTTTATTTCGTAAGAAACAAACTTGTTTATTTTACTTAGTTTTATGTACTTGTCAACTATCAACTCAATTGTCGCACTTGCGTTTCGATGAATAAGTCCAAGTCGCCATCCAAGATGCCTTGGGTGTCACTGGTTTCTACCCCCGTGCGCAAATCCTTGACCAATTTATACGGCTGCAGCACGTACGACCGGATCTGATATCCCCAACCGGCCACGTGGTATTCCCCTTTCAATTCTTTGACGTGCTGTTGCCGCTTTTGCTCCTGAAGTTCCCACAATTTAGCCCGCAACAAGTCCATAGCCATTTGCCGATTTTGCTCCTGGTAGCGCTGCACCTGCGACTCCACCGTAATTCCCGTCGGGATATGTTTCAGTCTCACTGCCGTGGACACTTTATTCACATTCTGCCCTCCGTGTCCCGAAGCCCGAAACGCCTCAAATTCGATCTCTTCCGATCGAATCACCATTTCCGGTGTTTCCCCCACCACCGGCAACACCTCCACTCCCGCGAATGAAGTTTGCCGCAATTTATCGGCATTAAACGGGGAGTGGCGCACCAACCGATGCGTGCCTATTTCTCCCTTTAAATAGCCATAAGCGTAACTGCCCCGCACCAACATTGTTACCGATTTAATCCCCGTCTCCTCGCCTGCTGTTTCATTCACCACTTCCCACTTCCACCCCCGCTTCTCAAAATAGCGGCTATACATCCTCTTTAACATTGCCGTCCAATCCATCGCCTCCGTCCCGCCTTGGCCGGCGTGAATGGCCACAATCGCCTCACCCGCATCATATTTCCCCCCCAAAAACAGCTTTAATTCTAATTGACTCACTTGTTCTTCTACTTCTGCCACCCCTGCCTCTGTCATAGCTGGCAAGTCATCTATTTGTTGTCTCAACTTTTCCACTGCTTGGACTTCTTCTAAAAGCTGTGCCAACTGCTGCATTTTTCTGCCAGCAGCCACCGGATCATTCCAAAATCCCGGCTTCATGCTCTCTGCCTCAAGCTCCCGGATTTCTCGTCGCTTTTCCTCCGGCTCCAATTTTTCGATTACCACTTTCAGTCGGTCTTTAATCTCTTCCATACTATTCATATCTTAGCGCTTCTATGGGCGAAAGTTTAGCCGCCCGCCGGGCCGGA
>Ga0209541_10004957_pt1 | contig 23403 bp, 21 predicted proteins | sample RifCSPlowO2_01_FD_184027 | JGI IMG/M metagenome (GOLD analysis project Ga0209541, IMG submission 184027) | Groundwater microbial communities from Rifle, Colorado - Rifle CSP2_plank lowO2_0.1 (SPAdes) (version 2) | ecosystem: Environmental > Aquatic > Deep subsurface > Groundwater | place... | reverse complement strand
CAACTCCGAAGTTAAAAATTTCTTTTACCCTTCCAAAATATGGTTCGCGCCGATGTTTTCCTAAGGCTCTTTGGCATTTTGGAAATTGTCCTACAAACACTACTTTTATAAATCTATATAAAAATCTTTTCTTTTGCGTCGGTGGTCTAGTGGTATGACTGCGGCCTTCCAAGCCGATAATGTTGAAGAAATTCCCGGCCGACGCATATATTTTTTATCTCTTTTTAGTTATAAAAATAGAAAAATTTTTAATGTGATAACCTATTTCTAGCACTATGTCTATTGAAGCAGTAATGGAAGAAAGTGAACCAGAAGTGCACGAAGCAGATGGAGAATCTCCACCATCAAATGCCGATGCTCAAAGTAGAGCTGAGAATCCAAGTAGACTAACATATAAACGTCAAAGTGATGCAATAACTCGAGAAAGTGGAGCAAACGAAAGAAATATAGAAGATACTGAGTTACCAAAAAATACATCAAAAATTTCTGGAATAGAAGGAAAACTCATAAATTATATCGTAGATGGTTCTAAATTGGACGATAGTTCTTATGACAATGTAGATCAAGGATCTGCTGTGATATTATGGTACGTAGATCCAAAAGATGGAAAAATATATTTTGTCCTGGAGTTGAAAACTGGTCACCCAGATCCAAAGATTCGTGACAAATATGCCCTTATTGGAGAGACTGCAAAAGTTGGAGAACACGCTGCGACTGAAACTATGATTAGGGGGATTAAAGAAGAAGATCCAGAATCTTCTGAAACAATTCTACAAGCACTAAGAGATAATGGGTACAAGGTTGATGAAATTCGAAACCGTAATGAAGGGAGATTATCAACTATCACTATATATGAAGCACAGATAAAGGGTTTACAAAACATTGAGCAAGTAAAATATAGCAAGCTAACAGAAGGACAAAAAGCCATTGTAAGCCTAGAAGAAATTGTTGGTTTGTTAAAAAGAGACTCATTTGCTTATGGTGATGAAGTAATCAGAGATTTCATAGTAACAAAATTCCATAGATTTTTTGAGTATAAACCACAAATGTACGCTTCTGACATTTCCTTCAAACATAACTCATTTCCATTAGCAATTCCTATACGTGCCAATACTTATAATTTAAATCAGAATTAGAAACCTTAATTCTTTATTTCTTAACTTCAGTCACAACTTTTTTGGTTGGAGTTAGTGTCTTTGTGACTATTTTTTTCGGAGTTATTGTCTTTGTAATTGTCTTTTTTGGAGTTATTTTCCTTGTGACTGTTTTTTTAGCGGCTTTTCTTATTACTTTCCTGCCTTCTATTTTCCTGTTCAATTGCAGAATGCGCCTCTTCTGGCTTTTGATTCTCGCTTCAAGCTCCAAATCGCTACTCTTTACAGTTCTTAAATTCCTTTTGAAAAGGTTTTTTAGCTTGACAATTTCCTCTTTGTATTGCCTTAATGCTGAATTAAGTTTTCTTATATCGAGTGACTGCCTTTTTGAGCTCGGCAATAATTTTTTTATTGACTTGTTATCGTTAGTAACTCTTTTTGAGATTGCTTGATTTGTTGAAGTTATTTTTTTGAGTTTATTATTAAAATTAGTCACTTTAGTAGAAGTCTGTGCTGTTGATTTGTTTATGCTCTCAATATCAAATAAGTATTTGTCAAGGGTATTCTTTAAATCTGCTATATTGTTGTCTAGCGAAGAAGTCTTTGACTCTAAAGCTAAGAGCATGTTCTTTATATGCTCTATGTTAATCATTATGCCTGATACATCTGCCCTGACAAACCTAAAGGACTCTGCAGTTTTTCTTCTGTGAACCAAAAAATCTTTTCTTAAACTCATAGATACCACTTGAAAATAGCAAAAAAGACATTAATATTTAAATTTTATGCTTTTAAAGGCTAAAATCTTTATAAAGAAAGGCTAATCACTTTTGAATATGATAAGCATAATAATCCCGGCATTTAACGAAGAGGGGTATCTGCCAAGATTATTGGAAAGCATTAAAAAACAAGCCTATAAAAATTATGAAATTATAGTGGCAGATGCCAATTCTAAAGACAAAACAAGGCAGATAGCAAAAAGATATGGCTGCAGGATTGTAAAAGGCGGAATGCCTGCAGTAGGCAGGAACAATGCTGCAAAAGCAGCAAAAGGGGATATTTTGCTGTTTTTGGATGCCGACATTCAATTTGATAAAAATTTTTTAAAAAATACAATAAAAGAATTTGAAGAAAGAAATTTAAATGTTGCTGGATGTTATATACGCCCTTTAGGGAATAACATTATTGATAAAATTTTTTTTGAAATTTTTAATTTATGGATTTTCATAACTCAATTCTTCTATCCTAATGCATCTGGAAGTGGGATTTTCTGCAAAAAATGGCTTCATAAAAAGGTGCAAGGATTTGATGAAACTATCAAGTTAAGTGAAGATATGGATTATGTAAAGAAATGCAGCAGATACGGCAAATTTAGGATTTTAAGAACAGCAAAAAGCTATGTTTCAATGCGACGCTTTGAAAAAGAAGGCAGGTTTAAAGTAGGCCTTAAACTTTTTTTGTCAGCATTGTACAGATTGTTTTTCGGTGAGATAAGAAGCGATGTTTTTAAGTATAATTTAAGGTATAAGAAATGACTAGATCTTCAAACTCACAACCTGTGAAATGCCGTCATTATTCATAGAAACTCCATAAAGGATGTCTGCTTCTGAAACAACATTATCATTATGGCTTATCATTATGTATTGCGCCTTCTCTGCGTACTTTCCTATTAATTTTGCAAGCTTCTCGCTGTTATGCTTGTCCAAGGCTGCATCAACCTCGTCAAGAACATAGAAAGATGCCGGCTCATGCTCCTGTATCGCAAAAATAAAAGCCAGTGCAGTCAAAGTTTTTTCCCCTCCTGACAAGCCCCTTATGTCAAGGAATTTGCTTCCTGTTATCTTGACATTAATTCTCACGCCAGCCTCAAAAGGGTTTTCCTCATTTTCAAGCACCAAATTTGCTTCTGCGCCTTTTGTTGTGAGCATTCCAAAAAAGTTCTTGAAATTGTCATTGACAATCTCAAAAGTTTTCATAAAAATATCCTTTTTCTTGCCTTCTATCTCCTTCATCATAGCTAATACATCGTTCTTTTCCATGCCTAATTTTTCTTTTTTCTCCAAAAATTCATTGTATTGTTTTTCAGCCTCGTCATAAACTTCAAGCGCCCTCATATTGACAGAGCCAATGTCTTCTCTCATTCTCTCAAATTTTGAAATTTCATTTTTTAACTGCTCTTCACCTTTTTCCAAATCAAGCTTTACACCTTCATACTGCGCAAATTCCTGGCTTAAAGCAGCCAATGAAGCTGCAAATTCCGCTTTCTTCAAGGAATTAAAATTCACCTTTATCTCAACCTGCCTGCTTTCTTCTGTTAATTTGTCAGTAGCAAGCTCATTTTTCTGTATTTCCCCGTTTATTTTTGCCTGCTTTGCAAATAAGTCCTTAAACCTAATGTAAAAATCCTTTGCAATAGCCTCTTTTTCCTTGAGCAAAGATTCTTTCTGCGCTATTGATTCCTGCAGCCTCTTTAATTCGCTATTGAAATCATCTTCATCTTTGCCAAGCTGCTTGATTATTTTTTCCGTCTTTTCCTTGTCAGGAATAAATATGTTTATTATCTGGGCATCAATGTTCTTTATTTCAGAGCTAATCATTATTATTTCTTCGCTAAACTCCTTGAATTTCTGCTCAAATGTGTTTAGTTCAGCAAGCAATGTGGGATTGCTAAGCTGCGTGATTACATTTCTTAATTTTTGCTTTTCTATTTTTAAATTTGTTAATTGCTGGTTGCATGATGCAATCTTGTTATTGATTTTGCTTATCTCGGCATCAATTTCCTTTTCTTTTGCCAGCAATTCTTTCTGCTGCTGCCTTGAAGCATCTGTATCGCCTGACTCAAGATACATTGATGTCTCTGATTTTATTATTTCTCCCTCAAGAATTGCCTTTTTTTCCCGAAGCTCTGTTATCTTGGATTCATTTTCATTCCTTCTTTTTTCAAGCGCGTCAATAAGGCTTGAAAGCTCATTTGCTTTCTTTTCATTTTCATCCATGCTGTCTGCCACTTCTCTCTCCTTAAAGCCAAATGCCTCTTTTTTGCGCTCTCTAAAGCCACCGTGCATTGCTCCAGACACCTCTGCAACATCGCCGTCAAGAGTGACAAATTTTGCCTTGCCTATCCCCAAGCGTGTGGCAACATAAATATCGTCGACAACAAGAGTATCGGAAAAAACATAGGAAAATACCTTCTTGAATTTTTGCTCATAAGAAACAAGGTTTATTGCAAGCTCATGAACCCCTCTTGCCCCTATCAGTTTTTTAACATCCTCTTTTGCTTCCTTGGCATTCAGCTTATTTAATGGCAAAAATGTTGCAGTGCCCAATTTATTGTCCTTGAGGTATTTTATCAATTCAGATGCAAGCTTTTCATTCTCAACAACAATGCTTTTAACTCTAGCTCCAGCAGCAACCTCAAGTGCAACTGCATACTTTGAGCTTACATTGCCAAGATCCGCAACAGTGCCATAAATTCCTTCTCTTTTATTTTTTAACTCCAGAATTTTTCTGACCGCTAAATCGCTTCTTGAAATTTCTCTTATTGTTATGTCTCTTGCGCGAAGCTTTGCAAGCTCCTCGTTCACAAAATTGAGTTTTCTTCTTGCATCGGAAAGCTGGACTGACAAGGAAGAGTCCTCATCAAGGCTCTTGTTTAGCTCTAATGTTGCTGTTTTAAACATCTGCCTCTGGTCATTTAAGGCATCCAGATGCTGCCTGTGCTCTTTTTCAATGTTTATGACTTTTTTTATCCTGTCTTCTATAATGCCTATCTCATGCCCTATCCTGTCCTTTTCCCTTATTAGGTTATGCTGGATTTCCCTTAAAGTTGTTATATCCTTCTGAATCTCGTCTGCCTTTTTGTCAATTTCCTCCACATTTTTTTCAATATCAGCAGCGCTGTCCAGCTTATTCTTTTCCTTGAACTTTAGTATTTTACTGTTAATTATTTCCCTGTCCCTGTTTATGGCATTTATCCTGTCTTCAAATTCTTTTTTTTCCGTTGTCAATTGCTCAATTCTTTTTTGTGTGTCCTCAATGCTGCTTTTCAAGTCATTCCTTCTCTGGCTTATTTTATTCAATTCATTTTTTAATGTGTCAATCCTTGAATTATTCTTTGTCAATTCTATCTTTAATGTTTCAACATCCTTGTTAAGCTTCACCTGCTCGATTTCGCCTTTTTCCTCAATCTCTTTTGAAATGCTTTCTATATTCCTCTTTTTTTCCTCGTTTTCCAGCTTTAATTTGCTTATTTTTTCCCTTAAAGCTTCCAAATCCTTGTTGCCTGAGTTAATTTTAGCTTGTATTTCATTTCTTTCAGAGTCCTTTTTGTCAATCTGGATTTTCAAGTATGAAGCCTTGTTCTGCTTTATCCTGTCGCTCATCTCCTTGTACTTCAATGCCTGGTCCCTGTCTTTCTTCAATTCTTTTAAGTAAGTGTTTCTCTCTGTCAGGATAATGTCTGTTTCCCTCAAATGTTGCTCGACTTTTTCAAGCTCTAGCAATGCCTTGCGCTTCTTTTCCTCATAAACAGAAATGCCTGCTATGTCTTCTATCAGCGTTCTTCTGTCTTCAGGATGCATTTCAACAAATTTTACAATGTCGCCTTGCAGGATTACATTGTAGCCATCAGGGTCTATTTTTGCAAGCGATAGAAGATTTGTAATTTGCTGTCTTGTCATGGCTTTGTTATTTATTTTGTATATGGATTGTCCATTATGCCTTACTATCCTTGTTATCTTGACTTCTTTGTCCTCTGTAGGAAATACCTTGCTGGAATTGTCAAAATATATGCTTACTTCCCCTTGCTTTGCTGGCTTTTTGGATTTGCCTCCATTGTAGATAAGGTTGGCTGATTTCTCTGCCCTTAAGTCTCTGGAAGATGATTTGCCAAGGACAAAGCAGAGTGCGTCAAGAACGTTAGATTTTCCCGCGCCATTTGGGCCAAGAACACAGTTGAAGTTACCTCCAAATAATATTTCTGTATGCTTTGCAAAGGACTTGAAGCCATGCATTATTATCTTATTTATTCTTGTGGATTTAACAGCCTCTGCTGCAATGGCTATCTGAGGCATTCCCTGAGTATCGCTTGAAGCCTGCTCTTCCATGAGAATACTTGCTATAATGGTGATATTTAAAGGTTATTGTTCGGTTAAGGTTTTTACCATTTCTCTAAGAATTTTAGAAAATTGTCCAAATCTGTTTCTACGAATTCACCTTTTTTATATCTCTTCCAAGCTTCCTCTGTCCTTTTGGCAAAAATCAAGTCTTCTTTGATATTTTTGCTTAAGCTTTTGATTTTTTTATATCTCATAGTGAAGTTAATTGGTTTGTAATGTATAAATTTTTCCTTTTTAAAACCCGATAACTATTTATACTACCTGATCCAATTTATATAAAAAACAATTGGGGTGGTAGTCATGGAGCAGGATTATAAGAACATTATTTCTCATATTGACATAGACAGGAGTTTAGACGCTACTGAATATTTCAGCTTTAGCGGAGTGGAAGATGAAAGCATTCTTGAGTTTAAAAATGACATTGAAGCTGGCAATGACTCGATTGAAATGCACCTTGTTAAATCAAGAGCTTACAAGGAGGCATTGGTTTTAAGGCTGAAAAAAAGCGATGGTGCTTATTCTGGCGCATGGATGGACTTCCTCAAAGAAGAGCAGAAAACTTTTGGAGGAAGCAAGATATTCTACATAAACAATGACTGCAGCAAACTGCTTGTTTTATCCTTGCCAAATGAAACAAGAAACAAGATGAATATGGTCATTACAAGGCTTAATAAGATTAACGAGAAGATAACAAGGATTAATTCAAGGATAAAAAAAGAAAATCTGGACTTGTACGCATCAAGATTAAAGAACAGAGGTGCTATGGACAAAAAGAAAGATGACATTATCAATTTTATAAATCAGAATTTAAGGGTTTGATTTCTTGATTTTATTGTTTGAAAAATGTGTTTTTTGAAAAATTAATATTATTTAATGTGTTGTGAAAGTTAGATTAAACATCAACAACAATATTAATTTCACATTAAAAATAACATTCAATAAACCAATATTGAAAAAATTCATTAAAGACATTCGCTAAAAAATGATTCAAAAAATAAGAACGACTTTTGGAAGCAGAGGAATGCGAGAGCTCGCTCTCGCTCGCTCAGCTACTTGAGGAAAATAAACCGTTTGTGATTGTATTTCTAAATCATCTCTTTAAACCTTTTGACAAATTCCTCAAAATCAGCTGTTTTGACATTCAAGCCGCATGCATGCTCGTGTCCTCCCCCGTATCCATTCAAGCCAATCAATGCCTTTTCAATCAAAGGCGGCAAAATAATTTTGCTTGACCTTAGCGAGCATTTCATCTCATCATTTTTCTCCCTTGCAATCAATATTATTTTGTTTGGATACTTATAAATTGCTTCATTTGACAAATCGCTTGTAAAGCTTGACTTATCATCTTTGTACGTAAAGATAACAAGATTGTCTTTGGCTTTTTCTGCTGTTTTTAGAACGTCATCAAGCAAAGGCTCATAAAGTTTGTTAACTTGCTCGTATCTTTTGTAAATGAACCTGCCTTGAGCAGTTTCTTGATTTAGTATCTCGTAAGGGTTTTCTATTCTTGTTAAAATCTTAATGCATTTCATAACATCATTTGTTTTGCCCTTGAGTACAAAAGAGAAGATTCTTATTAAATGGCCAAGCTTGGAATTGTAAATTAAATCCCCAGGAGATTTATATGGGTTTTCTACAAAGTCAGGAAATTCTTTTTTAAACTCATTAATAAAAGGCGGAATAAACCAGTCTGCTACACATCCAACAGTTGCAATCCATATATCGCTTTCAACAATCTGATGGCACATATATGAAGTTGGGTGGTTATCTTCCCAATTTGAAATTCTTGGGTTGAAATATTTCACATTGTCCCTTTCAAAAGGCCCGTGATGGTCTATCCATATTACAGGCACTTTCATCTCGTCCAGAAAATCCTGCTCAACAACAGCAAGGTCAAGGATAAAGACTTTGTCAGGATCGTATTCCTGCACCTTCCCAACAAAAAAAGTTCCTAGCTTCGGTGTTGTCTTTACAATAATCCCTTTTCCTTCCTTTTTATACCTATATAGCTGCAGGAAAGAGCATAACCCGTCCTGGTCATCATCAAAAAAGAACAACGGCTTTTTGCAATTATCCAAAAGCTCTCTTAGCTGCTTTATCTGGTTTGAAGACAATGCCATAAGCCTTAAAATTAGCTTTAATTATTTAAGGGTTTTTATTTAATTTTAACCTTTTTAAGCCTATAGAGTCAAATACAGAGTCAGAGCTTATTATTTTGTCATTGCTGCAAAACGCGGCATGGAATGCATCAAATACATTTAGATTATATTTTTCAATATATACTGATGCTTGCATACATGTAGAATAAGTTTCTTCATTAACTTCAATAAGCTCAAAAAGGTTCGTAAATACCTTTATTGTATTGATTTTGAATTTTTTGCACAAAAGCGCTATTTCAATCATAACGGATACTGAAGTTCGTATTTCGCCTTTGTGCTCTTTAAGAATTCTTAAAGCATTTTTCTTAAGCCAGTCTGACTCCTTAGTTAACGCGAGAAGAAAATCAGTATCAGCGAACATCTTTGATTCTAGAAAATGCTTCTTTTTGAGCCTCTTCCCTAGCCATTTTCTTGAGCTCTGTTAAGCTGTATTTATCAATACCGGCTTCTTTGCCTAGTCTTGTTAGTTCCGCCAAAGGATCTTTAGCTATTGGCACTAAAATAATCTCTTTTGGTGTGCCAACTACAGCAAACTTCTTACCATATTTGTGCAAAAATTTTGTTCCTAAGATAATTCTTCCTCTATCGTCAGCCAAAACAGTTTTCATAAATATCACCTGTGGGAAAAGATATTAATTTGTGGGTTTATAAATGTTTCTGTTTTTAAAACACAATCTTTATATTAAATATTCTCCTATTAAACTGTATGCAAATCCCATTCAAGCAGCATAAAGGCTATGATCCACTTGGAGCATGCGGCAAGGGAAAATGTCCAGTTTGTGCTAGGAATAATGCACTTTTTAAAGTTAAAACAAAATTTAAAGAAGAGTTCACAAGCGATGCAGTTGCTCCTTTTGTCGGAAAATTTGGCTATCCAAACGTAAATGTGGGGATTCTTGCACCTCCAGAGCAGAGAGAGGACGCATGGCTCTTTGACGCGCCTAAATATTGGTCAGCAGAGAATTTTGAAATCCCAAGGATTGTTGATTTCAGGTCTTCTTTATTGAACTCAAGGTACAATATTAACATCAAAAAAAGAATAAAACTGCTGGAGTTATCTCAGGATATAGCAATGTCCTCCAAGCCAGTTGATGTTGACATACAATTACAGGAAAAGCCAAAATTTCGCTTGAATCTTGATTCCCATATGGCTCCAACAGGACCAAATGCAAAGCTGAAAAGAGCATCAATGACAGAGAATCCAAAAATACATACAAAAGTTTACAAGGTTTTTGAAGATATAGATTTGAAAGCGAATGAAGCAGTAAATTATCTCTATCAAAACAAGTTTGACGAGAATTTCTTGAGCAAATTGTTGAGTGTTGGGACTTTGGGATTGAAAGTTAACAGAAAACTTACACCAACTAAGTGGTCTATCACTGCCACCGATGACATTATTGGAAAAAATCTAATCAATGAAATAAAAGATTATAGCGAAATTAATTCTTATTCTTCATTTTTTGGTAATTATCTTGGAAATTATTACTTAATTTTAATGTTTCCTGAAGTATGGAGTTATGAGTTGTTTGAAACTTACGTGCCAACAAACTGGAACTTTAGCAGGCCGTTAAGATATAGCACCGATTATGAAGCCTATAATGGAAGAAAAAATTACGCTGATAATACTGTAGGTGGTTATTATACAGTAAGGCTTGCAATTCTTGAAAAATTAAAAGAGATGAAAAGGCAGGCCTCTGTTCTTGCATTGAGGTTTATAACGGATGAATATTCGATGCCTTTGGGCGTCTGGGTTACTCGAGAAGCAACAAGAAAATCAATGAGTGATAAACCAATAGAATTTTCATCAAAAGAGCTGATGCTAGATTATGCAAGAAAATTGATGAAAAGAAGATTTAATTATAATGTAGATTATTTGTTAAATGTAAGCAAGTTATTTAAAAGTATAAAACAGCAAACTAAATTGGAGAAATTTGTTTGAAAGAATATATTTAAATATAACTTTAAGTTTTCTTGTTAAAATGGAAGATAACCAAGTTATAAACCGTCATTTAGTAACTGGTAGTAAAGTGGTAACAACAGTAACACTAGAAGTTTTAGTTAATGGCCAAAGAAAACAAATTGCTTCAAGTGGTGATAGTCCTATCAATGCTTTGCATAATGTTCTTTTAAATGCATTTGGTTATAAAGTAGGGTCGTGGTGGGTAGAGCAGCCAAGTAAAGATAAAACAGGAACCTTGTATAGTACAGCTTTTGTAGATATTACCGGTAACGGTCGAAGATATGTTGGAGGGAGTGATTTTATATGGGACCCAGAACTTTCTCATTTATTTGATGCAACTATAAAAGCATATCTAGAAGCGTTAGAACACAGTAAACAACAACTTACCTTAACTTCCTCTTGAATTCTTCCAGTTCCTCCAAAAACCTCTTTATAGTTTTATTTACATGCTCTGGCTGTGTTTTCAAAATTTCAGAAACTCTGTCTAAAGCATTTCCCTTGAATTCTTCTTTTGAGCTTAATTCCAATTCTTTCATATTAATTTTTTTCTTTTTTTCAGCTGCTTTTCTTGCAAGCTTCCATTTCTCAAATAACTCATCAACACGAGCAGGTAACTGATTTGTATTAACCTTCAATAACATAGCAGCTTCTTCCAAAATTTCTTTCTCTTTTTTGCTTTCTTTCCTAGCTGCTTCTCCTGCTGTAAAATAGAGTCTTACAATTCCATCACTTATTTTTGTTGCTTTTAAAATTTTTATTTCGCCTGCTTCTGAAGTGTTCCTTAAATGGGTTCCACCACATGCTTCAACATCAACTCCATCAATGTTTACAATCCTTAATAATTTTCCAGGCACTGCACCACCTTGATAAATGCTCATTCCATAAGTCTGCTCTGCCTCTGTCCTTGGCAAGAAATTGCTGTGAACAGCAAGGGATTCTTTAACAAGCTTGTTTGCTTCCTTCTCAATCTTCTCAAGCTCTTCATCAGTAATGCTTTGATAATGCGTCAAGTCAATTGTTGCCTTGTCAATATCTTTTTTAGCTCCAGCTTGGTTGATATGGCTGCCAAGCACTTTTCTTGCAGCAGCATTCACTATATGGGTAGAAGTATGATGCTTTGCCAGCTGCAGTCTTCTCTGCAAATCAATTTCGCATTCCACTTCCTCTCCCTCAGGAAATTCATGCTTACCGCTCAAAACATGAACTATAACATTGCTTTGCTTAAACACATCAATTACTTTTTCTCCCGCAATAGTGCCTGTATCATGCAATTGCCCGCCGCTTGTCGGATAGAAATAAGTTTGATCCAAAATTATTTTATTGTCTAGAACTTTTATAATTTTTGCCTTGAATTTGTTTTTTGTGTAATCATCAAAATAAAGCGCCTTTGTTTCTGGTATGTCAGTTAAATCTAGCTTTTCCTCTCTTTTTGTAGCATGCTCCTGCTCCTTTTTTTCATGCAACTCGGCAACTTTTGCATAGAAATTTTCAGGCACATTTATTTTTTTGCCAAACTTCACTGCTTCTTCCCTGACAATCTCTGGAGTTATGCCGTAACTGTCGTAAAGCAGCAGCAATTTTTTATCGCCAATATCTTCCTTGATTAATTTTGAAATCATTGAATGTGTTTTCTGCTTTGTTGCTTCATACTTTGATTTTTCAACTTCCAGAATTTTCTCAACCTCGTCGAGATTTTCGCTTAGTTCTGGAAACAATGGCTTTAAGTATTCAGCATGCCATCTGCAAACATCAGGCAAATAAATATTCCATTTGTACTTATCAATAAAGGAAAGTGCTCTTCTCAAAATAACTCTCAAATTGTATCCGCCGCCAACATTGCTCGGCAGTGCCCCATCGCTTAAAGCAACAAGCAATGCCCTTGAATGCTCTGCAACTGAATAAAGCGCAGCTAACTCAAGTATCTTCTCCCTTAATTCCTTGACATCAACTCCAATTTTATTTGCAACCTCGCTCCATACCTTGTCAATGTCGTCAACTTCGTCAACATTCAAGTAAGAAGAATAAGGCAAAAATCTTTTCATCAAATAATCATCAACTTTGACGCTGGTTGCAGCATAAAGCTTTTTAACAACAGTTGGAAAAGTAGTTTCATAGCTTGTTGGCTTTCCTTGAGTGAACCATGCATTTCTTTCATGCCCCATGCCCATATCAAGAACTTTAAGATTTAATTCTTTATGACCTGTTGGAGTTTGCTCATATAACATATAAACTTGATTTCCTAGCTCTAATCCTCTTGAAAAATATTCCATACAAGGTCCAAAATTACCGCCACCAGCCCATGCATCCTCGTGAAACTGTATTTCCTCATTCTTCAAGCCAAGACCTTGCTTCAGCCAGTTATGAATATCTGTAAAGAATCTAGATTGATTCCAATCTTCTGGCTTCATGAAAGCATGCTGTCCAATCATGACAAAAGCACAGTAATGTGCACCTGTAATTCCAATATTATCGATGTCGTTAAAACGTAAGCACATTTGAGGAACCACTAATGGATTAGCAGGTGGCTCAACTTCCCCGCTTACAATGTAAGGCTGAAAATCATAAATTGAAGCTTGAACAAAATCAGTATCATCTCTCCATCTTGCAACAACTGGGTAACGCTTTATAGGCGTATAGCCCCATTTTTTAAATAACGAAGAAAACTCATTCCAGACTCCAATGTAATCTAGCTTCTTTTTTGCTGGAGTATTGCCGATAAACCTAAATCCGCCAGAACATGCAGGATTGCCACATACATTATCATTAGTAACGCTCCAATAATAAGTGCCGCATTTACTACATTTCTTTCTGCTAAAACCTTCTTTCTTAAGCACGGAAGTAGCATAATATTTATCAGGCTCTTTTGAAGCTTTTTCCTTGAATTCTTTTTTGATTTCCTTGTCTGTTGGCATAATTTAATGTTAAAAATGTATTGTTTTAAAATTTATTGGTTTTAATACATAAAATAACAAAAATATAAATATTGATAAAATAAAATTCAATTATGCACTTCAAAGACAGGCATGAAGCTGGAATTAAATTAGGGGAACAGCTAAAAAAGTACAAAGACAGCAAAGATGTGATTGTATTGGCTATTCCGAGAGGCGGTGTTGAGGTTGGCTATGAAATTGCCAAATTCCTGAATGCAAAATTAGATATTATAGTCACCAAGAAAATTGGACTGCCTGATGATGATGAGTTTGCAATTGGCTCTATCGGGCCAGACAAAAAAGTAATGCTCAATGAAGAAACAATAAGGATTTACAATGTGCATGAAGATTATATCAAAGAAAAAACAAGGGAGATCAGTAAAGAAATTGAGAGAAGATACAAAACCTATAAAGGCAAATATGAATTGCCAAACCTTAAGAATGAGATTGTAATCTTAACAGACGATGGAATTGCAACTGGTTTTACAACAAAAGCTGCAATAAATTACATAAAATCACAAAAACCAAAAAAAATAATCTTGGCAGTTCCAGTTGCCCCATCAGATTTTGCAGATCAAGTAAAAAAAGAAGTTGAGTTTGTTTGCCTGCACTCAACAAATTTATTCTTTTCAATAAGCCAGTTTTATGGGAGTTTTCCGCAATTGGAAGATAAAGAAGTTAAAAATTATCTTAGAGAGATAAATGCTGAAAGTAAATAGAATTTACATTGGCTTATTCTTGATTTCATTAGCAACATTAATGCTAGAGATTTCTCTAATAAGGTTTTTTTCAATAGCTCAATGGTATCATTTTGCATTTATGGTAATAAGCATAGCCTTATTTGGAATTGCTGCTTCTGGCACTTTTTTATTTATCAAGAAAGCAAAAAGTCCATTATTTTTATCGTCAATATTATTTTCTATATCAACAATTATTGGATTTTTTGTGATGAATAATCTATTTTTTGATCCGTATAGAGCAGTTACGAATTTTTCACATATATTTATCTTATTATTTTATTATATAGTTTTGTCATTACCATTCTTTTTCTTTGGCATTATTGTTGCGTTTATTTTCTCCAAAAATCAAAAAAATTCTGGAATTGTTTATTTTTACAATCTTTCAGGCTCTGCTTTGGGCACAATTTTAGCTATACCTTTTTTAGCATTTTTGAATGTGAAAATTATTTTTTTAATTTATTTAATTGGTTTCATTGCTTCTTTATTGTTTTTGAATAATAGAAAATTAAAAAAAATTGTTCTGTTATTTATTATTGTTAATTTGTTATTGTTTTTATTGAATTTTGATATCAATATTTCTCCTTACAAAGAATTAAATCAAGCACTTAATATTCCAAACTCAAAATTAATTGCAACAAAATGGAATTCTTTCTCAAGAGTTGATGTTGTTAATAGCTCTTTTACAAGGTATGCTCCAGGTTTAAGCCTTGCTTTTAAAGGTAATTTACCTGAACAAATTGGAATTTTGATTGATGGTTCTAATATGAATTCTATCACTAAATATGAAAATCTTGATTTTGTTAATTTTTTGCCAATGTCTTTGTCTTATTATTTAAAAAATAAGCCCAAAGTTCTAGTTATTAACGCTGGAGCTGGTTTAGACGTGCTGATAGCATTAAAAAATAATGCAACAGTAACAGCATTAGACACAAATCCTATAGCAATCAATTTGTTAAAAAATGAATATAAAGAATTCTCTGGTAACATTTACAACAAAGCCAATGTTTATTTTGAAGAAGGCAGAAGTTTTGTAAAAAGAAGTGAGAAATATGAGGTTATTGTCATTTCTTTGGCTGGAAATGTTCTAGGCGGTCCTTCTGGCATTACAAATTTGAATGGGAATTATCTTTTAACTGTGGACGCATTCAGAGATTATTACAATGCACTAACAGATGATGGACTATTAATAATTACACGCTGGCTTTTTAATCCGCCAAAAGAAGAAGTAAGATTATTTGCACTGGCTTTGGAAATTGATAAAGAAGGCAAGAAAATTGCAATGCTCAATTCTTGGAATACTATTACTTTATTATTAAGTAAAAATGGTTTAGATGAAAAAATTGTAAATAAAATCAAAGATTTTGCCGATAAAAATAAGTTTGATATTATCTATTTGCCAAAACAATTTAATTTTGAGCCGAATAAATATGTAAAATTTAAAGAGGCATATCATTATAATTCAATACAACAATTAATTAAAAATAAGAAAGAGTTTTATAAGAATTACTTGTTTGATGTTTCGCCTGTTTATGACGATAGGCCATATTATTTTAATTTTTTCAAATTGTCAAAATTTTTTGAACTAAAAAGAATTCTTGGACAAAGATGGAATCCTTTTCTTGATCCTGGATTTTTATTATTTTTTATTTTTATCCAAGCTTTAATATTGTCCTTATTGTTTATTTTTATTCCTTTGCTTTTCAAAAATAAAATTAAAAAGATAACAAACAAAAAATCATTATTTTATTTCTTTGCAATTGGAATTGGATTTTTATTTATTGAAATTGTATTGATACAAAGATTTATTTTATTTTTAGGACATAGTATTTTTTCAACAACAACTATAATATTTTCTATGTTATTATTTTCTAGTTTAGGCAGCTTATATTCGCAGAAAATTGGTGTAAAGAATTTGAAAAAAATTATTATTATTTTATTTTTATTGATTATTATTTATTTATTTTTATTGAAACTATTCATCAACAATTTTATAACATTAAATTTAATTCCAAAAATAATATTAACCTCAATTTTCATTGCTCCTTTGTCATTCTTTATGGGATTTGCTTTTCCATTAGGAATTAAAAAAATAAGCAAAGAACTAATTCCATGGGCTTGGGCTGTTAATGGTTCAGCATCAGTTTTAAGCCCGATATTAGCAATAATGATTGCTTTGTTTTTTGGGTATAATTTTGTGTTTTTGTTGGCTGGAATTATCTATTTAGCCTCTCTTTTGAGCTTCTCCAGTTAAAGGCACAAAAACAACTCCTGTTATAAACCTTGTCTCTAAATCATTGTCCTTTTTTGTAACAAGAGTTAATGTTTGGAACTCTCTTGTACTTCCTAATGGGATTATTAATCTTCCACCATCTTTTAATTGTTCGATTAATGGAGGAGGTATATGGTTTACCGCTGCTGTCACAATTATTGCGTCAAAAGGAGCTTTTTCTGGCCATCCAAAATAGCCGTCTGCGTTTTTAACTTGAACATTTTTATACCCCTCTCTTTTTAACTTTTCTTCTGCAGCTTTAACCAATGGCTCAATTATTTCAATTGTGTAAACTTCTTTAACCAATTCTGCTAAAACAGCTGCTTGATAGCCAGAGCCTGTGCCAATTTCAAGCACTTTATCATTTTTGCCAATAGTTAATTCTTGAGTCATTAAAGCAATAATATATGGTTGAGATATTGTTTGCCCGTAGCCAATTGGCAATGGCCTATCGTCATAAGCATTAGCAACTAAGTTTTCTGGCACAAATTTATGCCTTGGAACTTTTTCCATAACTGCAAGGACTTTTTCATCATAAATATCTCTTGCTTTCATATGGTTATCTACCATATATTTTCTTGCATCGTAGAATTCGTCATAGCTTTGGTTTTGAAGATTTATTTGAGTTTTATTTATTTCAATAATTTTTTTATTGTTTGTTTTATAATTTTGATTTAGAATTAACAATATAATTAATGCTACAACAATGAAAAAAACAATCGTGACTTTATTGAATTTTCTTTTATTTATTTTCATTAAGAATAATTAAGAATTTCAAACAATATAAAGTTTCCTTAAAGTTACACTGCCTTATAAACCAAATCATTGGCCCTTACCGGCTCATTAACCTTCATTCCAATTGACTGCCCAGGCTCTGCCATTTCTATCTTGTCTTGCTCAATCTGCATTGAGCTTACTTTTTGCTTGAAATCTGTTGTATGTCCCTTTATATGCAGTTCATCTCCAACCTTTATGCTGCCATCTGTAATATCTATAACAGCCACGCCTATTTTTGTGAAATAGTGCGTTACTTTCCCAACTTGCATTTCTTCTGCTTGTTCCATAATTCACCCCCAAGAAGCCTTGAAATTTAAGAGTATTTAAATTTAGCGACTTTTACTTGATATTTTGTTATTACTGAAAAATAGATAAATTTAAAAATAAACTTTGTTTTATAGTAGAAGATTTTTATGTCGCACGAAAGTTTGGATTCATTAGCAAGGAAGTATGCAAAAGGTGGGTATCATGCGTTCCATAGTCAAGAAAACTTGCCAAAAGGTAAAAGAAGTTCTGTGGAGGATGACCCTACAATACCATGGCGATACGCAGTAAGCTATGCTTTTAGTTTAGGCACATTAAGACCCGAGCTTGCTAAAACAATTCTTGGTGAAGACGCTTACAAATCTTATCAAAGATTAATGAAGGATAAAACCCCTGGGATTCCTGAAGAATTAGTTCCCCATACTGCCAGAATTAAAATGTATGATGGTGTAAAAAGAAAACAAAGAAAATTTGCCTACTGGAAACCTGAAAAAAAGCAGAATATATAAAATCTAGAACTGTCGGAAAACCCTTAAATACGCATGATAGAGATAAATTGGTAGCTGCTGCAATTGTAGATATGTTTTTTAAAGACAAAATTGGAACAATTAAATTTTCATAAAAACTTCTCAGTAGCTTCAACCAAGCTTTTAACATGCTCAACAGATTTCTGGAAAGCGGCTTTTTCCTCATCAGTTAATTTTAATTCAATCACTTTCTCAACACCTTTCTTGCCTAATTTTATTGGCACTCCTACAAAATATCCATTTACATTATACTCAGAATTGCAGTAAGCAGCGCAAGGAAGAATTCTTTTCTTGTCTTTTAAAATTGCTTCCACCATTTCAGCAACAGCAGCGCCAGGAGCATAAAATGCAGAACCTGTTTTAAGCAAATTAACAATCTCTTCCCCTCCTTTTCTTGTTCTTTCAACTAGTAAATTTATTTTGTCATGCGGCATCAATTCTGTTATTGGGATTCCATTAACTGTTGAATACCTTGGCAACGGCACCATTGAATCTCCGTGCCCGCCTAAAACAATTGCATCAACATCCTCAACAGATACATCAAGCTCTTTTGCAATAAATGTTCTAAACCTTGTTGAATCAAGTATTCCCGCCATTCCTAAAACCCTGTGCTTGGGAAAATTGCTGACTTTTGATGCAACAAAAACCATTGCATCTAATGGATTGGTAACAACAATTATGATTGAATTAGGGGAATATTTCACTGCATTTTGGGTTACTTCTTTCACAATTTTTGTATTTATGGATATCAAATCATCCCTTGACATGCCTGGTTTTCTAGGAACACCGCTTGTTATAACAATAATGTCAGAATTCTTTGTGTCTTCGTAATTGTTTGTGCCTTTAATGTCAACATCAAAACCTTCAACAGGGGCTGCTTCAAGCAAATCCAAGCCTTTTCCTTGTGGCATTCCCTCAATAACATCAAGCAGCACAACATCTCCAATCTCTTTAGAAGCAATCCAATGAGCTGTTGTTGCCCCTACATTTCCTGCTCCCATGATTGAGATTTTCGGGCGTGGCATTTTTGTTTGGGAAAGTTTGAGGGTTTTTAAAGATATTCATAGATTCTCCAACATCTTCTTATATCCTTCACTATTCTTTATCTTAAAAACCATCTCTTTATCAGCCTCTTTCGGCTGAGTCATTTCTTCTGGTGATAAAATTTTATTCAAGTCTTTCTCATCAATTAATTTATATTTTAAAATTGTGTCTTTTATTGATGAATTATTTTTTAATGCTTCCTTTACAATTTTTGATGTAACTTGATATCCAATATAGGGGTTTAATGCTGTTGCTATTGCAGTGCTTTTGTCCAATAATTCACGACATCTCTCAACATCTGCTTGTATTCCATCAATGCAAAACTCTCTGAACATTTTTAATGTTGATGTTAAAATTCTCATTGACTGCAATATGTTATAAGCAATTATTGGGCACATTACATTTAATTCCAAAATAGAGTACTGCGCAACTAACTCAACAGTTTTGTCTTTGCCCATTACATCAAAACCGACCATAATTACGCATTCTGGAATGCTTGGGTTTATTTTGCCCGGCATTATTGAAGAGCCTGGCTCTACTTCTGGCAACATAATTTCTGCAATTCCAGCTTTTGGTCCCATATTAAGAATGCTTAAATTATTAGCTATTCTTACTAAATCAATAGCAAGCATCTTTAAAGAACTAGAAAATGAAACAAAGCAATTATAATTTTGAGTTAGCTCAATTAGATTTTTTGATATATTTAAATCTAATTTTGTCAATTGATTTAATTTCTTAACAATTGTTTCATGAAACTGCGGATGTGTTGTAATGCCCGTTCCAATTGCTGTGCCGCCAATTCCAAGCTCTTTTAATTCCACGCTGAATTCAATCATTCTATTAATGTCTTTTGCAATAGAAACAGCATAGCTCTCAAATTCCTGTCCAAGAGTTATTGGCACAGCATCTTCCCAATGAGTTCTGCCAACTTTTAATATTTCCTTGAATTCTTCTGCTTTCTTCCTTAACGCCCATTCAAATTTTCTTGACTCTGCAACTAAATCTTTTAACATAAATAAAATCGCAATTCTTGTTGTTGTTGGAATCACATCATTAGTGCTTTGAGCCATATTAACATGATTATTTGGGTGCACAATATATTGTCCAAGCTTGCCTCCAAGCAATTCTGTTGCTCTGTTCGCAATTATCTCATTGCAGTTCATGTTGAAAGGAGTGCCAGCTCCTGCTTGGTAAACATCAAGAACAAAGTAAGAATCAAATTTTCCTTCAATCATTTCATCTGCAGCTTTTACAATTGCATTTCCAATTTTTTCATCAAGCTGCTTTAGCTCCATATTTGCCAATGCAGCTGCCTTTTTTATGGTTGCCAATGCAACAAGAAATTCCTTATGTGCTTTGATACCACTAATCTGAAAGTTAATCTTTGCTCTTTGAGTGAAAGCACCATAATAAGAATCAGCAGGCACTTCTATTGAGCCCATTACGTCTTTTTCTATTCTATACACAAAACCACCCAAAGCCACAGAATTGATATATTATTTTAATATGTTTTGGTTTTTACCATTCAATATTATTGACAGCCCTTTGAACAACCTCGCTTAATGCAGGATGGACATGAACTGCATTTGTTATTGCATCGACAGGTAGATTATTTTTCATTGCAACAATCACTTCATGTATTAAGGTTGAGGCTTCACTTCCAAGTATATGGCAACCTAAAATCTTTCTTGTTTTTTTATCGGTAAATATTTTGATAAAACCTTCATTGTCCTGCAAAGCCAAGCCCATTCCAGAATTTATGAATTGATATTTTCCAACTGCATAATCAATTTTCTTTTCCCTTAAATCTTGCTCCCTTAAGCCAGCCCCTGCAATTTGAGGTAAAGTAAAGATAGCATGTGGCATTGCATTGTAATCAATTTTAGTTTTTTTGTTTAGTATTGCATTGGAATAAACATATCCTGCTTCAAGATTTGCACTGTGCTTAAAGAGAAACTTGCCAACTATATCGCCTAAAGCCCAGATATTCTTTGCTGTTGTTTCAAGATACTCATTTGTTTTAATAAACCCTTTTTCATTAGTTTTAACATTGGTTTTTTTAACATCCAATAAGTCAGTATTTGGAATCCTGCCAGTTGCAACAAGCAACTCATCAGAGATTAATTTTTTCTTTTTATTTTTGCTTTTTGCTATTACAATAAACTTCTTGCCTTTTTTTGAAATTTTTGCTGCATTAAACTCAGTCAATACATTATACTTTTTTTTGAAAATTTCGGTAAACTTTCTTGATACTTCTTCATCCTCATTTGGAATCAAAAATTTGGCTCTTTGAACTATATTTATTTTAGTTCCAAGAGTGCCATAAAAATGCGCAAGCTCTGCAGCTATATAGCCACCTCCAAGAATTGTCATTATTTTTGGCTGTTTTTTAAGCCTTAAAGCCTCGTCGCTTGTTATGTAATCGGCATCTTCAAGCCCCTCTATCGGGGGCACAGAAGGCCTTGTGCCTGCTGCAATTATCACTTTGTTTCCTTTGATTGTTTCTTTTCCAATTTTTAATGTTCTTTCGCCAATAAATTTTGCCTCGACCTTGAATAGTGTCGTGTTTTTATCTTTGTTTATTGCCTCCTCTATCTCCTTTGCTTCCTTATCAACCAAGTTGGAAGCTCTTGATGTTATTTTCGCAAAATCAACAGAGCTTATTTTCGAGTTTATCCCGAAATTTTTTGATTTTCTGATTGTTTCAGCAACATCTGCGCTGTGGATTATTATCTTTGATGGAATGCATCCTCTATTAAGGCATGTGCCTCCCATCGGGCCTTTTTCAACAACAGCGATTTTCATTCCCATTCCGGCAGCTGCAGAAGAAACATTCAAGCCAGAGCCGGCGCCAATAACAATTAAATCAAAGGTTTGCATAACAAATAAATTTAACTAGTTATTTTTAAATATTTGGTTTAAGGATTAAAGTTTTGAGATTTTGTTTTATAATTTAAAATAAATAGGCGAGGTGGGTAAGGTGCCACCGAGCTGTAAAATTTGCCGAAGGCATATTAAATTTTTATAATTATTTTTTAGTTGAAGTTTTTCCTTCAGTTAATTTTTTAGTGCTTCTTGCCTTTTCCAATAGTGGCATTCCAATAAAAAATTCAAAATTTAGAAAATCAAAAAACCTACTTTCTAACAACTCCAGTCTCTATCGCCGCTTTCCTAACTGCTTCTGCCACTTTTGGGACAACTTTTTTATCAAGCGTATATGGTAAAATATTGTCCTTTGTAGGGTTTATGCAATTTGACAATGCATGCGCAGCAGCTAACTTCATTTCATTATTTATCATAGTTGCTTTTGCATCCAAAGCTCCCCTGAAAACACCTGGAAAAACCAGTGAATTATTGATTTGGTTTGGGAAATCGCTTCTGCCAGTGCCTACAATTGCTGCAACCTTGCTTGCTTCATCAAACATTATTTCTGGAATTGGATTGGCCATTGCAAATACTATAGAGTCTTTATTCATGCTCCTTAAGTCATCAGAGTTAAGCAAATTGCCTGTTGAAACTCCAATAAGGGCGTCTGCACCCTGCAAAGCATCTTTTAAAGTGCCTTTTCTTTTTGACTTATTGGTAACTTTAGCCAATTGGGCTTTGAATTCATTTAAATCTGTCCTGCCATCATATATTATTCCTTTGCTGTCGCAAAGAACTATTTCCTTGACAGAAGTGCATATGTTTTTATCTAAGCCCAAGCAAAGCAACAGTTTTGTAATAGCTGTTCCAGCTGCGCCAGCGCCATTAACAACAACTTTCAAATCTTCTATTCTTTTATTTACAACCTTCGCTGCATTCATTAAAGCTGCTAGAATAGCAATTGCTGAGCCATGCTGGTCATCATGCATGACTGGAATTCCAATGTCAAGCAATGCCTCTTCTATTGTAAAGCATCTTGGCGCCGCTATATCTTCCAAGTTAATGCCTCCAAAAGCAGGTGCAATGTTTTTAACTATGTTTATTATGTCCTTGTCATCCTGGCTTTTAATGCATATTGGAAAAGCATCTATATTTGCTAATTCCTTGAAAAGAATGCATTTGCCTTCCATCACAGGCAATGAAGCCTCTGCTCCAATATTGCCCAAGCCAAGAACTGCTGAGCCATCTGTAACAACAACTACAGAATTTGCTTTCATAGTGTAATCATAAACACTGCTTTCATTTGCAGCTATCTCCTTGCAAACCTCAGCAACTCCTGGAGTGTAGATTAAGCTTAAGTCTTCTTTTGTTTTGACGCTAACCTTGGATTTAGTTGCTAACTTCCCCCTATTTTCACGATGAAGTTTTAAAGCCTCTTCTTTCAGGTTCATATTAGAAAGCGATTAAAATGGTGTTTTTAAATGTTGTTGTGGGTCTGCAAGAAAACAAATAAAAAGTTCATTAAACGTACAGAGCAAGGCGACCCCGCAGGGCTCGAGGCGAGAAATTTTTTCCTCGAATTTTGAGGCAACCCGCAAAATTCAGAGTTGAAAAAATTTTGAAGCACTCGAGACTTTTTTCCGCAGAAAAAAGTTTGCCT
>Ga0209541_10004956_pt1 | contig 23404 bp, 22 predicted proteins | sample RifCSPlowO2_01_FD_184027 | JGI IMG/M metagenome (GOLD analysis project Ga0209541, IMG submission 184027) | Groundwater microbial communities from Rifle, Colorado - Rifle CSP2_plank lowO2_0.1 (SPAdes) (version 2) | ecosystem: Environmental > Aquatic > Deep subsurface > Groundwater | place... | reverse complement strand
AATTCCTGTTGCTATGTTTGGATCGCATATTGAAGACGGAAGAATCAAAAGCTCTCTTCCAGTAACAGGAGCTTTGCACTTTTTTCCTACCATCTCTGTTCCTTTTATATCAGAAATAATGGACACTTCCATTGACTGGTGCTTGAGCTTTTCAGCGCACTCCCTGCTGATTATCCATTTCTCTCCGTTGACTTTTGCAGAAACGTAAAGAGCATCCGGATTAATCCAAACATTAGTGTCTCCAAAAACAGTTTCCGGCCTTAAGGTTGCAGTGGCAATAAAAGAATCACCACCCTTATCTGAATATTTATATTTCATTATTACAAATTCCTGCGGAGTCTCTCCTTCTCCCTCTATCCTGTCATGATCTCCCACAGGAGTATTATCCTTTATGCACCAGACAACAGGGAATCTGTCTTTCATGACATAATTTTTTTCTTTGAGCTTGTTGAACTGCCATTTTATGAACTTATCATAATACGGGTTTAAGGAAGTTGTTATGTAATTTCTTCTCCAGTCTATTGATATTCCTATAGTTTCAAAATCCTTCTTGAACTCGGGGGCAAAAAATTTTACCCAGTATTCAGGCTCTTCAAATTTTTTAAGCTCTGCCGCTTCTTTTATCCCCATGTCTGCAAGAATCTTAATCTGTTTTTCTTCTCTTTCTTCAACCCTTTTTGCAGCGCTTACTATCGGCGAGCCTGTTGCATGCCATCCCTGAGGCATAAGCACATTGTATCCCTGAAGCCTCTTGAATCTTGCCATAATATCTGCCTGCATCAGAGTATAGAAATGCCCTATATGGGGGTAAGCGTTAACATAAGGATAAGTGAAATGAGCAAAGAATTTTTTCTTCCTGCGGTCTGCATCAGCCTCAAATATTTTTGAAGATTCCCACTTCTTCTGCCATTTTCCGGCTATTTTGTTAAAATCAATCATTCCATAACGATTTACTGTCATCTTTTTAAAATTTGTGCAGAAATTTTTCAGAATATCAAAAAAAAATCCCTAAAATTTATATAGTTTCTTTTATTTGAGCATATTTATGACTGATGTTTAGTAATGTATGAACAATGAGCAAAAAAATACAGAAACCAATACAGCAGGGATGGAAGCAGGCATTAGGTGTAGCTGTTGTTTCATTCCTGATACTTTTTGCTTATGCAATAATAAGGTATAATATAATTAAGGGTGTTTCTTTTAATCAGATGCCTCTTTATATTTCCAATAAAGCCATTGCTGTAACTGCAGTTGTGCTGATAGGGATTTCTTATTTATTGGGGCCATTAGCGCACATATCTCCGAAAAAATTTGTGCCTAAGCTGTACTTAAGAAAATATTTTGGCTTATGCGGATTTGGATTAGCGGCACTGCACAGCTTCATCTCCCTCCTTATATTCAGCCCTTCCTATTATCCAAAGTTTTTCAATGAGGCAAACAAGCTTACATTGGAAGGCGAGCTGTCTATGGCTTTTGGCATTATTGCTTTTTTTATATTTCTGATAGAATCCATAACTTCACTCCCATCTGTTGAGCAGAAAATGAATGAAAAAGACTGGAAGTTAGTGCAAAGAACTGGCTATTTGGCGCTTGTCCTTATTATGATGCACGTCCTCTTAATGGGAATAGGAACATGGCTGAAGCCAGAAACATGGCATTATATGCTTCCAATGAGCCTTATATCATTTATAATAATTGCCTATGTTCTGCTTATGAGGCTGATTGTAATTATTTTGCCGCAGGGGAAAATAAAGAAAAAATTGTAAATTGATTATTGTGCGCCATTATTTTATTACATCTACTTTAACATCTCTGACTCCATAATTATTTAGTAATCCTCTTGCTTTCTCAACATTAGACGCTTCAACATAAACTCTCCTTAAATATTGCAAATCAACTTTTTTCCTGACTAAAATGTTTCCGCTAGAAGGTGTTGGCCTGACCAACTCTTCTGGAATTTCAAATTCAAGAATTGTTTTGAAATTATTCTTGGCATACATTTTTGCCCCTTCATAACTACTCAAGAATACATGGGTTAGTCGGATTAATTCACTATACATACTCCCGTAACCACTATAATGAAATAAAATGGCAACATCAGCAAGCGCCTCTTCTAAGCCATTTGCTTGTTGAAACTCCCATTCATATCTAAAAGCTCTCTTTTGTCTTTTTTGTTTTTCCCTTTTTTTTCTGATTGCTTCTGCTAATTCTGCAGTAAGTTTTTCATATTTCTCAATATCCTCATTATGAATTCTCTCTTCAAATTCATCATGCCCATGCATTACTAAACCCAAGCAGTATACTGCGCCGTCATTTAATATACTCTCTAATTCTCCTGTTCCGTGATAGGCTGTTACAGTTTCCATGTTTGATTCTATTATGAATGTCACTTTATAAATCTTTCTAGTTTTACCACTTTTAAGAAGTTAAAATTTTAAATAAATAAATTAAACGCAGAAACGAAATTAAATAAGTCTGCAAATGCGCAGAAATTTTTGCCACTTCATAACTGCTCAAGAAAGCTTTTTAAACATATACTCATTCTAATTACACGGGAACATGCCAAAAGAAAATCTAAAACTTGTTGCTGGAACAGCAAGCAGACAGCTTGCAGAGGAGGTTTCAAGAATACTTAAAGTTCCGCTTATGCCTGTGGATATAAGAAGATTCAGCGATGGAGAGACTTATTGCAGGATACTTGAGAGTGTAAGGGGGGCGGATGTTTATATAATACAATCAACATCCCCGGATGTGGACCATAATCTTATGGAATTGCTTATAATGTCTGATGCATTAAAAAGGTCTTCTCCTTTCAATATAACTGCTATAACTCCTTATTATGGTTATTGCAGGCAGGACAAAAAAGCCAAATCAAGGGAGCCTATAACAGCAAAGCTTGTTGCAAATATGATTACAGGCGCAGGTATACACCGGATTGTTACATTTGACCTTCATGTTGCCCAAGTTCAGGGATTTTTTGACATTCCAAGCGATAATATGGAAGTAATGCCATTATTTGCAGAGTATATTGTAAACCTGAAGAAAAAGGATATGGTTGTTGTAAGCCCTGATGCTGGAGGAACTGCCCGAGCAAGGGCGCTCGCAACAGAGCTTAATTCTCCAATTGCCATAGTTGACAAAAGGCGTCCTGCTCCGAATGTTGCAGAAGTCCTTAATGTTATAGGAAATGTAAAGGGAAAGACTGCAATAATCATAGATGATATAATAGATACGGCAGGAACAGTTATCGCCGCATCCGAGATTCTTCTTGAATTCGGAGCAGCTGAGGTTTATGTTGTAGCAACTCACGCATTGCTGTCAGGCGCCGCTTCAGAAAGGCTTGAGAAATCAAGAATCAAGGAAGTGCTTGCATCAAACACCATAGAGCTTCCTGAGGAGAAGAAATTCAGCAAGCTTAAAGTAATTTCTGTCGCAAGCGTACTTGCAGAGACTATCAAAAGAACGCATGAGGGTCTTCCGATGGGAGTGTTTTATGAGGATATGCACAGGAAAATACAGGAGAAGGTGTCAAAATGAAAAACGAAGCAGAAAAAAAGGCAGAGGAAATTTATATGAATCTTCAATACATAGAGCATAATGTCAAGAATCTTCAGAAGCAGGCTCAGATTATAGAAAATCAGTTTGCAGAGATTAGCATTGCAGGCTCCAGCTTAAGGGAGCTAAAAGATGTTAAAGAAGGGAGTGAGATTCTTGTTTCAGTTGGGCCGGGAATATTTGCAAATGCAGAGCTTAAGGACATCAAGGAGCTTATAGTTAATGTGGGGGCGGGAGTTGCGGTCAAAAAAAGCATAGAGGCTTCAAAACAAGTTATAGACGCCCAGATTGACGAGCTTGGAGACTTAAGGAAAAAAATATCAGAAGAAATGGAAAAGATGATTGATAAAGCCTCCATACTTCAGAATGAGCTGCAAAAAATTATTGCCGAATCCGAGAAAACCCATAATACACTCTAAAAATGTTTAAGTTTCTCAAAGATAAGCTGAAGGGAGCTATTTCTAAGATAAAGGAAAGCGTGAAAGACGCAGATGAGGTTGGGAAACAATCAGTTGAGCAGTCTCCGGAAACTCCAGAGCAGGATATTTCAAAAAGCGAAGCTCAGCATGCTTCAAAATCTCAGGATGAAGAAAAACAAACTGAGGCAAGAGAAGAATCTAATCCAGAGGAGGAACTTAAACACAAAGAGACAATACCTAAAAAAACAATAGAAACTATAAAGGCTATAGAGGCAACAGAAAGCAGTTTAAGTGGAAGTGAAAAGGAAAAAACTCAGGCTCAAGTTATTCATAAAATAAAAGAAGATACAATATTGCAAAAAGAAGAGGAAAAAAGTTCAGCAGGAAAAAAATACGCGGAGAATTTAAAATCATCCCAACTAACCGAAGAACCTGAAGAACTTTCAGCTTCACCCAATAAAAAAGGATTTTTCTCCAAAATAAAGGAAAGCATCTCAAAAAAGAAGAAAGAAGAAACGAAATCAGCCAAAAGGGCGGAATCTGCAGAGCGCGAGCAAGCAGAGCCGGAACAATCAAAGAGGGAAGCGGAAACAAAATCTGCAGAAACAAAGTCTGCAGAACCGAAGCCTGAAGAAAGCAGTTCAAAAGGATTTTTTTCAAAAGTAAAGGAAGCAATAACAACAACCAAGATAAGCAGAGAAAAATTTGAGGAATTGTTTTGGGATATTGAGATGGCATTGATGGAAAATAATGTTGCAGTTGAAGTGATAGAAAAAATAAAAACAGATTTGTCCTCTGAGATTGTTGACAAGCCGATATCAAGGGCAGGAATAGAAAAAACAATAGAATCAACTTTAAAAAATTCAATTCTTGAGCTGTTTGATGCAGCAGGAATGGACATCCTATTGGAAATAAAAAATAAGAAAGAAAAGCCTTATGTGATTGCATTTTTCGGAATAAACGGGAGCGGGAAGACGACCAGCATTGCAAAGATGGCAAGAATGCTTTCAAAAAATAAGTTAAGCTGCGTAATTGCTGCTGCTGACACTTTCAGGGCAGCTTCAATAGAGCAGCTGGCGCATCATGGAGAAAAGCTCGGAGTGAAGGTCATAAAGCATGATTACGGCTCTGATCCAGCTGCTGTCGCATTTGATGCAATAAAGCACGCAAAATCAAAGAACATTGATGTTGTGCTGATAGACACAGCAGGAAGAATGCACAGCAACAAAAACCTTGTAGAGGAAATGAAGAAGATAGTGAGAGTTTCAAAGCCGGACATAAAGCTTTTTGTAGGGGAAAGCATAACCGGAAATGACTGCGTTGAGCAGGCAAAGACCTTCAACGAAGCTATCGGAATAGACGGAATAATACTGTCAAAAGTGGACATAGATGAGAAGGGGGGAGCCGCTGTTTCTGTCAGCTATGTGACAAAGAAGCCAATTATTTATTTAGGAACAGGACAGGAATATGACGATTTAAAAAGTTTTGATTCTGAAATTATAATAAAGAATTTAGGGCTTGCTTGATTAATGAGTTTATATGAGGGTAAGTGAGATTGATAACTTGTAGAATTTAATGTTGAATTCTTGTTAATTTCAATTGAGAAGAATACTAATGAATGAAAGTTGATAGTTTTCTACTTTTCAAGTTTTATTCTAAAATCAAATCCTCTCATATTGATGGCATTCTCAACCTTTCAATACACAATTTTTAGTATGTGTTTAGCATCTTCTCGCTTTGGAAAATGATTTTTGATAACCGACAACCTTTTTGAGACTCTCCATTTCATTGCGCGCTCAAAAAGTTTGACCAAAACTGCTTGATTTTGCTCTGAGCAAAATCCTTGTTTCTTTTCGTCAACATTTTCTTTGGCGACTCGCAGAGGAGCCGAAAGAAAAGGTTGTGGGACTTCCCCCTGTCGGTGTAAATGTTTTAATTGATAAAGCTCGACCTTTGTGATGCTAAACACATACAATTTTTAGAAAAAATTATAAATCCTGCCCATTAAGTTCAATATATGGCGAAACCTGAGCTTGCTGTTCTAAAAGAAAAAACAATAATAGGCTTATTGGAGAATGTGATTCTTATTCTGGACGGAAACAAAAGAAAGAAGCTGGTTGCGAAAATAGACACAGGAGCAACAAAGAGCTCAATTGATACAGGGCTTGCTTCAGAGCTTGGGCTTGGGCCTGTGATAAAATCAAGGATGATAAAGTCAGCGCACGGCAGCAAACTAAGGCCGGTTATAGAAGCCACCATAGAAATTGCAGGGAAGATGATAAGGTCTGAGTTTACCCTTGCTGACAGAACTCATTTGAAATTCAGTGTGCTTATAGGGCAGAATATACTCAAAGAGGGATTCCTTATAGATCCTTCTTCCCAATTAAAATGAAGGCAGCAGTAATGTCTCTCGGAAGCAAGTCTTCTCTTATGATTGCAGAGGAGATGAAAAAATATTTTGAATCCGTTGACAACATAAACATAAGGAATCTCGAAGTCAATTTGGGAGTAGGAAAGCTTGATGTTTTTTATGAGGGAAACAGGCTTGGCAAATATGAATGCATCTGTGCGAGGGGCTCGTTTAGGTATTCTCAGCTTCTCAGGTCTGTAACTATCGCTTTGTATGACAGAGCTTATATGCCGATAAAAGCTGAAACATTCACAATAGGGCATGATAAGCTATTGACTCATCTTGCCCTGCAGAATTTCAAGATACCAATGCCTCTCACATATTTCGCTTCTTCAACCAAGGCAGGCAAGAAGATACTCGGAAATGTCAATTATCCGATAGTCCTGAAATTCCCTCACGGGACTCAGGGAAAGGGAGTGATGTTTGCAGAGAGCTATGCCGCAGCCTCATCAATGCTTGACGCATTATTTGCCTTAAAACAGCCATTCCTCATTCAGGAGTATATTGACACAGGAGGAGTTGACATAAGGGCAATAGTTGTCGGAGACAGGGTTGTTGCATCAATGAAAAGGCGCGCAATAAGGGGAGAAATGAGGGCAAACATACACGCAGGAGGAAAAGGGGAGTCATGCATCCTTGATTCAAATACAAAAAGAATAGCAGTGAACACCGCTGCTTCAATTGGAGCTGATGTCTGCGCAGTTGACATACTGGAAAGCAGCAAGGGGCCGTTGGTTATAGAAGCAAATCTTTCTCCTGGGTTAAGGGGAATAACAGAATCAACAAGCATAAACGTTGCAGGGAAGATTGCAGAATTTCTTTTCAACAAAAGCGAAGAGTTTGCCAGTATGGGAACTGAACAGGCAGCGTCCGAGATTATGGATGACCTGGATTTTGAAAAGCACAAATTTGTTCAGCAGATAATCGCAAACCTTGATTTCAGGGGAGAAAGAATACTTCTGCCAAGGATAGTGAGTGATATATCAAGGCTTTCAGAAAAAGACGAAACTATCATAAAGATAGAAAAAGGAAAAATAAACATAGAAAAGATTGATTAGAATTGTTAATTGAATAAGTTTTCAATTTTTCTTTCTTCTCTTTTTTTCATCAAAGAATTTTCGCGTACATCAGCAAAGGAACAGCATTTACTATAAAATGAAATATAATCGGGTAGATTATGTTCCTCTCCTTGTTTCTGTATATCATTGCAGAGAACATTCCGAACGAATACAGCAAAACTGCATAAATAAAAATATAGAAGACTGACAGCGCGGCAGGATATCCTATTCCGAAGTAATACTCTATGAGCGCCCTTACTCCTATGAAATGCACGAGCATAAATACAAGAGACTGCAGGAAGACCGCCCTGTTGAAAGAGAATGCCTTCTCAGCAACATTCATGACAACCCCTCTGAAAAGCACTTCCTCTGCAATTGCTATCAGCGCAAGATACAGCGCAAGAAATTTCCAGCTGATGAACTGATTTGCTATTAATGGGTCTGGAGCAAAATAAAACAATATTCCGAAAGCAAGGCCGAATATGAATACATACCCGAAATCCTGCGGCTCAATTCCTTTAATTCTCAAGTCAATGTTAAAAAATTTCAACGAGAAGAGAGAAAGAAGCAGAAGGAGTACCACCCCAATAATAAGAACAGTGTTTTCCCCAAAATATCGCAAGCCGATTCTTTCTGCAATTAAGATTATCTGAAACACCATAACCACGAAGCTTATGCTCAGAATATAATCATCTTTGTGCTCCACTCCGGTAAATTCCCTGTACAGGGCGTAATTGAAGATGAACAGGGAAGCTATCACTATTGAAGAGGTTGTGATTGAAGAGGATGTTTCATTGAAAAGGAAAAACATAGGTATCATGAAAAGTATTGCTGTCCATATTATCATGGAATTGCCAGTTACAATGAATTTTGTTTTCTGCGTTATTATCTCCCTTGAAATCTTGTATCCCATATAAAAGAATCCGGCAATATAGAAAACGCTTTCCATAAACATCAGAATGGAAAATAGCAGCAGCATTGCAATGCTTCCTTCAGCAAAAGAAATTTTTATCAGCCCTGCATAGTAATTTATGGCAGATGTAAAAAAATACCAGACATAAAAACCGAGATACACCAGGCTGTAAATAAACACGATGGTTATTGAATATTCCTGCATCCGGTGGCTTTTTGCAAATACCCAGCATAATGCTGCGAGTGCGGCGGCAATTCCTATAAGGTAAACAAATGGTATTCCGGAGTCTGAAATCGGATTGGTGTTAAAATCAACTCCGTAAAGGCTGAGGGCATTGCCTTCTGAATCCTTGTACAATCCTCTCATTGACATCCACGGAGATATAATGAATATGGTCATGCTGATTAGCATTATGTAAAGAATCACTCTCCAATTTTTCCTTTCAAGATAGTCCTTCACATTTTTTTTGGAAACTGTCATGAAAGTAAAAACTATGGGAATCATAAACATGAAGAAAGCTCCAAGGGCGCTTAGCCCGTATATGAAAATTGCAATGAATCTTTCTGCAAAAGAAACTAAATTCTCGCCTGCAATAAGCTCAGGTATTGTAAAGTGAGTCCCTCCGCCGATAATGCTGAGATAATATCCTTCAAGAGGAATATACGGAATTATATAGCTTATGTAAAATGTGTTTATATCGCTTATGTAGTGGAATGCCAGCAGTATGCTGAATCCTGTAAAGAAATATTTCGGGTCGTGGAATACTTTTTTTACAAGAGAAATGAGGAGTTCATCAAATCCTCCCATTTTGTCAAGTATTTTAACTCCTGTATTTTTCAAGTCCTTGACAGCAAACAGGAATGCGAGTATGAAAGTTGATTTGCTTATAGTTATGAGGAACCATTGAGTGACGAGAGCGAAAAAATAATGCATGAATATGAGCAGTGAGAAAAAGCTAAGGATGAATTTTGCAATTAAATAAAAAGACTTTCCTGAATTGACTTTGTTCCAAGATTCCGGATTTTTCCTGAAGAATATGAATAATGGGTAAGCCATTGAGTCTGTCCTAAAGCTAAGGTATCTCGCTATGTACAGCGAGATGGCAATAAGGAGTATGAACCCAAATATAGCAGAGAAAAAGCTCAAGTCTATGCTTGCATTATGGACATCAATAAGAAAATTCCTCAGTGGAGTGTAAATACCTCCTCCAATTTTAAGAAGGAAAGAGTCAATTGACTTATATCCAATCTGAAATTCTGGAGAAGCTACATCAATGTTGTTTTGTATCTCCTGGACAAAAATGTCCATTGTGAAAATATAAAATATGAGGATTGCAAGGTAACTAATCCATTTTTTGTCGTTTCCGAAAATAAGCTTTATTGGGTCAAAATGAATCCAAAGGAGGAACAGCGTCACTGCCGCCATCATATCTCCTGTAAATGCGAAATATCCGAATAAATTGAATATACCAAAAATAATCAGCCCTGCCTTGAAAGCCGTGCTCATCCAGAACTTTATCTTGTTGAAGCTTCCTTCTCCCTCTTTTTTATCCTGAAGCTGGGCCATTCGTACACTAACCTTGTATAGGGATTATATAAAATTTTGCAAAATGCTCAGCCATAGAACTAGTTAGCAGGTTTTTGAATCTTAGTAATACCAAACCATCTTTGCAATCACCTGATTATTAATCTGGTTTGATGCACTAAGCAGAAGATAATTCAATAACCATCCTGCTTGACGGTTCTTTCATCAGCCTGACCAACTCTTTTCCAAAATCTGATGCAGCTTTCTCAGATCTAATTGCAAGCGTCCTGCTGCTTATAAAATCAGATTTCCTTATCACAATCTCTTTTTCATCATCAAAAGACGGGTTCAAGATTGCATTAAATTTTTCAGAAAGCCCATCTCCGTTTTTTTTTATTTTTATTGTTATTAGTACCTTCTTATTGCCGTTTTTTTCGATGAATTTTTTTAATGCTTCGCGGTCAAAATCAGAACCAACCCCTACAATGCAGTCCCCTTTCAGGCTCAGCTCTTTTTCCCTTGTAAATTCAAGTGTTGCCTTATGAGTTGCAAGAATATTTCTGTGGCCGTATGCAGAGAATGCGTATATCATGTTAAAATTAGAATACCGTTTTGGCTATTTTCCCTTTTCTTTTTGATACTCATCCTGCTTATGCAAGTCAACTCCAAGCTCTTTAAGAGAGTTTATGTGCATCTGCATGAGCTGTTCCACAATGCCGAGTATTCTCCTGAATTCTTCCCTCTCCTTTGCAAGTGTCGTCAAAGCTCCCTTGTGAAACCCTATCTGCTCCTCTTTCCCGTTTTTATGTTCCTTTGCCATCGCAGTACAATTTCACAGTAGATATATAATCTTTTCTTTTCTTGTGTATGATATGCTGTTGGCTTAACTCAAAAGCCAAAATAAAGAAAGATTTAAAAGAAGTTTTATTCTTTTGATTTGATACATGGCAATAGAAGATTCAATGGCTGAGTTTTTTAATTGGGTTGTTGATGGAATTACAATTAATGAAAAAATTGGAGATTGGTCTGTATCTAATCTAAACAGTCCACTCATGATGGATTTATTTTATAGCGAAGATAGCAACAGTGCCATTTATGGTTTTTCTGTCAGAGTAGAGAGGAATACTGTTCTGTTTTATAATTACCATAGAGAAGCGAGTAAAGGAACAGGAACAAAATCCTTGAATCAATTGGAGTGTGCCTTCACTGTTTTAGCAATAAAAAGAAAACAAAAAGTTGCGGTTATTTTTGATACATTTGGACAAAAGGACACTGAAGCGTGGCTAATAAAGAACAAATACAATCTAAATGCAGATGAAGAAAATAAGGGTGCAACTGTCGGTAAATTATATCAAAAGTTTTTCCATCCATAAAATAGGCAAATCCATAAAAAACATTTAAATAATGAGCTTGATATTCCATAATAAAATGGTAGACATAAAAAAACCCTTGGAAAACAGAAAAGGTATTTTGCATATTGGGGGGTGCAGCGCTCTTGAGCTTGCCAAGAAATATGACACTCCGCTTTATGTTTATGATGAAAGCAGAATAAGGGAAAATTACAGAAGGCTTCACAATTCTTTCAGCAGGCACTACGGAAAATTCAAGCTGTTTTATGCTATAAAGGCTAACAGCAATCCTGCTCTTGTAAAAATACTGAAAAGTGAGGGCTGTGGATTGGATGTGTCAGGGCCTGCCGAGATATACATTGCAAAAAAGCTGGGATTTGAAAAAGACAAAATACTCTACTCTGGAGTTTACCACAGGAACGAGGAATTGAAATATGCTTTGGAGAATGACGTGACTATAAATCTGGAGGATATAAGCCAGATAGACAGACTTTTCAAATTCGGAAAGCCGAAATTTCTTTCATTCAGAATAAATCCTGGCATAGGCTCCGGAAAGTTCAAGGGACTGGTTTTTGCCGGACCGGACGCAAAGTTTGGAATTATAGAGAGAGATGTTATTGAAGCATACAAAAAGGCAAAGGATTACGGAGTCAGGACTTTCGGAATACACATGATGACCGGTTCATGCGTCCTGAATGAAGATTATTTTGTTGAGGTAACAGGAAAGCTGATGGATATAGCTGGAAGCGTTTCCCAAAAGCTCGGAATAAAGTTTGATTTTGTTGATATTGGAGGGGGATTTGGCGTTCCTTATCAGCCTGATGAGAAAGAGCTTGATGTTGAGGCAGTTGGAAAAAAAGTCACGGAAAAGTTCAAGGAAAAACTCGCTGAGTATAGTCTGGGAGAGCCTTATTTAGTTGCTGAGCCGGGAAGATACCTTCTTTGCGATTCTGCAATACTGCTTGCAAAAGTTCATTCAATAAAAAATGGATACAAGAAATTTGTTGGAGTTGATGCAGGCATGAACACAATGGTAAGACCTGCAATGTATAATGCTTATCATGAGATTCTGGTTGCGAACAGGCTGAATGACAAGCCTTCAGAAAAAGTGAATGTAGTTGGGCCTGTCTGCGAGAATACTGACCAGTTTGCAAAAGACAGAATCATGCCGAAAATAATTGAAGGGGATATTCTTGCAATACTTAATGTAGGCACTTACGGATACGGCATGAGCTCTCAATACAACAACAGGCCGAGAGCTGCTGAAGTTCTTGCAAGCAATGGAAAGCACGAGCTTATAAGAAAAAGGGACACATTTGATGACTTGATAAGCAATGCGATTATTCCTGAGAGATTGAAGTGAAACATTAGGATATCCTTTAATTGATTATTTTTAACCCTCAATTTCTAATTTTATGTTCTTGCTTCAAATAGCACTCAATTTTTGAGGTAGTGATATGAAAACAACAAAGGAGAAAGATTTGTCTTTGATGGAAGCACACAAGTATGCCTGAAAATCATCGCAGAGAAATTTTCAACGACATCACTAAAAAGAAAAATTTAAATACTAGCTTACTAAAGTTTAGAAAATTTAGAATTTTGTTAAACTCAAACAAAAATGAACGAATTTGGATTGCATGTAACGATTGATGCTTCAGGGTGCAGCAAAAGAAAACTGAGTTCCCAAAGCATTGTGTATGATATTCTTAACAAGATGCCTGAAAAAATAGGCATGACTAAAATGACTTTGCCTTATGTTGCAAAATGGTTTGATAAATTCTCAACAAGCACAACTCCGGGAATTTCAGGTTTTGTAATGCTTGCAGAAAGCCACATAAGCATTCACACTTTCCCTGATTATGATTATGTTTTCATAGACATCTTTTCGTGCAGGGCATTTGACACGGAGCACGCAGCAAAATACATCACTGATGCATTTGAAGCTGGAAAATTCACAAAAAAAGTTGTGAAGAGGGGCTTGGATTTCCCTGAAAAGATTTATATGAAGCCCATAGAGTTGAAGCAGTAATCTTGTTGTTTTTCTTAAGCTGTGTTTCTTAAATCTTCCGAATTATTTATATATACTGCTTGAGCGCAGTTTTTAATGTTCTGTACTCTGGAAGAAGAGTTTGCAATGCATTTTCATCCGGATTCATTGCCTCAACAACATTCAACACAGCATTTGCGGCATTCCTTACGGCTTTTTTGACATTTCCACCAAGTTTTTCATATCTCCTTGCAAATTCATCAGGAAAGAACCTGAATACTGCGAGGGCAGAAGCAAATGTTTCATTATGGCTGTTATAAGGATGTCCATAGCTTATGAATCTTTGTTCTGCGACACCTTTCAAGTAATTTGATTCATCAAATATGCTGAAGCATGGATTATTTTCAATCTCATCAGGGGGACCAAACATGCTGAAAGTTGGCATTGGAATATCATATCCTGCTGCTTTTACTAATTCGGCATAAGCGCTGAAGAGGGCAATATTAACTCTTTGATCCCTGTCATCATTAATCACACTGTTCATTATTACGTGGGCAAGCTCGTGATACATTTTCATCCTTCCTTCATTTGGGAATCTTGGATTTGTGAATATAATTGATGGGAGGTAAATTCTTGAATCATCATAGTTGCAGTAGCCTCCTCTCATCCTTTCCTCTAAATCCTCATCATTCATACCTGCCAGCTTCTCAGACTTTAGAATAAAAACTCCATACGGAGCGGTGAATTTGTCAAACACTTTGTGCTGTTCATGAAGTTCCTTGAGCAGCATTTCCTCAAGAGGAATTTCAGAATAAATTTTAGGCAGGTCATCTTCCTTTTCTTTATAAGTGAATACCTCAAAATTCAGGGGAAAGGCGACTGAACTGGTCAATTCTCCTTTTTCTCTTTGAGCGAAAATCAAAAATACATCAGTAAATTCATAAGAAAAAGGCATACCTTCCATTTTCCAATAATTCTTTCCTTCTCTTTCAACACTGTTTGTGTAGGATGTTGAAAAAACTCCAAACCCTGTCCTTATGGACGGAAAATCACTCATTGCCCTTCCAATAAGAGAAAACTCAAGACTGCTTTCTGCATTTTTTCCTGAATACTCCCTGAGAGACTCTTTATTAATGTAAACTCCCCAGCCGTCTATCTCAACAGGAACAGGCAGAACTTCTATCATTTCTCCGCTTTTGTAATCTCTGCTCTTTACACTATTTTGTGAATCTGCGCACCCCGGTGCGATTGATATTCCTGCGCCTGATAAAGCCGCAATTGCAGCGCTGATTCCGGCGCCTTTAAAAAAATCCCTTCTCTTCATATAATGTTGGCAATATCTCCTTTATTTAAATCTTTTCTTACTACGCAGTAATATATAAAGTTTATATAAGCAGCTTCCTGATTGGCTTGTTGTTGGAGTTATTTATCATAAATTCGGAAATAATCATGGCAAAAGCAAAAGCTGATGTGCTGTTTGAGGCATCGTGGGAAGTGTGCAATAAAGTCGGAGGGATATACACTGTTGTCAAATCAAAGGCAGCGAGGGTAATGGAATATTACAAGGACAATTATTATCTTGTTGGCCCTTATTTTCCTGAAAAAGTTCCAGGCCAGTTTCAGGAAGAGATTCCTGATGAAAAATTCAAGCAGGCATTTGAAAAGCTTAAGGCAGAAGGCATTATCTGCCATTACGGAAAATGGATGATAGAGGGAACTCCGTTTGCAATACTTCTTGATTTTCAGAGCTACAGATACAGGACAAATGAGATTAAAAAAAATCTTTGGGAATGGTTCAAGATAGATTCCCTCAGGGCTTCTCCTGATTATGACGAGCCTGTGGTGTGGGCATATACTTCCGGAATGCTGATTGAAGCATTAAGCAGCGTTTTTGACGGCAAAAAAATTGCCGCTCAATTCCATGAATGGCTTGCAGGAGCAGGACTGCTTTATCTCAAAAACAAAAACGTGAAAGTCGGAAAGATATTTACAACCCATGCAACAATCCTTGGAAGGACGCTTTCAAGCGCAGGAGTTGACCTTTATAATGTGTGGGACAAAATAAACCCTCCTGAAGAAGCCTACAAATATTTTATTGAAGCGAAATTCCTTGTTGAGAAAAATTCAGCAATTAATGCTGATGTGTTTACGACTGTAAGCGAGATAACCGGGATGGAGGCAGAGCATCTTCTCGGAAGAAAGCCGGATGTATTGCTTCCAAATGGCCTTGACATCAGCAAATTCCCAACATTTGAGGAGATTGCGATAAAGCACAGGCTCCAGAGGGACAGGATACGTGAATTTCTTATATCATTCTTTTTTCCATACTACACTTTTGACCTCAAAAACACCCTGATTTATTTTCTTGCGGGAAGATACGAATTTCATGACAAGGGAATAGACATCTTCATAAAATCCTTGGGTAATCTAAACAGGGAAATGAAAAAAAACAAAAGCCCAAAGACAATAGTTGCATTCATATGGGCTCCTTCCGGAATAAGAAACATAAAGCCCGAGATACTTGAAAATAAAGTCCTTTATCAGGATATAATAGACGCTCTGAATGAAGTCCATGATGAAGTTGACAAAAATGTAATCTATTCGTTTGTTTCAGGAAAAGAAATATCAAAAAACACTTTGTTTGAGGAAGATTTTCTTTTTGAAATGAAGGCGAGAATAGCGCGCTTTGTGAAAAAAGGAACGCCTCCCTTATCAACTCATGACCTGACTAACCACAATGATGAAATAATGAAATGCATAATGGAGTCAGGACTCAGCAATAAAAAGGACGATCCTGTGAAGATAATTTACTATCCAATATATCTCAGCGGAGCTGACGGGCTTCTTAATCTGAGCTATTACGAAGCGATGCAGGGCTCTCATCTCGGGGTTTTTCCGTCTTATTATGAGCCGTGGGGATACACTCCCCTTGAGGCCGGGGCTCTTGGAGTTTCATCAGTTACAACAGACCTTGCAGGATTCGGGAGATTTTTCAGCAAGGAATGCCAGTCTTCAGAATACCCGGGCATATTTGTGCTGAAGAGAATGAACAAGAAGGACGAGGAAGTCGCATCACAGCTCTCCGAGTTCATGATGAATTTTGCGAATTACTCAACTGAAGAGAGGGTTGCAAACAAAATGCAGGCAAGAAAGATAGCGTCCATTGCTGACTGGAAATCTTTTGTTCAGAATTACATAAAGGCGCATAATGAATCAATAGAAAAATTAAATTAAGAATGGAAGCAATACATTATTTTGGAAAGCTGAGCCTGAGAAAAAAAGCAGAAGACCGCTCCGGATTTCTTATTACAAACAAAAGAGGAAGCTACACTTATCTTAATTCAACTCCTTCAAGCAGGTATGAAGGGGCTTTTTTTTATGATGAAGAAAATTCAAGAATGTTCAGGGTTATAGAGAATATAGAATTAATCAACCAGAATAGAAGCCTAAATCAGAACAGAAAACCGAATCATATCTCCTTATTGAAGAACAGGTTTTATCGCTTTGACAGGAAAAACGGAAATGTTGGAGAGCAATTCTTGATGCCCGAGGGACTAAATTCTCTGGTATACCGGACTGAAAAAGAAGCAATCCCTGAGATGATAATGGATGTCAAGGATTCATTTGACAACAGGCAGTTTGGAAGAAATTACAGTTTTTCAGTTCATAAGAACACTTTTGTTGTAAAATTCACGAAAAAAACAGACAGCAGGGAAGACAGCACAGACGGATTTGAAGAATATTCAATATACACCGCTGTAAAATGCGACGGAAATTACTATGAGAAAACCGGCAGATGGATTGAAAGGAATTATTCAGATGATGAAAGAAGAAATTCCCTGCCATTTAGCAGGTTTGTTTACAGCGCGCTTAGGATGAAAGGAAATAATTTTGTTTTTTCATTCGGGACTGACAAGGAAAAAGCTGTAAGAGAATGCAATTTCGTATATCAAAATATCAGAAAAGTAGAAAGCTCAGAGAAGAAAAATTTTTACAGGCTCAGCGCTCTGGGCAGCGTCAAAAAAGTTTTTAGATGCGGCAGAATTTCAAAAGACGCTAAGATGGCATATATCTGCTGCCTTAATTCACTGAGAAGCCTCAAGGCAAAATCAGGAAGCTCTGAAGGAAGCAGAATAAACTTCTTTGCAGGTCTTCCATGGTTTTTCCAGTTCTGGAGCAGGGACACTTTAGTTGCGCTTAAATCTTTCAGCAAGATTGAACAATCTTCAGCAGAAAAAATAGCGGATTTTTATCTTAGCAGCATACAGGAAGACGGAAGACTTCAAAACATTCTCAACAAAAATAATGTTCTGAATAGCTCAGATTCTATCGGGTGGCTTTTCAAAAGGCATTCTGAATTAAAAACCAGCGGAAAAAAACTTAAAGAATCCCTGCCGAAATCTTTGTATTTGCTTATGAAAAATCACATCAAGGGAGGAATTTATTATAATGGGAAAGGCGAGACTTGGATGGACACCTCTTATGGAAATGACAACAGGGAAGGGGCAAGAATAGAATTGCAGTGCATGATTCTTAATATGCATAAACTTCTTTATGGGATTACAAAAGACATCAAATACAAAATACTCGAAAACACCTGCAAAGAAAAAGTCAAGGAGCTGTTCTGGAACGGAAGCATTTTAGGAGATGGCGCGAATGACTTTACAATAAGGCCCAATGTTTTTATTGCATACTATTTTTATCCGGAACTCCTCAATGCTGGGGAATGGATTGAATGCTTTGCAAACATTACTGAAAGCCTGTGGCTTGAGTGGGGAGGATTAAGCACTATTGACAAAAGGCATCCTTTGTTTGTTGATTTTGACACTGGGGAAGATTCAAGAAGCTACCATAGGGGGGATTCCTGGTTCTGGATTAATAATCTTGCTGCTTTGTGCATAAACCTGGCAATAAAAGAATATGAGGATTATTGCAAAATAAATTCAGGAAGCAAGAAGAACAACGCGGAAAAAAAGCATAATGCTGGGGCTCATGTTAAAAAACTAAGGAGGTATGCAGAAAAATTAATTGAAGCGAGCACGAGAGAGATTTTATGGAGCGGAGCAATGGGGAATCACGCTGAAATAAGCGATGCAAGGCAGTTGTCAAGCAGGGGATGCGCGAGCCAGCTTTGGAGCGCCGCGATGTTTGTTGAGATGATTGATGAGTTAGCCAGTTGTCGTTAAACTGTGCAGTTTGTTCCTCACATTAAATAAAAATTCCAGAGTTTCATAAACTCTTTTTTCTTCGGGACTTTCCACAGCATCAAAGCATCTTCTTTTATATTCGGATGCCGCAGCTAATGCCTCTTTTTTGGTTTCCTTCAAATTTTCTGACTTTGTGAATATGGTAGCAATTCCTCTTATCAAGTCATGCCTGTAATCCCTCAGGTCATCTATTATCTGGCAATAGGCTCCCATATTTCTTGATGCTTCAATAAATCTTTTTGGAATGCTGTCATCAAAACAGTAAGGTATGATATTAATAACAGTGGCAGTTCCTCCGCCTATTCTGTAAGAAATATCAAGGCTTGCTTTTCCCTCAAGCTGCTCAATAACTGCTCCTGCAAGATTTCTGCATTCCTCCACAAATAATTCTTTATGCGGGCTTTTTGAAATTCTTTCATACAGGTCTAAGCACAATAATGAAACGGCAGTTAACTCATCATAGCCGAGATTTTGCAATTTTCCCGTTCTCATTGTTTCAAACAGCACTCTAACAGCATTGATTTTTTCCTCAACAGTAAGGTCTGTCTCATCAACAAATTTGTCACTGCTCATCATAATCTTAGCAGTTTCAGCAGATATTATTCCTGCTTCAACTCTTCCAAAATCAGAGCCTGTAATGTCATAAAGAATCTGTCCTACTACTCCTTTTAGCGGATTGCCAAATTCTGCGAGCTTGTCTGCAATTTCCTGCGGCTGCCCGCCTGCGATTTCGTCCAGAGCTTTGCGCCACTCTCCTTTAAATTCCCCGCAATCATGCATAATCCTTGCCAGTAATTTTAGAGATATCATTTTATCTTTTTTCAATTCTCATCTTTTTTCCAATCTTTCTCTGCTTTCTTTATCCATCATTCCTCAGCCTGCGCCACAACGAACAACGACTGCGCCCACCCCAAAGGAGAATTTTCATTGTGCTTATCAGAGCCTGCGAAATATAATTCAGGAAGCTCGCCTTTTCTGTTAATGGAATTTACAGCCATTCTGAAGTAATGCGCATATTTTTCCGGATTATTCAGTTTTTTGTATATAATTGCGAGCCAGCATAATCCCATGGTCCATTGAGCTTCTCCAAATTCATTGCAGTAATATCTGTCTCTCTTATATCTGATAACTCCCCTTTCCCTTAAAAGTTTTTCTTCCACACTCTTCAATATAATCTCTCTTTGGCTTTTTGCAGCAATATTATATGGGTAAATCAATGATAGCAGGGCAAGGTCAGTTTCTTTTGTTTCCGATTCTCTTGGAAGAATATCTGCAAGGGAATCTTCTCCTTTTTTTATCAGCTCTTCAGGAATGTCTATATCAACAGCCCTGCTTATTTTCTTAAGGCCTGCAACACAGGCTCCCACAGAAGAAGCATGGATTTCCTCATTCTCTTCCCACATTCCGTTGTCTCTGTCTTTCCAATACTCTATACTTTCAAGGTAGTAAACAACTTTTTGCATTATTCTTAAATCGTTTTCATTCCTGATTATTTTTATTCCCTTCAATTCCAAATCTCCAATCTTGAAAAGCAGCGCGCCTACAGCATCATTCTGCTTGTTTCCCCATTCCTCCCATACCTCTTCCATTGTTATTGGATTGTATCTTGCATGAATGTATTGGTGCCTGTGCTTTGGCTTTTCTTTTATTGCCCAGTCTATTTTGTATTCATGCTTTAGAAGAATGTCCAGCAGCGCATGAAAAGTTTTTTTCACGCTTTTATAATCTTTCAAAGCCTCAAATCCAAGAGATTCATAGATGTTATCCCTTATCCATGAAAGGTTGTACCCTGTCTTGACATTCATTGATGAAGCTGCGAAAAGACCCGTCTTATATTGCAGTCCTTTGAGTATATGTATTGATTTTTGAAGCATGATTATTGTCCACCCCGAGAAGAATGTCAGTCTGTCAGTATATAAATGTTTCGTTTGATTACTACTATATAATAGTACCTTCTATGCAGGACTCTTCCATATCAAAATATCCGCAGACAAGAATTGCAGTTCCCATCTGATCTATCCTGTAACCTTCTGGCATTGCCTCTTGAATAGCAGAGTACACCCTCAAAATATTATTTATTGCAATTCTTTTTTTTGCAGCAATTACTGAAAGCAGAGCAATTGCTGTTCCTTTTAACTTTGCCATAATCTTTTGTCAAATCTTCTATCGATTTTTCCTTCAGCCAGATGAAGCTCAACAATTGCCGCATTTACCAAATCATTTATGCCGTTGGATTTCATTCCTGCTCCTGCAACTTTCCGGTAAACAGAAGCGATATCTGACTCAGCATACCCCCTGCGGTTTAAGAGAGCAAGGGCTGCCACTCCTGTCGGGCTTACCTGCGTTCCATTATTGAAAGAGCATTTTACAGAAACATAGGCGTTTGCGAGCTCCTCAATTTTTTTGGAAGAGATATCCATTTTTTCCATAAGCAATCACTTCAATGTAAAATAAAGCCTTCTGTTGTTTTTGCCTTTGTTTTCTACAGATGCGAGATTTATTTTTCCTATTTCCTTTAGTTTTTTAACGTGAGTTCCGCCGTCTGCCTGCAAGTCTATATTTGGAATTTCCACAATCCTTAAATCATTCACTTCAGGGGGCATTGCAGAAGCAAGCTTCACAATTCCCTTTATTTTCAAAGCTTCATCTCTTGGCATAGAATAAATTTTAACTTCTGCATCAGTCTCAATGCATTTATTTGCAGTGTCTATGTATTCCTGCATTTTGTCCTTGTCAATAACTTCCAGAGAGAAATCAATTCTGGATTTATCGCATTCAAGCTGGTTTCCGGTGCAAAGTGCATTTGCTTTTGTGTACAAGACTGCGTCTATTATGTGCGCTGCAGTGTGCATTCTCATTAATTTGTATCTTCTTTCCCAGCTTATTTTTCCGGTTATTTTATCTCCTGCCTTCAGTCCTTCTTTATCCACTTCGTGGGATATTTTTCCTTCAAACTTTCCTGTAAAGGCAACATTGTAGTCAATGCCATTGCAGTTTATAATTCCGGTATCATGCGGTTGTCCTCCTCCTCTTGGATAGAATGCAGTCTTGTCAAGAATAACATATTTTCCGCCATTAACTGATTCAACCACTGCCTCAAATTCCTTCAGATAAGAATCTTCCATGTAAAGCGCATTTTTCATTTAAGAAAGAAATCTGCCGGGTTTTATATGTTTTGTTGTATGAGCCCAGCATAGTGATGGCAGCCTTCAACTTTTCAATGCCGCCATTTTTCAGCAAAATTTAAATATAGTTGCCTCTTAATTCTGATATGGCAAGGCAAAATTTGTCTAAAATCAGCAGTTATAAGATAGCAACTTTAGGGACTCATTCTGCTCTTCAGATATTAAAGGGAGCCAAGGATGAGGGATTCAGCACAATTGCAATATGCAAAAAAGGAAGCGAAAAGCCCTACAAGATTTACAATGTCGCTGATGAAATAATTCCGGTGGATGATTACAAAGACTTGATAGGCCTTCAGGACGCTCTTATAAAAAAGAATGCAATAATAATCCCGCACGCTTCTTTTATATCTTACATCGGCTATGAGGAAGTTGAGAAATTCAGGGTGATGTATTATGGAAATAAAAGGATACTGAAGTGGGAAGCCGACAGGAAGATTGAGAGAGACTGGCTTGACAAGGCTGGGCTTAAACAGCCGAAAATATTTGAAAGCCCTAAAGACATAAACACACCCGTCATAGTGAAGTTTCATGGAGCAGGAGGCGGAAAGGGATATTTTCTTGCAAAGAATGAGAAAGATTTTTACAGGAAGATAAAACCTTACAGGCAAAAAAAATACGTGATACAGGAATATATTCTCGGAGTTCCGATATTTATCCATTATTTTCAGTCCAATCTTAATGACGAGCTTGAGATAATGGGATTTGACAAGAGATATGAGAGCAATGTAGACAGCCTTGGAAGAATATCCGCAAGAGACCAGATAGCTCTTGAAAAAGTTGATCCAAGCTATGTGATTGTGGGGAATCTCCCGATTGTTGTAAGAGAATCTTATCTTCCAAGAATGCTGACTATGGGAGAGAATGTCGTCAAAGTCTCAAAAAAAATAGCCCCTCCGGGATTATTCGGCCCTTTCTGCCTTGAAACTGTTTTAACTCCTGAAGAGGAGATTTATGTTTTTGAAATATCCGCAAGAATTGTTGCAGGCACTAACCCGTACATAAACGGAAGCCCCTACACATGGGCAAAATACAATGAGGCCATGTCAACAGGAAGAAGGATTGCAAGAGAAATAAAGAATGCGATTTTGAGCGACAGATTAAACGAGGTGCTGGGATAGATTTAAATTAAGCTGAGAATATAACTTCATTTGACTTTTATAACCCATGATAACACAAAAACAAATATCAAAGCTTTTGGAAAATTACGATAAAAACAAAATAACCATAGGCACTCTCGGAGGCCACAGCGCGCTTGACATCTGCAGGGGAGCGCATAATCACGGCTTCAAAAACATTGTTGTATGCCAAAAGGGAAGGGAGCTCACATACTCAAAATATTACAAAAGAAGAGAAGACAAGGGCGTTGTTGATGATATCATCATAGTAAACAAATTTTCAGACATTACAAAGAAAGAGGTTCAGGAAGAGCTGAGAAAGAGAAATACAATCTTTGTGCATAACAGGTATTTTTGGGTTTACTGCAACTACAAAGACATTGAAAATAAATTTTTAGTTCCTATTTTCGGAATAAGGGACTATGTAAAGCTTGAGGAGCGCGATGTTCCGAAAAACCAGTATTATATTTTGCAGAAAGCAGGAATAAGAATTCCAAAAATTTTCAAAGGCCCAAAGCAGATTGACAGAGCTGTAATTATAAAGGTTGCGGAAGCTAAAAGAGGCTATGAAAGGGCTTTCTTTTTTGCTGACAGCTATAAAACATACATGGAAAAATCCAATGAGCTGTTAAAAAGCAAGACAATAACAAAAGAAGGCTTAAAGAAAGCAGTAATTGAGGAA
>Ga0209541_10004954_pt1 | contig 23408 bp, 28 predicted proteins | sample RifCSPlowO2_01_FD_184027 | JGI IMG/M metagenome (GOLD analysis project Ga0209541, IMG submission 184027) | Groundwater microbial communities from Rifle, Colorado - Rifle CSP2_plank lowO2_0.1 (SPAdes) (version 2) | ecosystem: Environmental > Aquatic > Deep subsurface > Groundwater | place... | reverse complement strand
GCCGGTACGGGTACGCTCGATAATCAGGCTAGAGTCGGCCGCAACGTCATGGTTGGAGCCGGAACAACTAAATTAAACAACACGGTCGGTGGCGAAGTCCGTTTGGGTACCGGCACTCTGTCTCTTGGCCCCAAAACCGTGATCAATGGCGATCTGACTTATGCCAGCGAAGAAGAAATCAGTCAGGATGAAAAAGCGGTGATCAGAGGCGAAGTTTCCAAACATCAAACGCCGCAGTTTAAGCAGTGGGATAGGCAGGCGATGAGGGAAAAAATGGCCAAGGTCTGGTTTGCCGCCAAATTGGGGATGACGGCCATGTCATTTTTTGGCACACTCCTTGTCGGTTTAGTCATGCTTTGGTTAATGGGCAAACCGACGCAGGCGATCAGCGAGAAAATTCAAGGCAGTCTTTTGGCCAGCTTGGGTTGGGGATTGGTGTTATTGTTTGTTGCCCCGCCGGCGCTGATGTTGTTAATGTTTACCGTTATTGGCGCGCCTTTAGCTTTGATTTTCGGTCTGTTATTGGTTATCGATCTGTATCTGGCCAAGATTTTTGCCGCTTTGGCTTTGGGTAAAGTTATCAGCCGCAACTTTGGCTGGAAAAAACTGACCGCTCCGGCAATCTTTTTTGTCGGCCTGGTAGTTTATTATTTACTGCGCCTCATTCCCGTCGTCGGCATGTTTGTCCGGCTCTTGGCCCTGCTTGCCGGCCTCGGCGGTGTTTGGCTATATAAAAAGCAGTTATTGGCGAAGAAATAAAGCTTCTTTTTTGGCTCGCGACCATTGTTTAAGTTGCCATTCACGCTTCATGGCTGATTGTCGAGATGGATGTTTTTCAGAATAAACTAACTCAAATGACTGAAAATAACGGATATATCTTGCCGACTTACTATTTTTAGCTTTATGTTCCATTAATCGTTTTTCAAGATTATTTGTCTGACCAATGTATAAAGTATTTGCCGAAGTTCGGAGAATATAGACAGTATAAGTCATATTAATGGGCAATAGCCCCGAGCGAAGTCGAGGGGTTGCCGGACTAGGATTCGAACCTAGAATACTGCATTCAGAGTGCAGAGTGATGCCATTTCACCATCCGGCAGTAACCCTTATTATACCAAGTTATCATGTTAGAATGGCTTGATGGTTAAGAAAGTCATCATCTATTTATCTCTGTTTGTTTTGGGTTTTGGAATTACTTTTCTGGCAGTCAAGTTCGCCTTCAATCAGGATTCGCCTACGGCCGAAGTCATCAAAGAATCGGTCGGTGCCATTGGCTTAAAACAACACCAGGTGATCGGTTTTATGCCCTTTTGGCTTTTAGACAGAGCTGACAAAGATTATTCCGGTTATTTAACTGAAATGACCTATTTTGGTTTGACCGTCAACCCCGACGGCACGATCCAAAAATATGTTAAGCCGGGCGAGGCCGAGCCCGGCTGGTACGCGTTAACTTCCGGTAAGTTTACCCCGCCGCCGAACTTTAAGATGTCTTTGGCGGTTTTTAACGGCGATCCGGAAAAGATCAATCAGCTGATCGCCGAGCCGGAAGCCCACGCGGCCGCCTTAGCCGCTGAGGTCGGTCCGATGATGGAGCAATACGGCTTTACCACTTTGAATCTGGACTTGGAAAGTGTGCTCGACGCGTCCGAGTCGGCCCGGCAGAACTTTACCGCTTTTGTCCGGTCGCTCAAAACTAATTTAAATAAACCGATCACTATCGATGCCAGTCCGACGGATTTGGTCAAAGCCCGGTTGATTGATCTGGCCGCGGTCGGTCCATTGGTGGAGAGCGTAATCTTAATGACCTATGACTATCACTATTCCGGTTCCCTGGTGACCGGACCGGTGGCCCCGAGTTTTGGCGCGGGGATTGAAAGTGAGTTTGATGTCGAAACCGGGATTCAAAAAGCCTTAGAAATTCTGCCGGCGGACAAGATCATTTTGGGCGTGCCGCTTTACGGCTACGAGTGGGAGATGCTTGAGCCCGGCCGCCGCAGTGCGGTCCTGCCCGGTTCGGGCATCGTTGCCAGCAACCGCCGGGTAGAGGAGTTTTTGGCCGGCTGTGCTTCCTGCTCTGCTCAACTGGAAACTGCCGCCCAGGAATCCTACCTGGTCTATTTGGATGAAGAGACCAAGACTTACCACCAGATTTTTTACCCGGACGAGAAATTTATGAAGACGAAAATTGCCTTAGCCAATAAATACAACTTAGGCGGTTTGGCGTTTTGGGCCTTGGGATATGAGGGCAATTCGCTTTTAAATCCGGTCGCCGGTTATCAGGGCGCCTTAAAATAACCCCGGCGTTCGTTGCTGTCGTATTCAAAAATATCGCCCGGCTCCAAACTCCACACTTTGCTGTCAAACTCCGGGCTGTTGTAGCCGACTTTAGCCATCCCGGTTTTTAAAGATAAAGTAATCACTCCGGATTCCTCGTCAGTGTCGATATTTAATAAGCCTTCATCGATATTAACGATCAAATTAAAACTTCTGATTATTACCGGGTTGGTGCCGGAAACTTGGTATTGGCCGATGCCTTTGGTTTGATTAAAGACTAAATTAAGGGGCAAAGTCTGGATAATTTCCACTTGGGTTTCGGGAAATAGGGAAATGGTAGCCGCCGGGTTAAAGCTCACGGTTAATTTTCCTTCGTCGCTGGCGATCAGCACTTCGCCCTGTTGGATAGTGATCACTTCGGTCAGTTGGGCCGGCTCAGTGGCCGTGCGCGACTGCCACCAAATCTCTCCGCTCATGCCGGTAATTTGCCCTCTGATCGAATCGCTGGGCGCTTCTTCCAGCGAAAACTTGGTCGGCTCAAAGTTGCTGGCTTTCTTGCCAATAGTAATTATTCCCTCCGGCCGAGAATGGTTTTTGGCAAAATATATCCCCAGCGCCGCGGTCGCCCCGAGCAAGAAAACTATAATTCCTAAAAATATCTTCTTCACAATATGTTTATTCTACCTTTTTTAATTAAAGAAAAAACTTTAATGTTACCAAATCTTCAATCCCTAATAGCTTAGATAATTCATTTATGGTTTTTTCCTCATCTTTAGGAATAAAATTGGCATACCTAGCTGTATTTAGAAAAATATATAACCTATCATTTTTAATCAGATTTATATCATTGGCCCTTTTTTTAATTAATTGTTTAATACCATCTGCCACCCTGTTGATAAATCTTGAATATACTGAACTCATTTTTAAAAATATATCTTTATTTGAACCAAATGTCATAACGTCACCCCCGTACATTAAAAAATATCCATCTCTTTTGGTGTTAAATGAAACAATAAAAACAAATTCACCGATTTTAATATTTAAATCCTCCAAATTATTTTTATCCATAAATTTATTTAGAATTTGAATTAATTGATCAACAGCTTTCTCTAAATTTATTTTGTAATCTCTTAAGCTAGGGAAAATTTGACTTGGGTCATTTAATTGTATGTAAAAATCTTTTTTAAATTTTTCATTAATTAAACTCATGGCTTCTAGTTTGTTATCTATTATTCGAAATTCTGGATCAAGTTCATCAAGACGTTTTACTTCTGCAAAGCGAACTATTCCATTATCTTTGTACTGAATATCAGGATTACCTTCATTTTCTATGAAGAAAATTTCAGTCATATTATCTTTTTTGAGCAATGAAGCAACATTTAATTCAAAGATAACAGAATCATATTCGGTAAAATTATTTCTTAATCTGTTAATTGGAACATTAATGTTAGTAAATTCTTTCTCGCCTAAATATTTTTCTAGATTTTTTAGAACTGAATTATTAGAGTACAAATATCTTATTATCTGAAATTCCAATAGATTGTTAATGTTGTTTCTACCATTAATCAAATTAAAAATTGCCTTATCAAAATATTTTGAAATTAAAGGATATTTTATTAAAGATTGTTTCACTTTTTTTGATAGAATGGTTTTATTCATTATGGGCAAACAACTTTAGTAACTAGGCGTATAATACTCTTTTGGGGTAAAAACCTCTATGGATCAAGCCAAAATCAGAAACATCGCCATTATTGCCCACGTGGACCACGGCAAAACTACGCTCGTGGATCATTTGCTGAAGCAGTCGCACGCCTTTGCCGCCCATGAGGCGGAAATGCTCCAGGATACGATCATGGATACCAACGAGTTGGAGCGCGAGCGCGGGGTGACGATCCTGGCTAAAAACACGGCGATCAACTGGCAGGGTTATAAAATCAACATCATCGATACCCCCGGCCACGCGGATTTTTCCGGCGAAGTCGAGCGGGTGCTCAACATGGCCGAGGGTTGCATTTTATTGGTCGATGCCGCTGAAGGGGTATTGTCCCAAACCCGTTATGTTTTATCCTTGGCCTTGAAACTTAAATTGAAGCCGATTGTGATTATCAACAAAGTCGACCGCAAAGATCAAAGAGCCGGTGAGGTCTTAAACGAGATCAACGATCTGTTTTTGGATCTGGTCGAGCACGAAAACCAGCTGGATTTTCCGGTTTTGTATGCCGTCGGCCGTCGGGGCGTGGTGGGCAAAACCGTGGATTTAATCGACGCCAAAGACTTATCTTTATTATTCGAGACGATTATCAAAACCATTCCCGCGCCTCCGGGTGACCGTAACGGTCCGGCGCAGATGCAGATCACTACCCTGGACTTTGACGCCCACAAAGGCCGTTACGCCATCGGCCGAATTAACCGGGGGACGGTTAAGGTCGGCCAAAGTCTGGCGATTCTAAGAAACGACCAGAAACTAACCACTAACCAAGTGGAATATTTATTTACTTTCCAGGGGTTAAAAAAAACGCCGGTGACGGAAGTCACTGCCGGAGAAATCGTGGCCATCGCCGGCTTTTCCGACGTTAAAATCGGGGACACCCTGACTGATCCGGAGCATTTGGAGGCAATGGCGCCTTTGGAAATTACCCAGCCGATTTTAAAAATCGAGTTGTCCGTGTCGACTTCGCCTTTGGTCGGCCGGGACGGCAAGCTGACCACTTCGCGCCAAATCCAGGCCCGGCTCCGAAAAGAAATCGAGACGAATATCAGTTTAAAAATCGAACCCGGGGTTTCCGGCAACAGTTTTGTCGTCGCCGGCCGGGGCGAACTCCATTTGTCGATTCTGGTAGAAACCATGCGCCGCGAGGGTTACGAGTTTTCCGTATCCCAGCCGCAGGTAATTTACAAAAAAGTTGACGGTAAAACTCATGAGCCGTTTGAAAAGCTGTACCTGGAAGTGCCGGAAAAATACAACGGCGTGGTCTTAAACAGCCTGGGGCAAAGAAAAGCGGAGATGGTTAACATGCAGACCGCCAAAAGCGGGGTTCGGTTTGAATATAAAATTTCGACCAAAAACCTGATCGGTTTGCGGGGCGAACTGCTTACCAAAACCTCAGGCATGAGCGTGGTCAACTCGGTCTTTTGGGATTTCGAGCCGGAAAAAGAAGCGGTGGTCTGGCAAAGAAACGGCGCGATTGTCAGTAACGAACCCGGAAAAGCCTTAGCCTATGCGATTGCTCATCTCCAGGTGCGGGCAACCTCGTTCGTCAATCCCGGCGAAGAAGTTTACAAAGGCATGATTATTGGTTTAAACAACCGCCAGGGGGACATGAATTTTAATATTTGTAAAGGCAAACAGCTGACCAACATGCGTGCCTCAACCTCCGATGCCACGATTCAAGTTTCTCCGGCCTTAAAAATGTCCTTGGAACAATATTTAACTTTTATCGGCCCGGACGAATTGCTGGAAGTGACGCCGCACCATTTGCGTTTACGCAAAAAAGACTTAAACTTTAAGCGCTAGGTAACTTTAGCGAATCTCCGGCGTGCAATCTACCATCATTAAGAATTCTGGCTCTTAATCCGCCGCGATCGGTAAAAGCATCTTCAAATAAATGTTCTTTATTTTTTGGTCGGCCCGCTAATCTTGGCGGCCTCTTGCACGGGTCGCATTTTTCTATGCCTTCAAACTCAATGCCTCCGAAGCGAAACCGTTTTTTCTCGAGATTGTTTAAAGCTTCTGCACTGATGCTTACCACCACGCTTCTTCTCGTTTCAGCCATGGTAAACGGTTGTTCTCCTTGAGCTTTGAGGATTTGATTTGCTTGTCCAATGCCCGGCAGAGATATAAAGGTAATTTGTCTTTCCTCGTCGCCAATTTTTTGACCACTTTTTCTGGTAGCAACTTTGCCCGAATAAGTTCCTTCTCTTGCGGCGTAACGGTCGCCGATTATTCCTAAACCGGCTTTTACTAACACTGAAGTTTGTTCAATCATTGGTTCACCCGCGGCAGAAGCGGTAAAAATTGCCACTATACCAGGTTGAATTGGTTCAAGCTCTCTGCTTCTTGGTCCGAGCTCTGGCTGGCTTTCAAATCTTGGACTTTCTCTCATAGTTTGTGGATTATATCACATTAATAATCTTATAAGCCGTTTTACCGTTTGGCGTAGTTACACTGATTTCATCTCCTACTTTTTTGCCCATTAGGGCTTGGCCCAAAGGGGATTTAATAGAAATGGTTTGTTGATTGGGATCGGATTCAAAACTGCCGACAACTTTATACTTAAATTCTTTTTGCCCGTCGCTAATTACCACCTGACTGCCGAAATTTATGGTCTCGCCGGCTTGAGGGGCAACCACCTCGGCGAATTTAATAATCCGGTCAAAATGCCGCAGCCGGCCGTCAATAAAAGATAGGCGCGCGCGCGACTCTTTATAGTAGCCGTTTTCGGACAAATCGCCCATTTCCCGGGCTTTGGTGAGGTGGGAAACGGCGTCCGGCCGTTCGGCTAGGAGTTTATCTCTTTCGGCGATGATTTTATTAAGGCCCGTCTGGGTAAAGGGAATTTTATACATACCTCTATTTTAGCGTACAATTAGGTCATGAAGCTCGCAGTTTTTAAAGGCAGGCAAATCCGCCGCCAGTGGGATAATAAACAGGAGAAATGGTATTTCTCAGTGATAGATATTGTTGAAGTATTAACAGATAGTCCAAACCCAAGAAGTTACTGGAAAGTTTTAAAATTTCGGCTGAAAAAGGAAGGAAGTGAAGTGGTTACAAAATGTAACCAGTTGAAATTACCAGCTCCTGACGGAAAAATGCGACCAACCGATACGGCTGACACTGAAACTTTATTTCGGTTAATTCAATCGATCCCTTCACCAAAAGCCGAGCCGTTCAAACGCTGGTTGGCCAAGGTCGGTTATGAGCGGGTCCAGGATATTTCCGATCCGGAAAGATCATTAAACCGCGCCCGGGCATATTGGCAAAGAATGGGTCGGAGCCAAAAATGGATTCAACAGCGAATGATGGGTCAGGAAACCAGAAATAAACTGACTGATTACTGGCATAAACATAAAGTTAAAGAACCGGACGAATATGCGATTTTGACCAATATTATTCACAAAGAGTGGAGTGATTTTTCTGTTAAACAGCACAAAAGTTATAAAGGTTTAAAGCAGCAAAATTTGCGCGACCACATGAGCGAAGCGGAATTAATTTTTACCGCTTTGGCTGAACTGTCTACCAGACAGATTGCGGAAACCGTTAAGGCCAAGGGTTTAATTGCCAATAAACTTCCGGCTCATCGCGGCGGCCGGATTGCCAAGCATGCCCGTTTGGAACTGGAGCAAAAAACCGGAAAGACAGTAGTCACCCGGAGTAATTTTCTCGGTTCCGGTGAAGAGCGGAAAAGACTGCGTTAGGCATGACAGATATTTTAATCCGCTACGCGGAAATCGGCTTAAAAGGGAAAAACCGGTCAATGTTTGAGGATCAATTGGCGGTCAATATAAAGCTGGCGCTCAAAGGCCGGCCAATTCAATTAATTAAACAGTACAAGCAATTTATCTTAAAGGCCGATAAAACCGCTTTGAAAAAATTAAAGGCCGTGTTTGGCATTGCCTGGTTTGCGCCGGTAATTATGGTTAGAAACGAGCTAGAGGCAATTACTGGGGCCGCTTTAAAATTAATTGAGCCAAAGAAAACCTTTGCCGTTCGGGCCCATCATGATTTAGAAGTGTCTTTGGGGGAGATAATTAGAACCAAGAAAAAAATCACGGTTGATCTGGATAATCCCGGTCAGACCATTTACGTGATCGAAGCGGGAGAGAAAGCGTACGTGCACAATCAAAAAATTCCCGGCCCGGGCGGATTGCCGGTGGGCACGAGCGGCCGGGTTTTGTGTTTATTATCCGGCGGTTTTGACTCGGTCGCTGCCGCTTATCTTTTGGCCAAACGGGGAGCCCAAGTGGACTTTTTACACTTCCACGTTTTTACCGATGCCCAGCCGGTGTTAAAGTCCAAAGTTAAAACCATTGTTGATGGTTTGCGGCCGTGGACTTTGTCTAAAAAACTTTATTTAACTTCTTATCTGCCTTTTCAAATGGCGGTATTATCTTTGTCCGACCGGGATACCAAACACGAATTAGTCGTCTATCGCCGGTTAATGGTCAGGGCTGGGGAGGTCTTAGCGGAAAAATACCATTATCAGGCTTTGGTTTTGGGCGATTCTTTGGGGCAGGTAGCGTCGCAGACCATGGAAAACATTGCCGCCGTCGATAATGCCGTCGACCTGCCGATTTTCCGGCCGCTTCTTGGCAATGACAAAAACGAGACGATTAATCTGGTGAGAAAAATCGGTCTGGAAGCAGTCGTCAACCAACCATACAAAGATTGCTGTTCGTTGATTTCCACTCATCCGGCCACCCAGGCAGATTTAGCTAAAATTGCCAAAATCGAAGCCGGGATTAAAATAGAGGATATTATCAAACAAACCGCCGGCAATGTTCAAAGCCTTTCTCTCTAACACCCGCCGCCGGCAGTTTTTCAGCCTGCTGATTTTTTACGCCGCCTACTTATGGTTTAGAAGTTTTTCCCAATCGGCCTTAAACCCTCATTTTTTACAATCCGGCGTCAGTTTAAACCAAATGGTTTTGGGTTCGGCGATTGCTTTTGCAACACCGGTATTAATTTTATTGGCGGCCAAAACCGTGATTAATCTTGCCTGGTGGCGCTGGGCGATCGGTTTGGCTTTTTTATCAATCCTGTTAATTATTAAGATCGACAATGTTTGGCAGTTTTATCTTTTTAATTTATTAATAGGCAGCAATACCGCCTTGTTTTTCGTGCCCTACAACATTGCCCACTTTCGATTGACCCCGCAACACCGTACCAGTTTCAGTTCCGGGATCTTGTTTTCGGTCTATCCGGTCATTGCTTTAATTGCGCCTTTGGCCGCCGGTTTCCTGGCAGAGTTTGACTATATTTATATTTGGATTCTGTCGGCGTTTTTCTTCGGAGCCAGTTTTTATTTGGTTAAATTCCAGGTTCCGATTAAGTTTAACCTTGATTTAAAACGTGACTTTAATTATTTAAAGCCGACGAGAATAATAGTTTTACTGCAGGGTATTTGGGAAACGCTGATTTTTGGTTTAATTCCGATTTTTACACTGTATTTTCTCACCACTCCGTTAGCTTACGGCGGCTACTTGGCTTATTTGTCTTTAATGTCGGTTATTGCCAATCTAGTTTTAGGACATCTATCAGATAAGCTCCAACGGCGGCTGGCGTTTTTATACCCGATCACTCTATTGATGGCGGTAACAACGTTTCTTTTCCCCTTAGTGACTGCCAATTTGGTTTTTTGGTTAATTTTGACCGGGGTAGTTCAATTTCTTTGCCCGCTGTTTTGGAATTTTTCGGCCGCATGGTTTGTTGATCAACATCCAGACCACAACCGTTCGATGCCGATTCGGGAATTGGTATTAGCTATTGGCAGGATTGTTGGATTATTTTTTGCTTGGATTAGTTTTAGACTTGAGATTATCCCCACGAATATCTTCTACCTTTTAGGCGCGGTCATGCTTCTTTATCCGGCAGTTCTATTTTATAATACCAAGCATGCGACCCGATCTTAAACAAATCCACCAACAGGTAAGCAGCCTGATGCCCCAGGTTAATGATTTACTGCTGGAAAAATTCACGAGGCCGAAAAAAGTTTCCTACAAAGCCGGCGGCATTGACCACCTGGGTACCTCGGTGGTCACCGAAGTCGACAAACAAACAGAAGAAATCTTAAAACAAAAATTGCCGTCAATTTTACCCGGCTCCGGTTTTATCGGCGAAGAAACGACCCCCCAGGTGAAAGATTATAACTGGATTATCGACCCGATTGACGGTACTTTAAACTATGCCAACCAAGTGCCGGTGTTTGCCTGCTCGATCGGCCTATGGCACCAAAATGAGCCGGTCTACGCTTTGGTGTCCCTGCCTTTAACCGGAGAAACGCTGCACGCCATCGCCGGGCAAGGGTTATGGCTCAACGGTAAACCGGTGAAGCCGGCCAAAAAAACCACCAAAAAAATCTTTTTAACTTATTCCTGCGTCGGTGATAGCCGGCTGCAAAGCCGGGTGTTTGAAGCGGTGTTGCAATTTACCTCTTCGCCCCGCTTTTACGGCAGCTGCGTCTTTCACGGTGCCCAGATTGCCCTGGGCCGGATCGACGGCGGGGTGTTTATGAATCAGGCGCTCTGGGACATTGCCGCGATTGTCTTGCTGGCCCGGGAAGCGGGTTTGGCAGTCAAGTATGTCTCGAAACCGCCTGATATATCCGGCGATGATTTGAAGAATTACCAGTATTCTTTGGTCATTGGCCAGGAAAAATTAGCTAATGATTTGGCGGGAAAACTTAAATAATTTATGTCATATTTAGTTGCTATTTCCCTAGCCGCATTACTTGGCGGCAGTGTGCCAGCCTTAGCTAAATTTGCCTTAGCTGTTATTCCGACATTTTCCTTGTTGTTCATCAGGTTTTTTGTTGCTTGTATTACTTTATTGCCATTGATAATTAGGTCCAAAGAACTCAATGGGAAAATGCTGAAAGCCTTAACTTTAGTAGGAATCGTTGGCGCGTTGAACCCGATTATTTTATACATCGCTTTAAAATATACTCAGGCTTCGGTTTCTCCTCTATTGTATGCGGCGACGCCGCTTTTAACGGCTCTTTATCTTTCAAGAAAAAAACTGGAAACAATTTCCAAAAACACTTTACTGGGAATAATTATTGGGTTTGCCGGAGTAGTGATTATTATTGTTTTACCTTTGTTAATAAATAACGGCAATCAACAGTTGTCTTTCAAGGGTAATTTATTGATTTTTGCTGCCGTGATTGCCTTTACTATTTATGGAATAATGTCTAAGAACCAATCGGTGAAAATCAACGCTTCACCGGTGGCGCTGACATTTTATTTTTCTCTTTTTGGTCTGCTGTTCAGCTTGCCTTTGGCGATTAACGAACTGAATTTGGGACTGATCATTTGGAATAGGGTTTTATTTTCTCATTGGCTTTCAGCGATTACTGCTGGTGTGACCGGTACGACTCTTTTCTATTTGGTTTATCAGCAGGCAATTAAATCTGGAGGGGCCACGGCTGCCTCATTATTTACTTACCTTCAACCGATAGTCGGTATTGTACTGCCGATTATTATGCTTGGAGAAACTATTACTCTGCCATTTGTAGTCGGTGCTGTTTTGGCGGTTTTCGGAGTGCAACTGGCTAATAAAAACAATAAATGATCACCTGTTATTTTGAAAATTCAAAAAAGGCGGTAAAGTTGCGCCACGTGGTAGTCGACATGTTGGTGATTGACGACAAGAAAATTCTCTTGGTTAAACGCGGCGGGAAATGGCTGGAGCCGGGTAAATGGGCTTTGCCCGGCGGCTTTTTGGACATGAACGAAACCTGCGAGCAAGCGGCTTTACGGGAACTTCTAGAAGAAACCGGTTATACCGGCAAGATTATTAAACTGTTTCAGATTATCGATAATCCCCGGCGCCGCCACGAAGATAGGCAGAATGTGGCTTTGGTTTATTTAGTCAAACCGCTTAAAAAAGTCGGCGGTTCCGATCACGAAATCAGCGAGATCAAATGGTTCGATTTAGCCGCTTTGCCCCCGGCTAAAGACTTTGCCTTCGACCATCTCGATACTATTAAGCTTTATAAATTTACTCTTCAAAAACATCGCCAGGGAGTGTATAAATAGTAAAATAATTTTATGAAATTTACCCGCTTAACCCAATTTGACAATTGGTTGCAACAATTAGGCATAGCTTGGGTGGATAAAAAACCGGAAATCATGGCGAAAATTTGCGCGCCAAACGTCAAGTATTTCGAAACGCCATTTGGAAAACCGTATATTGGACCAGAAGCCGTAGTAAAACTTTGGCAAAACGACGTGCCTAATTCCCAAAAAGACATTAAGTTTAACTACGAAATTTTATCTGTCACCATGACGATGGGGATTGCTCATTGGTTAGCCGAATATACCCGGATTAAAGATAACCAAAAAGTTATTCTTGACGGGATTTTCCAGGTGGCGCTCAATCGTCAAGGTTTATGTACCGAATTTCACATGTGGTGGGTGGTAAAATAATCTATAATTTTATATATGACAGAATTAGTTTTAGTCGATCCCAATAAGCTACCGGGCAAGGCTCCTGCCAAAAAAAGCTTTCTGGGGATAAAAGAGCGCCAGGAGACAATTGAATGAATTAATCGTCCAGGTAGCTCAAAAGTTGATGAAGGATATGGTTATGGGGCGGGTCGGTTTTTTCCACGATAAAATAACCGGTCAATTAGTGACAGAAGTATATGGTGTCGATCTAAAATCAGCAAAGCATCCGGACATTAGCGTTAGAGTTTGGAAACACTTTGTTCGCGACGAAGATCCAATTGGGTCTTCATTTAGGATAGTGTTTGAGATATTTGATTTCCAATCACAAAATACCGACAAAAGCACGATGTTTTCTATCGTGCAAAAATGGGATGCGCCGCCGGGCAGCTTTGAGCTAAAAGTTCACCATAATGATAAACCTAAATCTCATAAGGAGACAATTAATTTTTTGCGTGATGTTCTTGAAACGGAAGTAGATGAAAAAAGCATAGCCAATCATTTTGGTCGACCCTATCATAAGGGAGATTTTGTCGATTATGCCGAGGACGGCTGGAGAATAATGCATCACGACGGGAAAGAAATACCCGATCCCGATTTACTAGAATTTCGCGGACAAGGTAGAGAATTCGAAAATCATTCAAAATATTCGGCTTATTGGGTGCGTGATTTATGGTCAGGCAAGGGCTCATTACTTGATTCCGGTCCATTACCGGAACCAAAAATGTTAAAATAACCTATGAAAGTAATTTTGTGGATGGGAATGAGTTTAAACGGCTATATTGCCGGAGAAGACAATAATGAAGACTTTATTTCTCATGACTGTTGGCTGGCCTGGCTGGATGGGATTAGAAAACACGGTTGTATGGTTTGGGGGAGGAAGACTCATCAGATAGTTAAAACTTGGCCAAAAGCCTATATCGAAGATATTAAGGGAGTCAAAGCAGTAGTGATTTCCGGCGATCCAAATTATAAAGTTAGTTCTGATTTCGAATTGGTAAACTCTCCACAAGCGGCCATCGCCACCTTGGAGAAACAGGGTTTTAGTAGTCTGGTTTTGACCGGCGGGTCAACCCTGAACAGTTCTTTTGCCAAGCTGGGTTTAATCGACGAAGTAATTGTGAACGTCGAACCGGTAATTGTGGGCAAAGGCATCCCGCTTTTTAAACCTGATGTTTTTGAATTGAAACTGGAATTAATCGAGATGAGGCAGTCTAAGGGAAAAACAATTCAACTTCATTATAAAGTAGTTATCCATTGAGTTTTGGTTGTACTCCGCCAAGAATTCCAGGAGGAAGATTTTTCAAATCCCTAACCCAATAAGCGTGATGGGTTCGGCCATCAGAAGTATCGCTGCCACCGTATGTATCTCCCGGAACATACAATCGTCCGAATGGTCTTGATGTCTCCACGGGATCAACGGTTGTTTCTAAAATTTGTTCTAAGAAGTTTATTTTTTCCTTGTTTGACCGTGGAATTGCTTGATTGCTAGCCTCTTTATCCGCATCACGTCGATAATTGATTTCAAAATTTCCTTCCGGCATATCCCAACTTTGAATAACGGCTATCGCCCTTTTGCTTTGACTCGGTGACATTTCTATTGCTGAAATAAACTTCCTGTGTTGGGTAACACCAAATAAATGTTTATGAAGCTCCATTGACGATTGAGTCGGAGGCGTAGTTTCTCCCCAGAGTTCTACCCATAAGTTAGGAATTTTCCGAGATTTTAGGTCAACAGTGGCTATTGCCGTAGTAAGTATTCCGGTATCTTTTTTATGGAAGAGAGACACCCTGCCTCCTTCAGAAATATCTTTCATCAGTTTTTTTACAACTTGTTCCGTGAGTTCTAATAAACGCCGTTGTTCCTTATCTCCGCCTCGAAGTAATTTTTCAAACCTTGAGATTAGTCCAGATAGTTCTTTTCGGGGAAAAGGCATTATCCCGCCCTCTTGCATTCCCGGAGTAATTCCAGTCATAGAGATATTATACATCTTGCAAAATCAGATAGTTATTGCGAATCGCCTACTAATCGTCTATAATACGTCTATATGTGGCAGGCAAAATACCGGATTACCGACGCTCTTTTGGCCAACATCAAGAAGATTAACTCGTTGGTCACAGAATTGAATCATAATCGATTTCCCAACGTGGTTGTGTTGGAGTTAGAAAAAATAGCCCGGGAAATTTCCACTCACGCTTCCACCAGCATTGAAGGCAATCCTTTGCCATTAACCGAAGTCAAAAAAATTCTCAAAACCCGGCCGGATCAACTGCGTTCCAGCGAGCAGGAAGTGATTAATTATAACCAGGCTCTCAAGTGGTTGAATCAAAAGCTAAACCAGGGACGGGTTAAGTTGACAACAAAATTAATCTTGCAGATTCAAGCAAGAGTGACGGAAAAACTTTTACCCAAATTTGAATCTGGTGAGTGGCGCCAAAAGCCGGTGGTAGTTAATGATCCGCGCACAGGGAAAGTGGTTTATTTGCCGCCGGATCAAAAAGAAGTTCAGGATTTAGTGGCGGCCCTGCTGAAGTTCATTGGACAGAATCAGTATAAGATCGATCCGCTGATTCTTGCCGGTATCTTCCATAGGCAAATGGTGATTATCCACCCGTTTATGGATGGAAACGGTAGGACCACCAGATTAGCTACCAAGGTTTTATTGGCTGCCATGGGTTTAAATACTTTTCATTTGTTTAGTTTTGAAAACTACTATAACCAAAACGTGACCAAATATTTTCAGACGGTCGGAGAGTTTGGCAATTATTACGACTTAGTTTCTAAAATCGATTTTACTGGTTGGCTGGAATATTTTACCGGCGGGATTATTGATGAGTTATTGCGGGTGCAAAAAATTTTACCGCAAGTAGCCATTAGTCCGGCTTCCAGCCTGCAGCTATATCATCAAAAAATTTTGGGTTTTATCAAAGATAAAGGCTTTATTGCTGATCGCGATTATGTCAAATTAACCGATCGGGCTAAGGCGACGAGAGCCAAAGATTTTCAAAAATTGATCAGTTTGGGATTAATAGAAAGACAGGGTAAAGGCAAGGCCACTTATTATCGTTTGGCTAAAACTAAATAGCGGTTGCTGGTATCGGCGATAAAATTAGCCAGGAGTTTGAGTTTTAGGGGTTTGAGTAACGAGTCGATTTCTGCTTGAGTGTATAAATGGCAGTAACGTTTGGCGGTAACCCCTAACTTCCAGGATAAAATATAATCGTTATCACCAATTGGTTGACCCTTGATTGGGTTGAATTCCCAAAAACTCAAAAACAGAATACCGCCGGGTTTGAGATGAGCAGCAGCGCGCTTTAATAAAGGCAGGCGATAGGGTTGGGGCAAATGGTGCATCACACCGAGAATGGCTACCAGGTCAAATTTTTCTTTCACTGGCCAGGGCTGGAGAAGATCGTGTTTGATGAGTTGTGCTTGCGGGAGTGACTTTTTGGCCTGATTCAGCAAATACTGGTTGTTATCCAAGCCGGTATAGGCAATTTGGCGGTGCTGTGATAACCAGATGCCGAATCGCCCGTTGCCGCAGCCGAGGTCAAGACACTTCAGGTTCGGAACCTGAAGTAATGGTAGGAGCTTCTGCCAGCCGGGCCAGGGGGACTGGCGCGATCTGTTAAAATACTCCTGCGTCTTTAAATAAAATTGGCGATTAAGTTTGAGCAAATCCATATGGCTAAATTTGATTTTAGGCCAAAGGCCTATGAAAAGGAACTAAAGCCCCTACTGAGGGAATTAGTTAGCGGTAAAGATTACGACAAAGTTCTGCGCCGCTATCCGAAAACTAAATCCCGGCTGTTTACCAAAGCCGAGGTGATTGCCGGACTGCGCCACTTTGGTTATGAAGACAAAATGCTGGCGAAACCAATCCGGACCATATCCGGCGTCGTCCCGGTGACGCTTTTAACCAAACCTTATCCCTGCCCGGGTAAATGCATTTTTTGCCCCACCGACGTGCGCATGCCCAAAAGCTATTTATCGGCCGAGCCGGGTGCCCAGCGGGCGGCGGCCAATAACTTTGATCCTTACAACCAAGTTTCATCCCGTCTCCAGACTTATTATGCCAATGGCCACACCACCGACAAGGTCGAATTGATTATTCTCGGCGGCACCTGGTCGGCTTACCCTTTGCCTTATAAGCTTTGGTTTATTACCCGCTGTTTTGAAGCTTTAAACGAATTTAAACCGGATAAAAAGTTATTGATGCCCCAAATTAGCGGTGAGGCGGCTTGGCCTAGATTATTAAAAGCTCAAAAGATCAATGAGACTACTGCGTCCCGCTGTGTTGGTTTAAGTATCGAAACCAGGCCGGATTTTATCACCCTGGGTCAATTAATCGAGCTAAGAAAAATGGGCTGCACCAAAATTCAAATTGGGATTCAGAGCCTGGACAATCGGGTGTTGCGTTTGAACAACCGCGGTCATGACGTCAAGGCAACCAGGAAAGCAATCACGCTCCTGCGCCAATTTGGTTTTAAGATCCAAGCCCACTGGATGGCTAATTTGTATGGTTCGACCCCGGCAAAAGACATTGTGGATTTTAAAAAATTATTCTCCCAAAAGTGGTACCGGCCGGACGAGCTCAAAATTTATCCCTGCAGTTTGATCGCCACGTCCGTGTTAATGAAATATTACCAAAAAGGCCTTTGGAGACCGTATACACACGAAGAATTGTTGGAAGTTTTAACCACGATCTTACCGGACGTGGCCGAATATTGCCGGGTTTCGCGCATGATCCGCGATTTTTCTTCCGATGACATTGTCGTCGGCAACAAAACCACCAATTTCCGCCAGTTAGTCGAGGCTAAAGCTAAAAATATTCGGGAGATCCGCTTCCGGGAAATCCGGGGGCGGGCGGTCAGGCAGGAGGATTTGAGATTAAAAATCATTACTTATACCACTTCGACCGGCAAAGAAAAGTTTTTACAGTGGGTGACCAAAGATAACCGGATTGCCGGATTTTTAAGATTAAGTCTGCCGGTGGGTGAGGTGCCGATTCCGGAATTGGCCGGAGCGGCCTTAATTCGGGAACTGCACATCTACGGCCGGGCGCTGGCCCTAGGCGGGCGAGCTAAAACCCAACACTTGGGTTTGGGAAAGCAGCTGCTCTTTAAAGCCAAAACTTTAGCCGCTGGGTATAATCAATTAAGCGTCATTTCCAGTATCGGCACCAGGCAGTATTATCGGAGGCAGGGTTTTAAAGGCGGCGAGTTGTACCAGCACTTACAGCTGGTTGATTGACTTGTCTAAAGCCTGAATTTCCTGGTCAAAATCTTCCAGTTCGGTCGCCGAGAGTTCCTGGTCAATCGTGGTCAAGGAGTCATCTTCCGAGACTGCCGGGGTGGTCACTTCTTCCGGTTCACCTTGGGTTTTAGTTTCGTCCGGTCGCGGCTGGCTTAAGAAATAAAACAGGCTGCCGGCTAAAGCTAAACCGAGAATGATCAGGATCAGTTTTTTCATAGAGATTTTGCCGCCTTGAGGAGGTCAACTACCGTCTGTCGGGCCAGGCGGACTTTTTCCCGGACGGCTTTAATATCGGCGCGCAGCGTAGTTTTGGCGGCCGAAGCACCGACTCTTAAGCCGGATTCATTGGTAAATTCGATGACGTATTCTTTGTCTGCCTGAGCGGTAACCGCCGCTTTGGTCTCGTCGATTTTTGCCTGGGCCGACACGATATCAATCGTCGGCACCCGGACCTTGATTTTATTTAACAACGCCTGTAATCGTTCCAGATGATTAAGCATGGCTTTGGTCGCCCGGTCATTGATCAGGTTTAATTGTTGGTTGACGTGTTCTAAAATCTGTTGTTTCTTTTCGTCCCGAATCTGTCTGCCCGAGCGGGTAGCGTCCAGCGCTAGCGCCGGAGAAGTTAGCAGGAGCAATAAACTTAAACTGATTAAGAGTTTTTTCATGTTGGCCTAACCATTCTGCTACAATTTAAGCAGATGGTCAAGTTACTGCTAAAACTTATCTGGCTGGGGTTCGGAGTTTTCGGGCTGGTGGTTGTCGGGCAGAAATATTGGCCCAAAGTCAAAGGTTCTAATTTCATCCAAGGAGTTGAGGGGGCTTTGGTTTCCCAGCAGACAGAAGTTGATCCCAATGAATCGCCGACGGCGTTGACAGTCAACGACATTAAAAATTTAGACCCGCAAACTGCCAGCCAGGTTTTAGGTCAAATGGTCAAAACCGAGGTCGTCAAGATTTTGGAAACCACCAGCGAACAGATCAAAGCTTTTCCGGCCCAACAAGTCAAAAAAATCAAGATCGGCGCCTGCGAGGAACTGTTGGAGGAAGACATTTGCGCTGTCGCCAAAGAGATCGAGTGCCGGTAAAATAAATATATGATTTTTCTAAATTTTAAGATTTATCAGGAGACGAGCGGTGATAACACGATTAAGCTGTGCCGTTTGATTAAAGATAAACGGGTGCTTCCCTGTTTGCAGGCGGTGGATATTTATCGGGTAAAACAAGCCTTGCCGGATTTGGAAATTTGGGCCCAGCACGCCGACGCGGTCGGCCAAGGCAAGTTTACCGGCTATCAGGCCCCAATCAGTCTAAAGATGATTGGGGCGAGCGGGGTATTGTTAAATCACTCCGAACACCCTGTGGATTTTGCCACGCTCAACCACACCGTCGATGAGGTAAAGAAAGCCGAGTTGAAATTGATGATTATTACCGACTCAATTGAGTTGATCAAACAGGTGAATGAATTGAAACCCGACTTTATCGGTTTCGAAGATCCGAAACTAATCGGTGGGCCGGTGGCGATGATCGACGCCCATTTTGATCTGGTCAAACAGGTGACCGCCGCCACCCAAAGGCCGTTGATCGTCGGCGGGGGGATTCGTACCACCGATCACGTTAAAAAATCTTTACAGGCAGGAGGTAAAGGGGTTTTAGTCGCTTCGGAATTTGCCAAGAGCAATAATCCGGAGGAAACTCTAAAAGAATTATTAGCGGGGCTTGACACTTAGCACTTAGTCATTTAGACTGCTAAATTATGACAAGTTTACGCACCGTTCCTTTGGTGCCGCTTCGCGACGGCGTGGTTTTTCCCCATACCGAGGCGGTGTTAACTTTTGGCCGGCCCAAAAGCAACGCCGGCGTTGAAGCCGCTTTTAGGACAGACAGGTTGATCGTTTTTGTCACCCAGAAAAACTCCCAAGCCAACGAGCCGGGGATGAACGATATTTATGGCGTCGGCACGCTCTGCAGTATCGAGCGGATCTTAAAAACCGACGGCGAGATCAACGCTTTGGTCAAAGGCATGAGCCGGGTAAAAATTAACCAGTTAACTGCCCAAGAGCCGTTTTTATTGGCCCAGGTCGAGGAGTTACCCGAAACAGTCGAAGAATCAGATGAAATGACCGCGCTGGTTAAACACGTCAGCAACAATTTTAAAACCGCGGTCAACATCGGCAAATCGGTCGACTTTCTGATGTTCATGCGGGTGATGGGCGGCGTGTCCGCCTCGGAACTGGCCGACCAGGTGGCGACAAATTTGGACGTTGATACTCCTAAAAAACAGCTGCTGCTGGAAGAAACCAACGTCAAAAAACGCTTACAAGCAGTTTCCGACCACTTATCCCAGGAATTAAAGATTTTGGAAATCGAACGCTCAATTTCCACCAAAACCCAGAGAAAGTTTGACAAATCAATGCGCGAGACGGTGCTGCGTGAGCGGATGCGCACGATTCAAAAAGAGCTGGGAGAAGACGACGAGGATAAAGACATCAAAGAATACAAACAAAAAATTAACACAGCGGGTATGAGCGAAGAGGTTAAAAAACGGGCATTAAAAGAGGTTGAGCGTTTGAGCGAGATGCATGCCTACAATCCTGAAGCCGGCTACTTGCGTACCTATTTGGACTGGCTCTGCGAACTGCCCTGGGGTGTTTCGACACCCAACCAGGTGACGATCAAAGCCGCCGAGAAAATCCTGGAGACCGACCACTACGGCCTGAAAGAAGTGAAAGAGCGAATTTTAGAATATTTGGCGGTGATGCAGCTCAAAAGAAAAGCCTTGGCCAAAGGCCAGTCGGCCTCTGGCCGAGGCGGAGGCCCGACGATTTTGTGTTTTGTCGGCCCGCCGGGTGTCGGTAAAACCTCGATCGGCCGGTCGATTGCCCGGGCCCTAAAACGAAAATTTGTCAAAGTTTCCTTAGGCGGCATCCGCGATGAAGCCGAAATCCGCGGCCATAGGCGCACCTACGTCGGTGCCCTGCCCGGCCGGATTATCCAGGGTATCAAAACCGCCGGTTCGAATAACCCGGTGTTTATGCTCGACGAGATCGATAAAGTCGGCAACGATTTTCGCGGCGACCCGTCAGCGGCGCTACTGGAAGCCTTGGATCCGGAACAAAACCACGAATTCTCCGATCACTATCTGGAAGTGCCGTTTGATCTGTCCCAAGTGATGTTTATCACTACCGCCAATATTTTGGACACGATCCCGCCGGCACTGCGGGACCGGTTGGAAGTGATCCGGTTTGCCGGTTACACCGCCGACGAAAAGGAAGCGATTGCCAAAAAATACTTAATTACCAAAGCTTTAACTAATAACGGGTTGAGCAATGGCAACGTTAAACTGCCGGTGACGACGCTTAAAAAAATCATCGACAGTTATACCCGTGAAGCCGGAGTGAGAAATCTGGAGCGGGAGATCAATAAAATCATGCGCAAAATTGCCAAGAAGATTGCTTCGGGTAAAAAAGGCAAATTTACCGTTGCTCCCAAACAACTCGACGATTATCTCGGCCCGGCCCGGTTCTTGCCGGTTTTAAAAGAAAAACGGGACGAGGTCGGTTTGGCCACCGGTCTGGCCTGGACCCAGTCGGGCGGCGATGTTTTGTTCATCGAAGTCACCGTCATTCCCGGTAAAGGCCGGACGACTTTGACCGGCCAGTTGGGTGACGTGATGAAAGAATCGGCCCAGGCGGCGATTTCCTACACCCGTTCCCGCTGGCAAGCCTTAAAACTCGATAAAGACTTCTATTACAAAAACGACATTCACCTGCACGTTCCCGAAGGGGCGGTGCCCAAAGACGGTCCTTCTGCCGGCATCACCATGGCCACGGCTTTGATTTCCGCCCTGACTAAAAAGAAAGTAAAAAAGACCGTCGCCATGACCGGCGAGATTACTCTGCGCGGCCGGGTCTTAGAAATCGGCGGTGTCAAGGAAAAAGTCATTGCCGCCCATCGGGCGGGAATTACTACCTTGATTTTGCCTAAAAACAACCAGAAAGACCTAAGAGACGTGCCGGAAAAAGTCAAAAAAGAGATCAAGTTTTATTTTGTCAGCCACCTGGACGAAGTTTTAAGAATCGCTTTTGTCGGTTGATGGCACCACTTTGTCGTCTTTGACCTCGGAAAGTAAAAACTTGTCGCAGATAATCCCCAATTTGGAGTAAACATCGACTAGCTCTTTTTTGATTTTTTCTTCGACTTGGGTGCGGTAACTGGTTAATTGGGACAAAGACACTTCCGATAAAACACTCCTGATGCGGCTCCGGGATACCGGCCGGACGATTTTAGACACAAAATTATCGCCGATGTTTTCCCAGAGTTCGTTAGCCCGGGTTTTGTCGATTTTTAAAAGAATTGAGCCCTCGATTTGAATATTTTTGCCGTCGGTGGTTTTACCGGTAATCGGTTCATCGCCCAGAGCTTCGGGGTGGGTTAAATCAAAGTTGTGGCGGATCAGATATTCGAGCAGTTGGGCATTGAATAATTTGGCTCTCTGCCAAAAGGGAATTTTTAAGTGTAAACCGGGTTTCCAGACGGTTTTTAACACCCCCCGGCCTAAGTCGTGAATACAGGCGACGTGTCCGGGCGGGACCGAGACAAAAAAGCCGCCGACGAACTCGTCAACTAAAAAGGAAACGACCAGTTTATCAAAATCCATATTATTTTAAGATCAAACCATAAGCCACTTTTTTCAAGCGGCTTCTGGATTCATAATACACTACTTTTAAGAGTTTAAAAAGCATCAGGACGATGGAAAAGAGCAGGGTGGTAATCACAAACAGTTTTTTACCCGCGGGCATGAAGGCAAAAAAAGTAAACGCGCCCAGAGGGAGGATAAACAAGCTCATCAGTTCTGCCCGTCCGGTCGGGAAAGGTGACAAGAAGCCGGACAAAAGCTCGGCCGTAAAAATAACCCCGGTGTTAATCCAGTTTATGGTCCAGTTGGGGTGGGTCAGGTCGAACTGATGCAGGAATGTCAGATTAAACTGCTCCGGGTGGGGCGGCATCCAGTCGTAAATCAAATGAAAGTCAGCCCCTTCCAGGCCGGTGGTAAAAATCCGGTAAAGCATCAGCATCACCATGATTTGGATGAAAAGATTGATACTGGAGACGATTACTATCCGGCGGTTGCTGCGCGTTAATTGTTTTATTTCTTCCTTGAGTCTGACCGGTTCCTGGGCAAAGGCGAGTTGAATTTCTTTAATCTTTTCGGAAATCTCGTGACGCTCCTTGGCCGAGCGGCCCGAGGCAAAAGAAATCGGCAGCCAGAGGATACGAAAGACGATGGTAAAAATAATCACCGCCGTGCCCATATCCGCCCGCCCGCCGGTAAACTGGTCAATCGCCCAATAAATCCCCACCAGTAAATTAAAAAACGGCTGATAAATGAGTGTGGTAAAAAGCCCCATGCCTAGATTGTAGCCTGGTTTTTGTGCCAGTTCCAGGCAGTGGTGATAATGGTTTCCGAATCAGAGTGCCGCGGCTGCCAATGGAGTTCCTTAATAATTTTAGCCGGGTCGGCGACTAATTCGTTGGCGTCGCCTGGCCGCCTGGCTCCGATTATTAATTTAACTTGCTTGCCGGATATTTTTTCGATCATTTTAATCACTTCCAGATTGGAATAGCCTTGACCGGTACCGACGTTATAAACGTCGGTGGCGTGTCCGGAAGCCAGAGCTTTAAGGGCTAAAATATGCGCTTCGGCCAGATCGAC
>Ga0209541_10004953_pt1 | contig 23408 bp, 20 predicted proteins | sample RifCSPlowO2_01_FD_184027 | JGI IMG/M metagenome (GOLD analysis project Ga0209541, IMG submission 184027) | Groundwater microbial communities from Rifle, Colorado - Rifle CSP2_plank lowO2_0.1 (SPAdes) (version 2) | ecosystem: Environmental > Aquatic > Deep subsurface > Groundwater | place... | reverse complement strand
GGGGACTTCGGGCACTCCCGGCTCCCTTGACGTGACAGGCGGTGAGTACAAGACTTGGGAACGTATTCACCGCGGTATAGCTGACCCGCGATTACTAGCGATTCCGGCTTCATGGGGTCGAGTTGCAGCCCCCAATCCGAACTGAGATTACTTTTGAAGGATTAGCTCAGGATTACTCCGTCGCAACCCGTTGTAGTAACCATTGTATTATGTGTGCAGCCCAGGGCATCAGAGGGACGTGCTGACCTGGCGTCATCCCCGCCTTCCTCCCAGCCCTTTGCGCGTAAACGCAAAGGAATCTCGAAATACAAAATTAGAAATTCGAAACAATGTTTAAATGTTCTAAACCCAAATGCACAAAACATGTATTTCAAATTTTGTGCTTTGAATTTTGAATTTGTTTCGGATTTCGACCTGCCTGCCGCAGGCAGGTATTCAGATTTCTGATTTCCTTTGCTCGCTTCGCGAGCAAAGGGCTGGGCAGTTCCGTCTGACACGTATAACAGACGGCAAGGGTTGCGTTCGTTTCCCCACTTAAGGGAACAACTCAAGCCACGAACTGACGACGGCCATGCATCACCTGTGCTACTGCCCTTGTGAGGCCCCAAAAGTTTCCTAATGAGTTCAGTAGCATGTCTAGCCCTGGTGAGGTTCTTCGTTTGTCATCGAATTAAGCCACATAATCCACCGCTTGTGCAAGTCCCCGTCTATTCCTTTGAGTTTTAAGCTTGCGCTCGTACTTCCCAGGCGGTTCTCTTAACGCGTTAGCTTTGCCCCCCAGAGGGTCGATACTCCGAAGAGCGAGAGAACATCGTTTAGGGCGTGGACTACCAGGGTATCTACATTTTGTTATTTCTCTTGCGAGAATATCAATCACCCCCGATAAGGAGATTGATTCTCTATGTCGCCATAGAGGTCGGACTATATCATCTTCCGTGCAAACGGAAGTTTGGCGTGTAGTCTCTGAGGGTTCCTGGAAATCTTGATAGAGGGAGGGTGGTCATACTCCCACAAGGAGTGACGGGGTATTTTACATCGGTTGTCATCCCCTCGATGTTCGATTGATTTCTCAATCTCCCAACTCAATGCAGTGTGTACAAGCACTGTATTGGTAAGAACCTATTCGTCTCCCACCCTCTATCAAGATTTCCAAGTCTTCCCTGCTGATTGTCCGCACTGAACATATTATAACTCCGCGACGGAGTAATGTCAGATACTCGGATGTTCCAGCATATAGCCAAATTTTTCTCTCCAACTTCCTTTTGATTGTTGAAGTTTTGCGCTCCGAAATTGCTTTCGGAGGGGACCAGATACTCTCGATCCTGTTCGCTACCCACGCTTTCGTGTTTCAGCGTCAGAAATGCGCCAGTCTATTGCCTTCGCTTTTGGTGTTCCCCATGATATCAACGGATTTCACCCCTACACCATGAGTTCCATAGACCTCTCGCACTCTCAAGCCTTACCGTTTCTTTTGCCTTTCCTCGGTTAAGCCGTGGCCTTTAACAAAAGACTAATAAAGCCGCCTACACACCCTTTACGCCCAGTGATTCCGGATAACGCTTGGGGTCTCTGTATTACCGCTCCTGCTGGCACAGAGTTAGGAACCCCTTATTCATGAGGTAACATCAGTCGCACCGCTGTGCGGTGCTCCAAATTTCTAAATCCTAATATCTAATTTCTAAACAAATCCAAATAGTTCAAATTCAAATGTTCAAAACGCGGTGTTTTGAATTTTGTGCTTTGAGTTTTGATATTGTTTAGAATTTAGGGTTTTGAATTTAGGATTTAAAGAGCATCGCAACGCGATGCGACTTTCTCCCTCATAAAAGGCCTTTACATCCCGAAGGACTTCATCGGCCACGCGGCGTCGCTCCATCAGGCTTTCGCCCATTGTGGAATATTCTCGACTGCGGCCACCCGTAGGTGTATGGCCCGTGTCGCAGTGCCATCGGTGGGGGTCAGGCTCTCACCTCCCCTAGCCGTCATAGCCTTGGTAGGCCGTTACCCTACCAACAAGCTGATAGCCCGCAGGCCGATCCCAAAGCGATAAATCTTTACCGGACTCTCATTATAAAAGTCCGGACCATCGGGAATTACCCAATCTTTCGACTGGCTATGCCCAACTTTGGGGTACGTTCCTACGTGTTACTACCTCGTCTGCCACTTGCCAATGCGAAGCATTGGCCCACTAATTTCCACGAATAGAGCTCGCTTCGCTCGCCACACGAATTTCCACTAATCCGCCGTATGCCGATTCGTGTTGATTCGTGTAGCGCGAAGCGCTTCTATTCGTGTTGATTCGTGGGTCAGTGCTTCGCACTGACACGTTCGACTTGCATGCCTTATCCACGCCGCCAGCGTTCATCCTGAGCTAGGATCAAACTCTACAAAAAGAATCTTTAAGAACGCCTTGCACTATCGCGCTCTTAAAGTGAAAAAATCTCTTGTTTTTCCGTATGCACGTGAACTCCGCACGAAGCGAAATCCACAGAACGGAACAAGAGAAAAGATAGTAGTGTCTTAAATTTTCAGAGAACTAAAATGCACCCTCTAGAGAGTGCAGTATCCATCCTACACTACAAACAATTTGTCGTCAAAACATCCTTTTCCTGACTGGGGATTACGATAGCATAAGGCCTGTTTTCAGTCAATGAATTGGAGCAGGGCGACATAGTGTACGCTTGACTTTTTTAAAATCTTAGATTCTCATGGTAAGAGAACCTGAATAAGAAGCACCGAGAAACGAGGAGGTAGTAATGACGCTTCCCATTGACCTCGTATTGATTCGCCACGGCCAATCCGAAGGGAATCTCGCAAAGAAACTCTCCAAAGATGGCAACAATGCATCCGTTGACATACTCCGAGACCGGCACACTGCCCGTTACCGGCTCACTAAAAAGGGTCGCAGACAGGCACAAGGGACGGGTATATGGCTCCGCAATGAATTCGGTGACTTGAAAGCAATCTTTGACATCTTCCTCGTCTCCGAATACATCCGAGCCGTGGAGACCGCGGGTCTTCTGAACATACCGCATGCACAATGGACTCTTGATTTCAATTTGCGCGAACGCGTAAATGGCAATAGCGGAACCAAGACAGAAGAGGAGCGCCGCAAGGCACTTGGGGAGGCACTCAAGGTACTCGACGCAGAGCCGTATTTTTGGGCGCCGCCTGGCGCTGAATCATATACTGAGCTGTGCGAGCGCTTGCGTATTCCTCTTGCCATGCTTCATCGTGAATGCGAAAGCAAGCGCGTACTCTGCGTCTGTCACGGCGAGGTCATGTGGGGCTTCCGCATTTTACTGGAACGTTTGTCGCAAGACCAGTTCAAAAAACTGCACATTTCTGAAAAGGATTTCAATAGGATTCACAACGGCCAAGTCCTCCACTACACGCGGCGAAATCCAGAAACCGGCAGGATGGCTGACCACGCAAACTGGTTGCGCATGGTGCGCCCAACAGAAGACCCTGTATGGGATAGCGGCTGGCAGGAGATTGCCCGCCCATTCTACTCCAACAAGGACCTCCTGAAAATTGCCCGCCACGTCCCACTCCTTGTGGAAAAATAGTCGTATGCCCCGCCGCGTCTCTGACGTGGCGGGGCTTTTTATGTACGAGGTTGCCCCCGTAGTGAGAACGCGCATCGTGCCGTTTTGATTATTTTCTGCTGACACCGTTCGTTCTTCACAAAAGGTCTTATGGTGTATCACATGGAGCGGCTGGCACAAAACAATACGCATTTCTACGACGAGGTTGACTTGCGCACCGTTGAGCCATATACAGTAAAGAGTGCTGTTCCTCAAAGAAACGGAGAACATACCCCATGATGCCCCTTCACTGCGTATTTGATATTCCTGCACACCCAATACAGATGGCACTGGGAAAGCAGGAACTCCTATTCAAGAAACTGCTCCGGGGAGACACCACAAATCACATCATCTTTGCAGAGCACAGACCGGTGTACACGTACGACCATGGGAAAGTCCGTAACAATGATTTTCGTGGTCTCATCCGTGGCGCACCGGACATCACGCTCCCTGCCCCTCTCATTCCTGTGTCTCGTGGCGGAGGAATCACCTATCACGGACCGGGACAACTCGTCTGCTATTTTGTCTTCACGGTGAAAAAAATTGATGGTGGAGTGTTGGGCATGAACGAGCTCATTGAGAAGAGCATCAAGAAACTGCTCGCACGGTACGGACTTTTCGGTGCTCCGAAGCCACGGGAACTCCCCGAGGAAGCAAACGGGGTGTGGGTGTCCGACACTGGCGGGACTTCGAGAAAAATCGCGTCCCGAGGCCTCTCCGTACGCAACGGGATTACACGGTTTGGGTGTGCTTTAAATGTGACGACAGACCTCGCGGGATTCGCCCCGATATTTCCCTGTGGGCTTGATATCCACATGACGTCCATTGCGAAAGAGACCGGGCTCATCCTTGACATGCGCGACACCGCGCACGCGCTCTCCTCCATCGTCACGGAGCAATTTGGCGGGTACTAGAAAAAAGAAAAGGGCGGTTTGTTCATAGAACAAACCGCCCTTATTGTTTTGAAACTCACTGTATTTCTAGCAAGGAAAAGAACTCATGCGGCGCTCGCGGTGTTTCTATGCGCTCCTTAAGCGCCCTTACAAACGCGCTCGCTGGTCCGCCGTCACACAGGCGGTGGTCAAAACGAAATACTATGGGAAGTATAATTTCCCCTTCTCGCTCACTCATCTTCGCAAGAGCAAGAATCATCCCCGTCGGACGCTCACTTCCGTCCGCGGTGACGGTATAGGGAATGAGCGGAGCTGGATTCTCTCCACCGAGTACCCCTGTGTTATTCACCGTAAACGTGAGGTCGCGGAAATCACCGATGGCCGCATGTCCTGATACGGTGTTTTCAATCAACGCACCCGCGCACGTGGCGAACTCAAGAAAGGAGCGCGCGCCAACATCGCGTACGACGGGAACCATGAGCCCTCGCGGCGTATTCACGGCAAAACCAATGTTGCGTGAAGGCAAGACAACCGCCTCCTCTTTCTCTGTATTCCAATAGCCGTTGAGGGCAGAAAATTCGCTCGTCGCGAGAAGCCGCATGGCCTCCCACGCAACAACATATTCCAGACGCAGATGCACATGAGAGAAGGGTTCTCCGTATACGGTATACCTCTTCAAAAATTCCTTGAGCGTACCAACGTGGACACTCATCATGTCGCCCGCAAGAGGAATCTCCCGCCAACTTCTTGTGAGAAGCCGCGCGACGGTGCGACGGAGTCCGGTTGTGCCCGATGGCAAGGGTTTTTGTATTTCACCCCCATCCTTTGCATGTGCAGTTACTATGTCAGAAGCAAGAACAAGCCCATCGGGACCGTTGCCTTTCACGTGACCAAGGTCAAGACCTTGTTCACGTGCAGACACCCGCGCCGCGGGTACGGCACGAACGCCATGCCCACCGCGCGCAAGATGATGTTCCACATCACGCACCTGTACCCGTCCACCGGTCCCCGTGCCCGTGAGCGCCGCCGCGTCTATCTCATGCGCGGCAATCATCTTCCTGGCAAGCGGTGTCGGCGGAGGAGCATGGATTTTCTCTCCTCCTTCTGTCTCAATTTCACCGAGGGGCGGCACAAGTATCGTACCGTACGGGGTAAGAAGGATCTCTTCGGTGGTGCTCCACTCGTGTGCTTCCAGACATACCACAAGAATCCCAGAGACCGGCGCGGTAATGGAAAGAACCACCTTGTCGGTCTCCACGGTTGCAATCTCTTCGCCTTTCGTCACCAATTCTCCACGCTTTTTGTGCCACAACACTGGGTACACGCCGTCAAGGGTGGCGCTATACGTCCCTGTGCCGCCGCTCACTACTTCTTTCGTTACCCCAAAAGCTATCCGAGCCATAACGCGTCTCCTTTCTATGAAAAGTGTATGAGTCCGCGTACGGCGGCGGCGAGTTTAGAAGAACGATGACGAACACCGTGCTCCGTTTTTTCCCGTTCATAGGGAAACCGCTCCCATGCAAGGTCAAGATCGGTCACGGAAAATGGCGTGGAGGCGCCCACTACGGGAATATGCGGAGTTTTCACATACGAGAGAAACTTCACATCTCCGGAAAGCGCGCCTGCAAGCTGCTCCCCAATCCCGTCCCCCACATAGTCCTCGTGGAAGATGACGCACCGACCGGTCTTCTGCACCGAAGCGATGATGGTTTTCGTATCCCACGGATATACCGTACGGAGATTAACGACCTCAAGAGAGATGCCTTCTTTGGCAAGCACTCCCGCTTCGTTCTTCGCCGCCGCGACACATGCGGCTCCATAGGTAACGACCGTCACATCAGCCCCTTCATGGGCAACATGCGCTTCGCCCAAGGGAATACTGTAGGACGTTTCCGGTACGAGAGAAAAGAAGTCCGGGAGAGACGCGGCCGCACTCTGTAGAAGCACGACAACGGGGCCTTTGAATTCATGCGCCGCGCGCATAAGCCCCACCACTTCATATGCATCTGCGGGGGCGACGACCACGATGCCGCGCATGGGCGCCAAAAACCTCTCGGGCCAATCTTCGTGAAAATGGCCGCTTCCGCCACCATGCACTACTCCGCACGGCGCGATTGCGATGAGACCATACTCCATCTTCTTCAAGAACCAGTTCGGCGCAATGGCGTGCGCAAAAATACGCGCCGCGTCCCACCAAAAAGAACCGAATTGAAACTCAAACAGTGGCTTCCCGCCCGCAAGCGCCCGTCCCGCCGCCGAAGCAACAATCATTTCTTCGGAAATCGCGGCATTGAAGACACGCGCAGGGCCAAATTCAGAAAAAACCCCCTTCGTGAGCGCGAGCACGCCTCCTTCGGAGTTTGCGATATCCTCCCCGAAGTACACAGTACGCGCATCCTCACGAAGCAGTTTCCCGAGAATCCACGCGAATGCTTTGTTGTAGCCCATCCGCTCTGTGGGCGCTCCTTCTTCCGGCTCATGCGCCGGGGGGAACGAAGGAAAGACACTTCTGTCTTCCGCGTCTTTGGAAACGGTAATCTTCGGCTCGGAAAGCACGTCGGCGAAGAGAGCATCCATCTGCGCACGCTCTGAGGCGAGAATGTCGTCCAGCTTTTCTCGGGACGCGACCTTTCTCTCGCGGAGCGTTGAGCTCCACAGTCCGGTCACCGGATCGCGTGTGACTGCCTCGTGAAATTCAGCCACATCAGAAAGCCCGAAAATACGCTCCACATCAAAGAAGTCCCGACGTTCCAGCGCACCCTCTTTGTAAATGGTTTGGTCTGCGTTATGGCCCGACAAACGGTAATTGTGCGCCACAATGAGCGTGGACTCCAAATGTTGCGCGCGGACAATCGCCTCCGCGGTTTCACGATACATCGCTTCGGGGTCCGTGCCGTCTACATCCACGCCAATCATGTGGGCATACCCCTGCGCACGCCGCGCCAGGTCAGATGCGCCGTAGGAGTCACCCGGGTCAGTGAAACACGCACGGGAGTTGTTATTGATGATGAATATGACGGGCGCACCGCGCACCACAGAAAGTTCTCTCGTGACTTCATCAAGCCATTTGCCCCTAAGAAGCATGAGCTCATGTGGGGTACGTCTGAAATTAGACGCCGCAACCCAGTTCATGCCTTCGTGGACAATTCCCTGTTGCGCGGCACCGTCGCCGAAAAAGACAACGCCCACGGGGCGTTCCCCTTCAGGAAGTCCGCTCCATTCACGTCGACGGAGTTCTTCGGCATAGCCGACGGCAATCATCGCATTCACTGACATATCGGAACACATGAACGGCATGATCCGGCGCGAAAGGGCACCCCAATGCTGGTTGCCGTCACGACCGCGGTTGCCGCCTGCCGCGCGCACCAGAAAATTCCGCATGAGGTCGCGCGAGAGAAGCGGCTCTTTCGGAGACAGGACGTCCATCGCAATCGCCGCGCCAAACATTATCCTATGGTCAGGTGCTTTGATTGACGATTCAAGAATGCCTGCCTTATGGAGTGCCAGAAACGACCCAGCAGAAACCGCCTCCTGCCCCATCGCCACAAGAAGTGGCCCGGGGATTTTTCGGCGGTTCAGAAGGAGCGTTTCCTGAAAGGCACGGGTCTGTGCCATGAGCGCAAAGAGCGTGAGGCGGTCGGCATCGGTAAGCGCCTGTATGGAAGATGTTATAGACATTGCTCTCTCCTCTTCTCTAAAAGAAAAAGGCCTCTTTTTTGAGAGGTTTTTCAACGAGCATTCTTATCTGCTCCCAATATGTCACGAACACAGCACCACCGCAATGCACCTTTGGCGCGAAAGCATCAAAAACTGAAAAACTTGACTTTTTTATTGATAGTTGCTATAATTAAAATAGATTTATTCGTGGGGTCATTATGACCATTCTTAACGAAGCAACGCACACTACTCTGGAGCATGAAATGGAACAGTCATTTCAAGGGAAAACATCGGAAGAAGAAACTGAGGAAACCGCAGAGGCACTAGTTGCGCAAGGGAAAGTGTTATTCAGGGAAGCTGCAAATGCATACCGCAACACAGGAACACTCAAAATTCTCACAGACCCGAAACGCGCTCTGGAACTTTACATCAAATCATCCGAGCTTGATCCGACAAACCCGGGGGTGTGGGAGGCACTGGTGATCGTGTACACAATCCTCGGCGAAACGGCTGCGGCCACTGCGGCGCGAAAGGAAATGGAAGCAAGGAAACTTCAGGAACTCAAAAACATCCCGAAGTAGCGCCGACAAAGCCTCCATGAGCGAACGCACCGCATGCGTTCGCTCTTTTTTATGTTTTTATGCACTCCGTTTTTGAAATACGAGGAGAAGCGGCGCGGCGAGAAGGATGGAGGAATACGTACCCGCGATGATGCCCGAAGCAAGCGCGATAGCGAAGTAAAACGTGGCGCTGTCACCGAAGATAATGAGCGCGAGGAGTGCCAAAAGTGTCGTGAGCGAGGTGTTCATGGAGCGAACATAGGTGGCGCTTAAACTTTTCCCCACAAGTACCGAAAGTGGCTCGTGATGGCGTTCTTCTTTGTCGCGGCGCACATGCTCGCGCACCCTGTCAAAGACGACAATGGTGTCGTGAATTGAATATCCGAGAATCGCGAGGAGGGCCGTCACAAAAAGCGTGTTTATTTCCGCATCCACAAAAATACTGCCGAGAAAAGCGAACAGTCCTGCGGGTACCACCACATCATGCGCAAGGGTAATAAGTGCGATTGTGCCATACTGCCACCCCCGAGGTCCCGATGCATGCGTGTCCTTGTCTCCACTGTCACGGAACGCAAACATGATGAAAAGAACGATTCCCGAGAGCACGAGCAGTATGGCATAGAGCGCCTTGCTCCGGAGTTCTTCTCCTATAGACGGCCCGATGAGCGTGTAGCGCTCTTCGTTCGGTATGTATGCCCCACCAAAAGAAAGACGGGAGAAAAGCGCCTCGTGTTCCTCGAGAGTAAGCTCCCTCGTGCGGAGGATAAAGCCCTGTTCCCCCGCTTCCTGCACCGTGCTCTTCCCCCCGAGGAAATCTTCCGCACGCGAGGTCACTTCCTGTGCAGACGGACCCATGCCGGAATAGGAAACCTCCATAAGAGACCCTCCGGTAAACTCAACGCTCATTTTGAGTCCAAAAAAGAAAATAGAGAAAAGAGCGAGCGCAACAATGAGCCCCGACAAAAAGAAAAATATATTTTTGTGTTTTATGACGAACATGGCGAGAAATTTATGATTTAAGATATGTGATTTATGATTTTCTAAATCTTAAATGTTAAATCGTAAATCTTACATTACTTGATTCCGCTTCCGAATAAGAATTTTCCTGCGTGCGCTATTTTCCCCTCCGATACGGTAAGTAGTAACGTCCGTGTGATAGTGACGGCCGTAAACATGGATACGACAACACCAAGCCCAAAGACGAGCGCAAACCCTTTCACCAGTGACGTGCCGAACCAAAAGAGAATGGTCGCGGTAATCATGCTAGACACGTTTGAGTCTCTGATAGAAAGCCACGCGCGTGAAAACCCCTCGCGTACTGCATCTTTTGTATCCTTTCCTTTCAAAAGCTCCTCTTTCATGCGCTCAAAGATGAGGACGTTTGCATCAACCGCCATGCCGATGGAAAGAATGAACCCTGCGATGCCCGCCGCGGTAAGTGTGACGGGAATCAGCTTGAAAATCGCGAGCGTAATCGCTACATACATGCCAAGCGCAAGTGTCGCGAGGACTCCGGGAAGCCGGTACCAGGCAATCATGAAAAGAGCGACGAGGAGGAGGCCTATGACACCAGCCCGTACACCACGCGCTTTTGTCTCCTCGCCAAGAGAAGCACCGACGGTCTCGCTTCCGATGAGTTCCACGGAGACAGGAAGGGCGCCGGAGTTAAACCTTCCCACAAGCGTCTTCGCCTCTTCAGGAGTGAATACACCGGAAATCTCTGCGTCTCCGCTTATGATTTCTTCGCGAATAACCGGAAGCGTGATCGGCGCGCCGTCAAGATAGACCGCGAGCACTTTCCCGACATTCTCGCGGGTGATATCGGCAAAAAGTTTTTTGCCTTCGTCCCCAAATGTGAGGAGTACGCTGGGCGTGCCAGTCACTCTGTCAAAGTTGAGAGTCGCTTTCTCTAAAAGCCGCCCAGAAAGTCCGGTGGGCACAAAAAACTCATCTACGGATGCACTTCCCTCGTCAGGCGCAGACACGCCTTCTTTTTGTATCCGGAATTCAAGAAGCGGAGTTTCTCCAATCATCGCTACTGCCTTGTTCACGTCCGTCACTCCTGGTAGCTCAACAATGAGCCGGTGCTCGGCGGTGTCGGTAAAGAAACCCCCGCGAACTTCTGTTTGCACATTCGGCTCGGAGACCCCAAACAGGTTCACCCGACGCTCTATCACATCGCGCAGTGACTCCATGGAGCTTTTCACTTCGGAAGGCACCACGCGGGAAACGTCAGCTTTGTAGACGAGGTGCGTTCCCCCCGCGAGGTCAAGTCCGAAGCGGAACGGAAAGTACGTTGTGTCTGCATACGAAAAAAAACCGAGCCCAATGCCCGCGAAAAGAAAAAGTATCGCAAAAAGCCGCAACTTCCACATAATAATAAAATCCAAAACCTCAATGCTCAATGTCCAATAAAATCCCAAACCGTAAATCCCAAAAGCCATTTATTGGGGTTTGGAGCTTAGGGTTTTATTGGTCATTTGGATTTTGGTCATTGGGGTTTTATTGGGTGAATTAGATAGTAGATGAATTTTTTACTTAAAATACTTTCTTGCCGTAGACACTCCCCATGCCACCACACACCCAAGAATGATGCCCCCCACGATATCAAACGGCCAGTGTACGCCTGCAGTCACTCGTGCGAGTCCGACGGCAACCGTAACCACAACAAAAACCCATGGTACTCGTTTTTTGCCAAAAAGGAAATAGAGCGCGGCGGTAAGACCGGAAAGAAACGTCGTATGCCCTGAAGGAAATGAATCCCGACCCCCATAGGGGAAAAGGAGATTCGTGTCCAAAAGTTCAAGAAACGGTCTCGGATAGGCGATGAGCCCTTGCACGATGTCTCCGATAAACCAGGCAACGATTGCGGTCACAAACACAAGCACCCATGTATGGAGCACCTGTTTCCCCGCCTCGCCTGGGGGAGCGCGGACAATTTCATACGCCGCATATAGTGCAAGAACGAGGGTTGCAAGAAGCGCAAGCGGCTGTGCGAGAAAATAGACTACCGAGTCAACGACGGCGGAATGACCCGTGAGCGCATTTAAAATCCGAAAGAAAAATTCGTTGATTTGCATGTCTCTCGTGTAGAGGATACCTCTCTCGGCACGAAAAAACAAACCTCTTTTAGACTGTAGTATCTTTTGTTAACGTCAAAAGATTTTGAAAGAGTACTGCCACAGTGAGCGGCCCGATACCACCGGGCACTGGCGTGAACAGGGCACACTTCTCTGCCGTGTCGGGGTGCGCATCCCCCACCACCTTTCCACCAGCCTTCCCTGTCCCGAGCTCGTCGAGGGAGCTCGTCCCCGCGTCAAGGAGTATCGCGCCATCTTTCACTATATCAGGCGTAATGAACCACGGCCTGCCGATACCGGAAACGATTACATCGGCCATACGTGTCTCCGCGGCAACGTCAGGTGTTTTGCTATCCACTACATGCACATCCGCTCCGCGGCGACGAAACCACGCCGCGGCAGGAGCGCCGACAAGCCGCCCCTTCCCGAGTATCGCCACCCGCTTTCCGCGGAGAAAGACCGAGTGACGTTCCAGTATTTCCCGAAACGCGCCAATAACCGGAGGAAGCACAGGGGATTCTCCTTCTTCAAAAAAGCGCACTGCTTTCTCCGAAAGCACGTCTACGTCGTACCGCAATGGAATTGCGTCAAGCACTGCTTTTGTATCCACAGAAGGAGGGAGCGGAAGCTGTACCACGATGCCGCCCCGCATGCCGCTCGCGACAACCTCCTGTATCGCCCCGAGAAGGGTCTCGGTGGTCACGCTCTGCGCCGCGAACACGCGCTCGCGAACGGGGATACCGAGCCCAGCGGCATATTTTTTCTTCAACGCAACAAAACTCTTTGTCGCGGCATTTCCTCCCGCGACAATGATATAAAGCATCGGGATGTCCAACTCCTTCCGCGTGCGGATTTCCGCAAGAAGTATGTCTCTTATATCTAAAGCGATTGCCTTTCCGTCAATAATCATACTATTCACACAAACGATGCGCGTACCGCTATTGAGCGATAGCGACGAGCGTTGCGACAATCTCGTCGGGGGAGGAATCCTGCTTTACGAGCACGAGAACCCCCGCCCCCTCCGCCCACGACCGCACTTCAGCAAAGAGACCCTTATCCACGAGAAGAAGGAGTGCGGTGGTATCTTTTTTGCTTCCTGTCGCAAACTCACTCACCTTTTTCAAACCCTCACTGCCCGATACCACGATATCAAAACAGACCACGGAAAAATGTTCTTCGGCGAGCGTTCTTTCCGCCTCGGGACCGCTTTCCAGAGCGGTCACAAGGAAATTGTGCCGCGAAAGATTCCGCGCAAGAAGTTCTCTAAAAAAAGCATCGTCCTCAATGATGAGTGCGCGTTTCGCAACTGTGGTCTCCATAGAAAATAGGGTGGGCTACCCTTTAAAAGTTACGTCCCCTGCGTTACCCTACTATACATGAATCCCGCGCAGAAAACGATGAGCCCCCTTGACCCTGTCCACGCACACATGCGGCTCGTCGGGAGCCAGACACAGGCCTTAAAAAAGCTTGGGGTCTCTCTCGTGCGTGACCTGCTTTACCACTTTCCCGCGCGCTACAGCGAAGCGATTACACCAAAAAATATCGCTACGCTTACCGCAGGCGACAAAGCGCTCGTACGAGGAAAACTTTTGAAGCTTGAAAAAACAAAAGCGTTCAGAAAAAAAATACCGCTCACCCGCGCGGAGCTCCACGACGCAAGCGGGAAAATACGTGTCGTGTGGTTTCACCAGCCATACCTTGCGGGGATGCTCCGCGAGGGAGAGTTCCTTGACCTCACAGGGAAGGTGACGCAAGATGCCAAGGGTCTCTACCTCGCCAACCCCGAATCCGAACACAGCTCCGGTACTTCCCTTTCTGCCACGGGAAATCTCCTTGGGGAAAACGTACGTCCCGACGCAGAAACGGCAATGCAACCCATCTATCCCGAAAGCCGTGGCATTACATCTCGGTGGTTTTTCTATGCATTAAAAAAAGTACTCGCGCGCAACGTACACAAAGCGCTTGAAGACCCCATTCCCGAGGAGATTCTCAAAAAATACCATCTCCCCTCACTTCACACAGCGCTCGTCTGGATTCACAACCCCAAAAAAGCAACGGACGCAGAAGCGGCGCGAAAGCGGTTCGCATTTGAAGAAATCTTTCTCCTCCAGGTTGAGCGTCAGCGTGCGCGGAAGTCCTATCGGGCGCACACATCATTCCCGATTGCACCAAAAGAAAAGGACGTGCATGAATTTCTCGCGCGTCTCCCCTTTTCACTCACCGCCGCGCAAGAAAAAGCGGTGGGGCATATTCTTGCTGACTTCAAAAAACCGGCACCGATGTCACGGCTCCTTGAGGGAGATGTCGGCTCCGGAAAAACGGCTGTTGCCGCAGCGACTGCATGGAGCGTCGTCACCTCTCGTCCTGTCGGACAAAACTTTGGAAATCTGCAGGTTGCCCTCATGGCACCCACAGAGATTCTCGCACGTCAGCATTTTGACTCGTTCGTAAACTACTTTGCGCATCTCCCCATTTCGCTTGGTCTTATCACCGGAAGCGGATGCAAAAAATTTCCGTCAAAAGTAGACCCTCGTGAGGCAACGGCGACTTCACATGCCCAACTCTTGAGGTGGGTGGCATCGGGAGAAATCGCCTTTCTTGTCGGCACACATGCGCTCATACAGAAAAAAGTACAATTCAAAAATCTTGCCTACACGATTATTGACGAACAGCACCGCTTCGGCACCATGCAACGCTTCGCACTTCGCAAGAAAGAAGGCCCCGTGCCTCACCTCCTCTCCATGACCGCGACCCCCATTCCGCGGACGCTCGCCCTCACGATTTACGGCGACCTTGACCTCTCGCTTCTTGATGAGATGCCTCCCGGCCGGAAACCGGTGATTACAAAAATTGTCCCTCCCTCAGCGCGAAGCGCTGCGTACGAAGAAATGCGCGGCGAGCTTTCGCGGGGACGGCAAGCATACATCGTCTGTCCTAAAATAGAGCTCGGCGAAGGAAAACTTGAGGTGAAAAATGTGACCGATGAAGCGGCTCGGCTCAAAAAAGAAGTGTTTCCGGAATATACAATCGCGATCCTTCACAGCAAGATAAAGCCAAGTGAACGGGAGGAAATCATGGAACGATTCCTCGCGAAGGAAATAGACATCCTGGTATGCACATCGGTCATAGAAGTCGGCGTGTCCGTGCCCAATGCGACACTCATCGTGATAGAGGGTGCGGAGCGGTTTGGGCTCGCCCAGCTTCACCAGTTTCGTGGGCGCGTCCTCCGGAGCACCACACAGGCATTCTGCTACCTCATGGCGGACGCAAAAGGGTCGCGGGCAAAAGACCGGCTTAAAGCGATAGAAAGCGCCGGAAGCGGGTTTGCGCTCGCAGAACTTGATTTGAAAATGCGCGGACCTGGCGAGCTTTCGGGGAGAAAGCAGTGGGGCATCTCCGACCTCGGCATGGAGGCAATACGGAATATAAAAATGGTGGAGGCGGCGCGGCTGGAGGCAACAGCGCTTGTGGAAAAAGACCCCGAACTAAAAAACTACCCGCTCCTTCTGGATCGGGTGGGGCGCGCGGTGAGCGCGGTACATCTAGAGTAACAGAAACTCGCGTGTGTAGTGATTTTGACGTAAAGAGAGACCGCCCGCTCCACAGTCATGGAGCGGGCGGGATTCACCACAGTAGCGGAAGCAGATGCCATCCTTCTGCATAGCGCCACCAGTCAATACGAGGGCGGTTGTTCCTGTAGACAGGCAATTGTTTTGTGGGGAGAAAAAGAGCCACGCGCTCTTGCCTCTTTCGAGGAATTTCCAAAATAGGACGAAGAATCTCCCTCGGTATAACGAACAGATGCTCGTCAAAACCGGCGACGGCGCTATGGAGAATGACCGCGTCCGCGACCTGCGCTTTTTTGGGGTTAATGTTAAAACGTGCATAGGCGCGCATACAATGGGCAGACGGTTTCACACCGGAAAAGGAGTGGTGCACCGCGCATCGATGTCCGTTCACGAGCAGAGTATGTTTTTCAATTCGTCCTGTCGGTTTGCCGTCCTTGAAACAGCGTGCGGCTTCAACCGTGCACCCGGCGGCGCGTGCCTTCTCTGCCACAACCCCCATAAATGCACCGGCTTCAAACATCTCGTTCTCCGCCCGTTTTGCCTTGACGAGCCGATTTTGAACGGTACATTCGCGCCTTCGTTCCAGCCCGCTCAATCCGCCAAAGAGCGTCCGGAAGTATGTGTTGTAAATTTGCTGGACACGCGCTCTAGTGACGCCACTACACTTGCCAATTGCGCTCATGCTATGCCGGTTCGTTTGGAAGTACTCAAACAACTGTTCAAAGGTAACATCGTGACGGCGACGGTTCCCCTTCGTATCCCATGTGGCCTTCATGGCTTGCGCATCTGGGTGTGCAAGCGTCATTGGTTGTCCTTTTTGCACGGGCTACCCTCCTCGTAAGACGGTATGCATTCAAAGATCATACCCCAGTTACTAGCTAGTAGTATAACATTAAGGGCACATTTTGGCAATACTTGTCGCCCTGGGGGAATAATTCAGTATTCTAGGACGCGGTACTCACCCCGTTTGATATCGGGCGGATACCCAAGCGAGGCAAGGAGCGTGTTGAGGCCTCTTCCGTGGCCAACGAGGAGAATCTTTTCGTTCTGGCCGCATGAAGGCATGTCGTCAAGCAAAGAAAGATGGCGTTCCAAAACCTGCGTCTTGCTTTCTCCGCCATAGGGAGAAAAATCGTATGCATCGTACGCGGCGCTCCATGCCGCCGAAACCCGCGCACCGTACTTTTGCTCTGCTTCTCCACGCGTTAATCCCTCAAGCGCACCAAACGCACATTCGCGTAGCCGCCTCTCTTTTGTGAGAGATAAGCCGAGAACACGAGAGATAATTTCTGCCGTTTCTACTGCGCGTTTTAGGTCGGAACTGATGGCGCGGCACATGCCAAGGTTTTTTAGTTTTTGAGCGAGGACATATGCCTCTTCTCTCCCGCCCTCATCAAGCGGTATATCCGTATGTCCTTGCAAGCGCCCTTCCCTATTCCACGATGTCGTGAGGTGGCGCGTGAGTGCCAATGTTTTTTTCATAATCGCTCTTCTTCTGTTATATGCTATCTCATGATTGTCCCAAGAAGTTCTGGAAACTCTTCTGTTCCCATATCGCCAAACGTGTAGTGTCCGTGCCCTTGAAGTTCAACGACTTCTCCTCCCAAAGCGCGGTGGAAAATTTTCAAACTTTCTTTTCCATCCTCCTCTTCGTCATCTGCGGTAAACATGACGATTTCATCAACCCTTTTGGAAATACTCTCATCAATGGGATAGAGATAAAATGCCTTCCGAAATGCATCGTCTTCGTCGGGGATTTTCCACGGTGCAACGAGAATGAGTTTTAAAACTTTCCGTTTTGTCTCCCCAAGCCAGCGAACAAAAAACGCGGCACCGCAACTATGTCCCACAAGGATTGTATCTTCGTTCACTTCGCACCTGTCAAATTCTTTTTTAAATTTTTCGTACTCCGGCTCCCACGGAGTCGGCATAAGTGGCGTGTCTGTCTTCATTCCTGCCGCGTCTAACTCCTTCTTCAACCAAGGAATCCAGTGTTTATCGTATGTTCGTGTTTCGGGATTTTTAGCCCTCTCGGCGTTTGACGGACACCCGTGTATTATGACGCAGTTTCTTTTCTTAATGTCCATACTATGGGTAGAAAAAATATTTTATGGGCGCGCCAGGACTCGAACCTGGAACCGCGGAGGTATAAGCTCCGTGCTCTAACCATTGAGCTACGCGCCCAGAATATTTGGGCGATTCTCTGTCATTTCACGATACTCCAAAATATGTGTTTTTTCAATTTTTGTTCAAAAAATGTGGCCGTGCTCCCTTTCGGAAGCACGGCCATCGTCTCTCTAGTCTGCCACTTTTGCCTGTGTGGCTTCGGCAAGCAACTCCACCGCGACACGCACAAGGTCGCGCGGATTCACGCGAGACGGCGTCTGCATCGGCGACGCCGGCGATTTGGATGTTCCGCGAGCAAAGACAAACCCGGCAGGATGCGCGAACCATTTCCCGTTCCCGACACCGTTACCGATTTCCTCTCCTGCCGCCACCACCACCTGGCGGAAGAGGGGGTGGTCCATGCGAAGCGTTTCGTCTTGTTCTCGACAGATTCCCACCCCGTCTTTGTTTTGAAAAACAACGAGGCGCACACCGCGCTTGAAAAGCGCGATGGTCACACCCACACTCAAGTCTACGGTGAGAGCGACGGCACCATCCGCGAAAAGTTCCGCACTGTTCGCCTCCTCCTCGGAGCGAAGACGGCTTCTCCCGACATCGAGCATGCCGAGAAACTCCTCCTCAAGCCGCCTCACGATACGCGTGACATCGCCCTTGAAAATCATCCTGAGCCATGACACGCGCGCCGAGAGGGAGGTAGCGTCCAGTATGTCGCGTGCCTCGCTCGAGGCGGTGGGAACGAGATACTTTATCGCGTTCCCATGCGCGTCCTGTGCGTCCACATAGGCGATGACGGGCGCAAGCGCGAGACACTCGGCGGTTGGGGCGTACTTCGTCATGATAAGCGCAAAGCACGAGTGAACAACGCCGTCTCCCTTCTCTCCCTTCATGCCGCGGCCACCAGCCTCCATATCAACCGCGATGTCGTCAGGATCCATCCCGGCACCATCCCAATTCGCGGGTTTCAAGATAATCTCTGCTCCGCGTGCGGCGGGGTAGTAGAGCCGCGCCGCGACGACGGACATGAGCGCGTCAAGGTCCGGGTTCACATGCGTGAAGATTCGCATTCGTATTTCCCTTCTTTGAAAGGTTCTTTTCTTAAGTTACCAAATCCAGTGTAGCATTTTACAGTAATTTTGTCAAGTTTTTCTTGAACTCGCCTTGAGGTACATTATCGGGCGATGTCATTACGAAAAACGACCACATCATTACTCTTTGATGTGGTCGTGCAAACCAGAACGCTGACTAAGACCGGCTTCCCTCCCCACCACCAAACGACCCGCCAGGCGTAGCGTGAGGGCGGAAAGATAGCAAGAGGGCGAGGCAGATAAGCCCGAGAAGCGCGGGGATGAGGAAGTAGGAACCAAAGACGCCAGAAAGGACGGCCGAGACGAGCATGACATATCCCAACCCGAGACGAGCCGCCCGGAGTGCCTGTCTGCTCTCGTCTCTTTCTCTTGTGGGCCACCATAAGAGAAGCAGGAGGAGCCCAAGTGGCGTAAGGATGCCGAGACCGACGTGAGCGGAGGCAATGTGAAGCGCGCCCCAAGATGGGAACATATCCAAAAGCACCGACGGCAAAGGAGTAAACGGAACCGAGAAATTCATCTTCATGCTCCTTGTATGTAGTGTGCAAAAAATGACGGCACGCTGTTTCTAGAATAGATGATGGATTATTTCTGATAGTTTGTCAAGAAAAACAACTGTACCGGCACGCCGATACAGTTGTGGCTAGATCTAAATCCTGAAAGGTATTCCAACCTAAAACAAATGGGATTGCCAGCCCACGGACCACAAACTAAACCCCCTTAAGAGCGAGTGCGAGGTTTCTATGAGCCGACAGTTGATAATGAGTGACCCACCCTCAATAACACGTGTTGCATAACCAATCTTTATGCCGCGCATATCAACGTTCCTCTCCTGAAGAGGCACATGTGGATCGACACTCTGTCGTATCCCGACAGACGCACCACCGTAGAGATATGCGAGCAGGAGATAGTTCGTGCGCCTGAAATTCAGGGGGACTTCAACACCGGGCTCCCAGAAACCACCATCCATAGCTTGCAACCGCGGAATTTGTGTACCCGCGCTATCTTGTTGTTTCCCGCTTCCATATGCAACATATGACGTGCCCACACTGAGTTTGAGAGACCTAGCGTCGGTGTTCTCCTTCCATGGTAAAGCAAAAGAGAGAGTTAGGGCCGCGAAGCCTGCACCGGGAGGATCGTTCCCAGGTACTACCGGGAGACCGACAGCGAAAGCAAGCGGCTCAATAGCAACAGAGAAGCTGTCATTGAATGGTTCTCTGTTCACTTCCGCCTGCGCATACGATACGTATGTCATGCACACAACGATCCCCAACACAAAACGCCATACAGTTTTCATCGCTCACCCTCCAGTATGTGATTGAAACGTTTTCTCTAGTGCCTACCGTGAGTATCTAAGAATAGTATACAGGGGAAGAACGCGTGTCGCAATTCTTACGGTCATTCCACAGACAAAAAACGGCCGCATCAGTACACTGATACAGCCGTTTACACCGAAAGCCGCACGAGCATCGGTCTATGGTCGGAACCAAACGTGTCTTCAAAGAGCACTTTCTCCTCTACTCTCGTCGCCTTCGGCACGAGAATGTAATCAAGCTGGGTACCGGTGAAGTCATGTGTCACCGCGCCCTCAAAAATATTGGACAGGGCATGTTTCCCGAACACGCGCGCGAAGAAATCGTGTTCTCTCTCCCACAATTCATCCCACGAGCCGAGTACGAGCCGAAAGAAAAATGTATACCACACCCGTAGGATGTTGAGGTCGCCACAGACGATGTTTGCGCCGTATTGAAACAGGCGCGTCACCTCATCAAACTGCGCCACGCGCCGTTTCGGACCCGCGACACACTCAAGATGGACATTGAAAAACCGCACGCGCTTCTCCCCGCAAAGAATATCGGCATACTGAAACTCTATGCCCTCCTCAATGCCCAAGAGCCGCGCGAGGAGAATGCGTTTCTTCTGCCTCTTGAAAACAATCGCGTCCGCGCCGACGACACGATGACGAGCCATAATCACAAGAAACGACGGGTTCCTGTCGCCATCTCTCTTGTGATAGGCATCGCGCGCTTTGAAAAGAAACGGGTACGGAGTTTCTCGCGTCAGCTTCTCAAGCAATGGCACGGATACTTCCTGGAGACATACCACATCGGCATTCTCTGCGGTGATAAATGCCAGCACTCCTTCTAAATCCTCATTGAACACCCAGACGTTCCAGTCCAGAAGCGAAAGCACCACCTGGTCCTCCTCTCTGTATTCTAGTGAAGAATACTCTGCGGCAAGTTATAGCAAAAAAGAGAGCGCGCGTCATCACGCTTTTTCTGTCTCGTGACACGTGCTCTGTGTATTGTGTTGTATCTCTCTTACTCGCTCTTCGGCTGTCTCTTTTTCGGCGTGATACCTTCCGCCTCAAGTATTGTTTCAAAATCAGCGTGTTCAAGCGTCTCGCGCTCTATGAGAGCATTGGCAATCGCATCAAGCGCCTTCCGGTTCTCGCTAATGAGGCGCTCCGCTTTCGCGAGCGCGGCATGGACAATTTTTGTCGCCTCCGTATCTATTTTTTCTGACACGTCTTCGGAGTATTCCCGCGGCGCAAATCCGTCACGGCCGAAATAGGCGCGGCCACCCGGTTCTTCAAAGACGGTAGGGCCGAATGTTTCCGACATGCCGTACTTTGCCACCATGTCGTGCGCGAGAGCGCTTGCGGTGCGGAGGTCCGAGGAAGGACCTGTGGTGAGGTCGTCAAAAATCAGTTTTTCTGCGGCATAGCCGCCGAGCGCGGCCGCGATATCATCAAGAAACTCTTTCCGCGTCTGCATGCGCTTTTCCTCGTACGGGAGCTTCAGCGTGTATCCGCCGGCATGCCCTCGCGAAACGACAGAGACCTTGTGCACGGGGTCAGCATGCGGCAGGAGGGATGCCACGAGCGCATGGCCCGCCTCATGATACGCGGTAATCTTTTTCTCGTGTACGGAGAGAAGGTGGCTTTTCCGCTCGGGACCGAGAAGCACCTTTTCAATCGCAGAAATGAGGTCATGCTGACCAACTTTTTTCCTATTCGCCCGCGCGGCGCAAATCGCCGCCTCGTTCATGAGCGAATAGAGGTCGGCGCCGGAGAAGCCCGGGGTGCGCTCGGCGATGACGTGGAGGTTCACTTCTTCGGTAAATGGTTTCTTTGTGGCGTGAATAGTTAAAATCGCCTCGCGGTCGTGGATGTCAGGGAGATCAAGGATGACGCGCCGGTCAAAACGCCCGGGGCGCAGAAGCGCCGGGTCCAGGACGTCCGGCCTATTTGACGCGGCGATGACAATCACCTTTTCGTGCGGTTCAAACCCGTCCATCTCCACGAGTATCTGGTTTAAGGTCTGCTCACGCTCGTCGTTTCCGCCTCCCACTCCCGCACCGCGCACGCGGCCCACCGCGTCTATCTCGTCAACGAAAATAATCGCCGGTGCGGCGTGCTTCGCCATGTGGAACAGGTCACGCACGCGCGATGCACCGACGCCCACAAACATTTCCACAAATTCGGAGCCGGAGATAGAGAAAAAGGGCACGTGCGCTTCGCCCGCGACTGCGCGAGCCAGCAAAGTTTTTCCCGTTCCCGGGGCACCCATGAGAAGCACGCCCTTGGGAATCCGCGCACCAATGTCCAAAAACTTTTTCGGGTTTTTCAAAAACTCCACGATTTCTTCAAGCTCTATCTTTGCCTCTTTTACTCCTGCGACATCTTTAAACGTCACCCGCTCGCCTTTGTCGTCCGGATAGCTCACCCGCGCCTTGGACTGCCCGAAGGTAAAAGCCTGCATACCTGCGCCCTTCGCCTGCCGCGTCAGAAGCCAGAAGAAAAAGAGGAGAAAGACGACGGGGATGAGGAACGGCAAAATCTGCACCATCCAATACCCAAACCCTTTCGGGTTTTTCACAATAAGGTTTACGCGCGAAAGCACTTCTCCGGTCACCCCGTAGTTCGCAAGTGTCTCGGTGAGTGTTGACTCAAGCTCTTTCTTGGACTCTTTCATCACGTCACCCTCGTATCGTATTTCAAGTTTCTCACCCGCGACCACCACTTCTTTCACTTTTCCCGAAAGAATGTCCGCCGAAAGTTCCGAAAGTGAAATCTCCACCACATCTACTTTGTTTTCCTGAAAAAGAGAAAAAGCAGTAAGGATGAGAAGAAACGCAAGAAATGCCGTGAGGAGGTTCGGAAGAAACTTCCCGTTCTTGGAAAGTTTGGGGATACCTCCAAAAGGCATCTTTCTGTTTTTTCCTCCTGTCGCATTCATAGTAGTGAGATTCTACAACAAAAAATATGAAAAAGAAAGCCTCCTGCCGAGGAGCAGGCAAAAGCCCATTTCTCGTGTTATAATTGGCGTCTATGGCGCTTTTAGAGAACAAAATGATACGGCTTGAGTACGAAATCCTTGAAACATTTGACGCAGGGATAGAGCTCTTAGGCCCCGAGGTGAAGTCGCTCAAAGGAAGCCGCGGCTCCCTTAAAGGTGCCTACGTCGTCGTCCGCGGCGGGGAAGCGTTTCTCGCGGGAATGCAGATTCCCCCGTATCAGCCGGCAAATACCCCCAAGGGGTACGACGAGCACCGCCTCCGCCGTCTTCTCCTGACAAAAAAAGAGATCGTACGCCTTTTGGGGCTTGAAAAAGAGAGGGGCTTGACAATTCTACCACAAATGGTGTATAATAAGGGGGATAAAGTGAAAGTGAGGCTTGTCGTTGTACGAAAGCTTAAAAAACACGACAAGCGCGAGCTCCTTAAAAAAAGAGAAGCGAATCGTGAGAGCGAGCGTCTTCTCAAGAGCGAACACTAAACGTCTACCGCGTTTGACGCGGCGGCCGCTCCCCTTCACCCAAAACGATGCCGCGCGTCATTTTATGTAA
>Ga0209541_10004952_pt1 | contig 23410 bp, 22 predicted proteins | sample RifCSPlowO2_01_FD_184027 | JGI IMG/M metagenome (GOLD analysis project Ga0209541, IMG submission 184027) | Groundwater microbial communities from Rifle, Colorado - Rifle CSP2_plank lowO2_0.1 (SPAdes) (version 2) | ecosystem: Environmental > Aquatic > Deep subsurface > Groundwater | place... | reverse complement strand
CGGATTTGAGCAGGGCTTCAATCCTGTCCCGATCCGACTGAGTTAAATGAGTATATGCCATATTCCTATTCTACTGGAGTTGCACTTCAAAGGGGAATTTTCTTTTTCATAGGAGGTTGCGAGAATGCGAAAACAGAATTTGCTCTTTCGCTCTGAGCTGAAAGTGTTCGAAGCCGGTTACTTCAAAGGAAGCTCAATTAACGGCAAGTTCTTTGTGATTGCCGAGGTAACTTCTCCGAAAAGACCAAGAAGGCGTTCGGTCTATCTTCACAAAGACGGTCTCTGGCGAAAGGGAACCAGTACATGGCGAAGAAGCGAGACGGAGAGAACTGGTGTTTTTGAAACGCGAGTTGAAGCCGAAGCGGCTCTCGAGCGTGTACAGAAGCACATAACGCCCGCCGGCAGAAAATCTGCTTAGGCGGGTTTTCTGTTTTTCCACATTCTGATAAGATGGGTTCTAATGTCTGTCAACGCCCGCAGCCACCGAGGATTTGTCAAAGAGTTGGAAATCGCCTCGCTTCGCTCGGCGATTAAATCATAAGGAGAATTGGGCTTAAAAATCAGTTGGCGATTCTGAAGAATATAGTTCGAACGCATTTCGCCGCTGCAGCGGCGAAATGCGTTCGAACTATATTGAGAATACTACACTACTAAACAACTTTTCGATTTTTTGGAAGCCAAATCGTCAAACCGTCCGACAACTCAACTTATCCTCAAGAAAATATCCAGGAAAAATGTTAAAATTAAGGTTTTAAAACCTTAATTTTAACATTTTCTGAAGTCATTTCCTATGAAATATTTAGGGGTTATCGACAGTTGTCGGACGGTCTGTGGCGGCGACGCGAAGGGATTTACTATTTCAGGTTTCGCTTTTTGGATTTGTGTATCAGATTTGGTAAAATAATTTCAAAAGTTTGTGAGTGTTTTAATTCCGCAGCCACCTTCGCCAGGGCTGTTCTTCGTCACTTCGTAGCTACAGAACATTGACATTTTGATAGAATAGTTTATAATGTTTATAATCACAGTTGGATCTTAAAACCGCCGGGAGGGCATCTGGCTTGCCGCGTTGTGCTTGATTTATCAAACATTATGCGGCATTTCCCAATCAAGATGCCCTCCTGACGGTTTTAGCAGGCATATTTCTATTATAACGCTTGACTTTGTTTTCGCTATGTTTATAATTGTATAATTACAGGAATTACGTCTCGCAGGGAAATCGAGGCCGCATTTATCCGATGAGCGGATATACTTGCGGGTTTTTCATCGCAATAAACGAGTCTTCCGAGGCCAGCCCTGTTTTTGGGTTGGTTTTTGTTTAACTAAAAAATGTAAGCCCAGACTCCGGCCTTGATTGGGATTCGGAGCCTGGGCTTTATCCACTTATCCGTTGGCTGCCTCCTTCGGGAGTAGCCGTGGACCAAGCTAAGCTTGGTGGAGGTGACCAAAATATAATCGGATAAAGCCGGTCGGTCAGGAAAATTCTAAAAATATAAACTATGAGTTAAACGGCCAAAAAGGCAATTTAGCTCATAAAAACAAACAATAAAAATGTCTAGGAAAATATTATTGAGTTCAGTGGTTGTTGTCGCCGCCGCCGCGGCGGTAGTCGGCGCGACAACCGCTTTCTTCAGCGATACCGAGACCTCAACCGGCAACGTTTTTACCGCCGGTTCGATTGATCTCAAAGTGGACAGCGACTGTCATTACTGGAATTATGTAGGCGACGTGGAAGGTGCCGACGAAAACGGATATGTTGACGTTGGCTGCGGAAAAGTTGGCGCAAACGGAGTTGGCGTAGGCCAGTGGTCAGAAAATGACCTTGAAGACGGAGTGCACAAGTTTTTCAGTTTCAACGATTTGAAGCCGGGCGACAAAGGAGAAGACACAATTTCTCTCCACGTTTATGACAATGATGCATGGGGGAGAATTAACTTTAATATGAGAGATAATGACGATAACGGCTTGACCGAACCGGAGTCAGATGTTGACTCAACAGATGGTGCTGATAACGGAGAACTTTTATCAGCGATGGGTTCAAGCTTCAGAATGTGGCTTGATCAAGGAGAAGTTCCTGGTTTCCAAAACGATAATCCAGTTGAGTGGGTAGATGCAGCAGGAAATCCAGTAGAAGGTTTTGTAGATGTGACCGAGGGAGATAATGTTTGGCAAGATGGAGAGCCGGAAGTCTATCTAGACAGGAGAGTTGATCTTCGAGATGTTTTACAGACAGCATGGAGCTGGGGTGGATGTGAAGTAGGATCTGACGGCCATAACGACTACGATGTCTGTAATGGTCTTGCACAAGACGGCCGATTAGTTGGTTCAACTACTTATTACCTTGGTTTTGAATGGGCACTTCCATTAGACACTACTAATGAAGTTCAGACCGACTCTTTGGGCGGAGATCTTGGATTTGAAGTTGTTCAGCATAGAAATAACCCGAATCCTTGGGAACTTTAGTTAATCGCGCGCATATATTAAGTTAAATGCGCGGGGTAAAAACAAATATGACAAAACGAATGTTGTTTAGTTTTAGTGTCATTGCCGCCGCCGCAGTTGTGGCGGTGGGGGCGACAACCGCCTTTTTCAATGACACGGAGACTTCAACCGGAAATATCTTCACGGCGGGAGCCATTGATCTGACTGTGGATAGTTTGGGAGCGTTCCGAAACGGTGTCGGGATTCCCGCCGCGCCATGGGAGTCAACGAATCTTACTTCGGAGAAATTCTTTGATTTTGACGACGTCAAGCCGGGGGATTGGTTCCGCAGAAGCATCAGTCTTCATGTGGAGGATAATCCCGCTTGGGCATGTCTTCTGGTCAGGAATCCGCAGGACGACGAAAACGGACTTACCGACCCGGAACACGAAGCAGGAGACGATACTCCTGAAATAGGGGAACTTAGCCAGAACCTGCACGCTCTTGGCTGGTTTGACTCAAATCCGAACGGAAAACTGGATAGCACCGAACAAACTTTCATAGATTCATTCTTTGATGTTTTTACGGAAATTGCTCTTCACGATTCCACTACCCGCAACGGCGCTTTAGAACCGGAAATTCCAATTGAGTTGTTACAGCTTAATCTTTGCGCCGGAACAAGTGTGGTTTTAAGAGACGGAACAGTTACCTGTGACGGCAGTTCAATGGACGATCAATCGCAAACTGACGAGTTAAGGGCTGACCTTCAGCTTTATGTTGAACAAGTCAGGAATAATCCTGATTTCGAATGTTCAAATTTGGGCGAAAGATTGCCAGATTAGTTTGAAGTCTTTTTGCCCGGCACTTTTTTTGAAATCATTAGAAAGTGACGGGTAATAAAGATTTTAAGTATACAAATAGCGCACTACGAATGCGCACATGCGAATAATATGAACAAAATCAATAAAATAGCCTCGGCAATACTGACCGGTTTATTAATCGCATTGGCGGCGGTTTTGGTTATACCGATGCTGCCGATCCCGGGAAATTTTTCAATAAGAGTAGTTCAGTCCGGTTCAATGGAGCCGGCAATTAAGACTGGCAGTATAGTTTTAATCAAACCATCGGGTAGTTACAAAATCGGGGATATAATCACTTTTGAGGGCAACTTTAAGGATGCCAAAGGAAGAAAAATCCCTACTACCCACAGGGTGGTTGATGCCAAAGTTGACGCGGGAGTTGTTTCTTATCAGACAAAAGGCGACGCCAACGATGGTGCCGACCGAAATCTGGTTACACAAAAAAAAGTAATCGGCAGGGTTCTGTTGTCCGTTCCTTACGCCGGTTATCTGGCGGCGGCGATTAAAACAAGTTACGGTCTTTTAGCTATAGTGATTATTCCCGCAGTTGTCATTATATTTGATCAGGTTAAAAAAATAGCCGGAGAAATTAAAAAATCAAAAAATGTCGGGGAAAATATCTAAAACAAAAAAGATTAAACCGAGAACTGCAAACAGAAAAATTAAGACAAAAAGGCCGCAAAACTTTTTATTTGGTTTTGATTTCATTAAATCTTTAAAAAAAGTGATTATTCCTTTTAATGTTTTGGCGTTGATAGCCGGCATGAATTTTACTGGTCTTTGGGCGGTGGGAACGACAGTTGCTTATCTTGGCGATATGGAAATTTCATCCGGCAACGAATTTGCCGCCGGCCATCTTGATTTTAATTTAAGCCAGCATTCGTTTGAGAGTTTAATTAGTTTGGACGAGACGGTTTCCAAAAGTGCGGTCTTGATGAACGTCGGAGACATGGATTTTCAGTATACTCTAAGGGCGGAGGAGGTATTAAACGAGAACGATTTTTGCGGAGCTCTTAACCTGCAGGCAAAACTCAACGGAGTTGAGCAGTACAACGGTGATCTGCTTTCTCTGGCCACGCCTGCTTTGATTGTTTTGGGGACTTGGAAATTCAAGATTGAGCTTCCGGTTGACGAGACAGATTTTGCCAATGGAGAGCAATGCCGGTTTGACGTTGTTTTTGAGGGCTGGCAGACAAATGTTGCTTCTTACGACGATGGTGGTTTTAGCGACGAGGAAAGGTTTAATTTTACTATTACGGCCGGCAAGATGGTTGTTTTAAATGAGTTTTTACCAAGGCCTGACGGTATTGCTTACGGCTTTGATTTTGGCAGTGACTCAAGCAATATGCCTCAAGGTGAGTGGGTAGAGTTATACAACAACAGCGATCAAAGTGTTGATTTGGCCGGCTGGTACTTAAGAGATTCCACCGATGGTGATGGCAACAAGACAGTAATTACCAGTCTAAATACAGCACCGGCGGGGACAACTATTGCCGGCAACAGTTGGCTGGTGGTTTATATGAATAAAGCTATCTACAATAATAACGGCGACACGGTCAGGTTGTTCAATAGCGACAGTGTTTTGGTTGATTCACACTCATACAGCGTAAGCGATTTTTGCGAGATTGAGCCAAGTCCCGGAGACGAGAATTCAACCGATGCTGCAGGAGGAGATTGCCCCGATGTGCCGCCAAACAAATCATACGCCAGAATTCCTGATGGTATAGGCGATTGGGTTGATCCGATTCCGACGCCGGGCGGCATGAACGTCCTTGAAGATGCACAAGATAATAGTGTCAGCGCCGGCAATACAAATAATGTCAGTTTTGAAAAAATAAACGCAGAGCCGGCTGTTGAAGAAGAAGTTATTGTCGGTTCAAAAGATTCAGGATTTGAAGAAACATCAGATGAAACACCAGACAAAACTACAGAAGAAACTGTGGAAGAGACAGGAGTTGAAAACGAAGACGAACAGACAGAGGAATCTACCGAAGAAAATGTTGTGGAAACCGAAGACGTTCAAGATCAAACAGAATCTGAAGATATTGTGAGCGAAGAGATAGGAGAGGAGACAATTGATAACGAAGAAGAAAATCCGGCCAAAAAGAAGCCGGCTGTGGAAGAACAAGACACAGAAGAAACATCAAATGACAGCGGTGACAGCGATAACAACGAAAATGAATCAATATAACCCTAAAATTATAAGCGTATTGACGGTTGTCTTTATGACCGCCTTTTTGATGTTACCCGCTTTTGCCAAGGCGGATGAAAACGATCTGGTGGTCAATTTTGAAAGTTCCCCGCTATTTAACGAAGCCAATTTCCTGCCCGGCAGCACCGTCACCAGAACCGTTGAGGTCATCAATAATACAAGCAGCGCCAAACAAATTATCACCGAAGCCATAAATGTCAGCAATCCGGATGACTTCAGCGGAGTTTTGAATCTTGTCGTAAGCAAAGACGATACGGAATTTTATAACGGCAGTCTTGAGGAGTTTTTCAGCGCCGGTGAAGTGCAGCTTTCGTCTGTGGCTGGCGGCGGAGGATCGGCGGAATATAATTTTTCAGTTTCTTTTTCAGGGGATGCAAGCAACGAATATCAGACGGCGGAATTAGGATTTGATATATTGGTTGGTTTTAAAGGCGAGGGCGGAGGAGAGTCGTCTGGAGACAGGGGAGGCAGTGGAGGTGGAGGCGGCGGAGGAGGAGGGGGACTGCCTGCGGGCCTTAGTATTTTAAATGAAACGGTGGAAACTCTGGACATTGAAACAACCAGCGCAACTATCGTTTGGAGCACGAGCTACCGGTCAACCAGCCGTGTCATCTACGGAACTGTGTCAGGCGTCTTTGATTTAAGCGTTACGCCAAATTATGGGTATGAATTTTCTACCGCAGAAGAAGATACGCCAGCGCTGTCAAATGGCGTTTTTAGCCATTCGGTAACAATAACCGGACTGACGCCCGGCACTACTTATTATTTCAGAACCGTGTCGCACGCTTCTCCGGACAGTGTAAGTTTTGAACGCTCATTCAGCACTTCCGGCACAGCTCCCGTTAAAATAGGCGGCTCTGATCAACAGGAGATCTCTTCGTCTGAAGTTCTGGGCACGCAGCTGGTTTCAGCAGACGAATCAGTATCTACCAATACTGTTTCTGACACAAACGCTTTGCAGTCAGAAAATAAACAAGCGCAAAAGGAGGACAAAGAAAATCAAAATAATTTTTCAGCCGCCATATTTTCGTCCGCCATTTTTGACAGCCGGTGGTTTTGGCTGGCGATTGTGGCCGCACTCATAGGGACGGTTGCGCTTCTCAAGAGCAATAAAAAGAGACCACAATAGGCCTGCTTTACTATATCAGCGGAAAATTATCCTTGAAAAAAGGGGACAGAAGTTTTAAGCTTATTGTATGCTGGAATTTAAAGTGTTGAGGAGGGGCCAATTATTTATTGTCTTAAAAAATTTGGTCATTGTTGAGGTTTTGGCTTACCTTGTTTTTATGGCTCTGGCTTTGTCTGCCGACTGGGGTAAAATATACGAAGGTTCTGTTTTGGCCCGCTATATTCGATTTGAAGTAGTCGAGTTCTCTTTATTGGGGATTGTTCAACTAGGATTAATATTTTTTATTTTCACCAAATTTTTGAATAAAGAAAAAAGTATTGAAGAAATGATGAGATTCGGAGAACACGAGAGATTGGAGTTCAAAACTTCTCTCCGCTGGGACGCCAAACGCAATCAAGTCAACAAAGAACTTGAAAAAACAACGATGAAAACCATAGCCGCTTTTTTAAATTCTGAAGGCGGTTGTCTTTTAATCGGCGTTGACGACTCCGGTGAACTGGTTGGATTGGAAAATGATTTTAACTCTCTTCCTAGACCGAATGCCGACGGATTCGAAAACCATTTTAACAATCTTTTTAACACCATGATCGGAGCTGAATTCAGGCGGTTTGTTAAACTTACCTTTAATAATGTCAACGACAAGGTCGTTTGTTTGACGAATGTTGAATCGAGCCACAAACCGGTGTATTTAAAAACTGAAAACGAAGAGAATTTTTATATTCGCACAGGCAACGTCACGACCCCCCTCAAAATGAGCGAAGTTGCCACATACATCTCTTCGTGGTGGCAAAAATAACATATTTTATTATACCATTATACTACATATACCACAAACTAATTCTTGTAGAGGGCGTCGTGTGGAGGGCGGCCCTCCACAGCCCTCCGCAAGACCGTATTTAGTATTTTTGACTTTTGTTTTAAAATAATTTTGATGACATGAAAAAAACATGAACCAAACGGCTCAACAATTGCTGACCGGGCTGAATACCGAATATACCCGTTTGCATCAGAAGTTTGAAGAGACATGGTGGCTTGTAAGAATGGGTGATCACAGTTTGAAAAAGGTCCAGAACGAAGCAGAAAAAGCGAGAGATCTCTTCCGGTCCAATGCCGGGAATCTAGAACGGGTCAGAGAAGCGTTGGCGATGACGGATTTGACCGACAGCGAACGCGGACGGCTCGATATCTGGGAACATTTCTTTGAGCTTTATCAGACGCCGCCGGAGTTGACCCCTTTGCGCGACAGGATAGCGGCTCTTGAAGGTGATGTCGCCAAAAAACTGGCAACAAGAAAAGAGGGTTACATGGACCCTAAAACCGGCCAATTCGTCGAAGCATCAAAGATTAAAATGAGAATGACGATGAGAACAAATCCCGATGAGGCGGCGAGAAGAGCTTGTTTCGACTCTCTTGAAAAGTTGTCTCTTGATGTGGTGGATGAATACGTTCAATTGGTTGTAATGCGCAATGAGTTTGCAAGAGCACTAGGATTCGAGGACTTTTACGCTTACAAGTTGCATATCAGCGAAGGAATGGCTAAGAATGATGTTTTCAGTATGTTTGACGAGATATATGAAAGAACCAAATATGCCCTTGCTGAAATCAGAGAACTGGAAAGCATAAAACCAGGATTGAGAAAACCGTGGAATTTTGGCTTTATGTTAGCCAGCAGTTTCACTCTGGAAGAAGATTCTTATTACGACTTCGGCGAAGCACTGATGCGATGGGGCAGGTCGTTTGCGGCGCTTGGATTCACTTTTAAAAACGGCCGATTGCAATTAGATCTCCTGGATAGAAAAGGCAAGTACAACAACGGCTTTTGTCATTATCCGATGATAGTGAATTTCAACGACGGAAGACGTAATCCGGGAGCGGCTAACTTCACCTGCAATGTCGTTTACGGCCAACCGGGGTCAGGCAATTTGGGGATGAACACGCTTTTCCACGAAGGCGGTCACGCTGCCGACCGGCTGTGTAGTGAGCAAACCGAGGTATGTCTCAATACCGAATGGCCGCCGGCATCTATCGCCTGGGCGGAAACGCATAGCCAATTTCTGGATACAATGTTTTCCAGTATAGAATGGCGTACTAGGTATGCTAAGGACAAAGTTGGCAATCCATATCCGTTTGAGTTGTTTGAGAGAAAAGCAAGACACCTCAAGGTGCTGATGCCTACGAATTTGCATCAAATTATGGCGGTCTCCGAGTTTGAAAAACAGATATACGAAGAATCGGAACTGACCGCAGAAAAAGTGGCAGCGATAGCCAGAAGGGTTTCCCGCAAGTATACCGATTTCAGCGAAGACACTCTCTGGCTTCTTTCTGTTCCGCATATCTATGGCTGGGAGAGCTCCGCATACTATCACTCTTATGGTTTGGCAATACTTGCGCTTCACCAATGGCGCAAATACTTCTACGATAAATACGGCTATATCGTGGACAATCCGGATGTGGGCCGAGAAATGATAGGGGTCTGGGAGCTTGGTTCGACAAAACTGTTCCCGAAATTCGTGGAGCTGACTACTGGAAGAAAATTGTCGCCGGAGGCATTCCTGGAAGAGATAACAATGGACATTGAAGTATATCTTGCATGTGCTAGGCAACGTGTTGAAAGAATGCAAATAGTACCTGAATATACTAGGCCGGTTGATCTTAAAGCTGATATCAGAATGATTCATGGTATGAAAGTGATTGCTGATAACTCCGTTAGCTTTGAAGATATGGCTGAAAAATATGGAAACTGGCTGAATAAGCAGAAGTTAGTTTCTTGAACAAACTTTAGCCCGTCGATAATGACGGGCTTTGTGTTAAAGTTATAATATCGCTTTTTAAAAAATAAACCTTTGCTGAGCAACCAGTCGGCTGCATTTGATGCGGCTTGTAGGTTTTTTAGACCATCCGCTTGTCCGACAACGATTGCCTTTGGCAATCTGGGTCGGACTGCGCTACGGGCTTGGCTTCATCCACACCCTGACGGGCGTGGTATTCGCCTAAGGCCTAATAAATTGATATAATTAATAACGATGAATTTATTCGACAAGAAAGAAAAGCATAAAATTCTTTTTGTCGCTTCTGAAGCGGCGCCTTTTGTTAAAGTCGGCGGTTTAGGAGAAGTAATGTACTCATTGCCAAAAGCATTAAGAAACCTTGGTTATGATGTCAGGGTGATGGTACCAAAATATGCCACAGTTGATATTGGAAAATATCCACTTCATCTTGAGCACGAGGGTCTTGAGTTAGAACCGGGGACCAAAGATCCTCACGGCCTTTTGAAGTCAAATATACTGCGGCACGAAGACGAAAAAGACGGGACAGTTACATATTTCCTTGAGAATATGGAGTATTACGAAAAAAGAGCCAATGTTTACGGATATTCTGATGATACGGCGCGCTGGGTATTGTTATCTAAAGGGGTACTGGAATTTATAAAGGTCTCCGATTGGCGGCCGGATATAATCGTAGCCGCTGACTGGCAAACCGGTTTTATCCCCAATCTTATTCACGCCGAATATAAGGACGATCCTATTATTTCTAAAATTACCGTTGTATTCTCGATCCACAACTTAAAATGGCAAGGGATGTTTGACCCACGTTTTGTGTCAGAAATGGATTTTGACTCTGGACGAACCGTTATCTCAAGTTTATTTGATCCGCAAATACTTAAACTCAACGGGATGCGACGAGGAATTATGTATGCCGATGCCATAAATACTGTTTCACCAACTTACGCCAAAGAGATTTTAACTTCTGAAGCAGGAGAAGGGTTAGAAAAGTTGTTAAATGAACGCAAAGACCGTCTCTTCGGTATTTTGAACGGCATTGACATTGAGTCGTTAGACCCCAAAACTGACAGTTTATTGGCCTCAAATTATTCAATAGGGGAAATAGAAAAAAAGTCGGATAATAAAGAATTTCTCCAAAAAAGGTTCGGACTGCCGCAGGACCGAAACAAGTTTGTTATGGGTATGGTTACGCGCATATCGGAACAAAAAGGTTTTGATTTGTTGGTGAATAACTTTGAGTCGTTGATCCAGAATATTGATTTTCAGTTTGTTATTATTGGGGAAGGAGAGCCGAATTACAGGGCGTTTTTGGAGGATATGATCAGGAAATATCCTGATCGTATTGCCGGACACTTCAGTTTTAGCAGCCAGTTGCCCAAGTTAATCTTTGCCGGTGCTGATGTAACTCTGATCCCGTCGAGATTCGAACCGTCAGGTTTGGTGCAAATGGAGGCAATGAGGTATGGCTGCATACCGATAGTGCGAAAAGTGGGAGGATTAGCTGATTCCGTGGAGGATTTTGATCCGCGGCAGAATAAAGGAACGGGCTTTGTCTTTGAAAAGTACGATTCTTTTTCTCTGGCGATAGTGATAGTTAGAGCGTCTGAAATTTATAAACAAAAAAAAGAGTGGTCAAAATTGGTAAAAAGGGCCATGGCAAAGGACTTTTCTTGGAAAAAGTCAGCCCAGGAATATATCAAAATTTTTGATTTGGCAATTAAACTTCATACCAACACTGACTGATACGGACTGAACGCAGACGAATGCAGACAGTTTTGTTTAAATAATGTATTGGGCTAATTTTTTGCACATCTATCAACCGCCGACCCAGAAAGAGATCTGGGTAAGGCGGATTACTCAAGAGTCCTATCGGAAAATTTTTGACGGTCTGTTAAAAATCAAACGCGCTCGGCTGACACTCAATATTAATGGCATTCTCTGCGAACTGCTGGACAAATGGGGCGGAAAGGATATCTTGCAAAATATCAGCCGCCTGGTTGAAAGCGGTAATTTGGAACTTACTGGCAGTGCTAAGTTCCACGCCTTTTTGCCGCTTTTGCCGGAAAAAGAAATAGAGCGTCAAGTTCTTCTAAACGAAGAGTCCCTAAATAAATATTTTGGGACCGGCTGGAAGAAAGGCGGTTTTTTCAGTCCGGAAATGGCTTATTCGTTTAAAGTTGCGAAAGTGGCCGCCGGACTTGGCTATAAATGGATTATTTTGGATGAACTTGGCTTTCCGGCAGACAGCGAGCTTTCCCCCGACGTTATGTATCAGATCGACGGACTCAAAAACTTCGGTGTTTTTTTTCGTGAGCGCAATCTATCGTTCAGAATTTTGTCCGCTCAAATTGGAACCGTATCAACTGCTCTAAGACATTTGGGAGACCGGATTGGAAGGCGAGAGTATATTATAACGGCGATGGACGGTGAGACGTTCGGCCATCATCGGCCGGGAATGGAAACGTTTCTCTTTGATCTTCTGAACGAACCGACTATCGAGCCGGTGACGTTGAGTGATCTGGCTAATCACTTTCATGATACTAAGATTGTGGCGCCGCAAAATTCCACTTGGGCCGCCACTCCGGACGACGTTAAAAAGGGGGAACCATTTGCTCGGTGGAAAAGCGACGATAATTCAATTCAGCAAGCGCAGTGGCAACTGACTGACTTAGCGATAGAGGTCGCCAGCCGTAAACCGGTTGAATCGAAAATAAGAAAATTGCTGGACGAAGCGGTCCATTCTGACCAATACTGGTGGGCATCGGCTAAGCCGTGGTGGAGTCTGGAAATGATGGAAAGAGGGGCGTATGAGCTTAGAACTTTAATTCAAACGGCCGGCAAGGCCAAGCCGGAGGAGAAAGAAACGGCGGAAGAACTGTACAAAAAAATTATTTTCACGGCTTTCGACTGGCAAAGAAGCGGTTATGTGGATGAACTTTCAAGAAAAGAAGACGAAGAAATTATTGAGCGGCTGGAAGAAAAAGAAAAATCCTTCGTCACCAAAAAGGAATTTCGGCAAATGATAAATACGATGACCGGACAAATGCGCCTTGCTGCAAAGGCGGAGGAGTATCATCGCGCGGCGATGATCAAAGATCGAATTCGCGAGCTTAAAGAAGAAATGGAGAAGGCTCGAAGAGCAGGATTCTAACTCCACACCAACTCATAAGCCCTAAAAACCAAAGTGAAATATTTTTTATAGACTAGAAAACGTTCTGTTTCTTTAGCGTTTAATCGTTGTGTGGCCTTCTCGTACGAGGAGATAAGTCCTTTTTCTATTGTGGATATTTTTCTGTTATCCGCTCCGGATTTATTCAGGAGAATGGAAAGGTAAGAACAGAGGTTGGCAACATCCATCAGGCGATCCCCTCTATGAACTCCTTCAAAATCAATTACAGCTAGAGTATTTTTATCAACCAAAATATTGGCCGGGTTAAAATCCCCGTGAACAAGTGTTTTGTTGTATTTTTTCGACCAGTTAATTATCTGTTCCCTGATCTTGGCGTATTCTTTGTCCAACAATTCAATTTCCGGCGCCTTACGTTTTTTCAATATCTTTAGGTTACTCTCAAGATTGTTCAGGTTGATACTTTTTTTTATGGCTGTGGTTGGTTTTATTTTTTGAAAATTTGCCAACCACTTCATCAAAGATTTGATATGAGGCATGCTAATCGAACGGGATCTTGTGATTATTTTTAAAAGCTGCGCACCGAGAAGATAATCCCTTAATACTAAATTATATTTTGCTATATATCCGCAATATCTAGGGATCTTCACTTCTGCCGTTTTTCTTCGAAGGTTATTAAAAATGAAATTTCCAACTTGGTATCCGTATTTGTTGCTAACCGGCCAGCTTGAGGTTGCCGCCAAACTTTTTAGGAGTGTTTTTTGATCGGTTGTTTTTGCGGATATGTCGTATCGCAAAGTGATATTGTAGCTTCTGTTGTCACGATATGCCTGCAAGACAGATATAGAGACCCATTGTATCTCCGCTTTTTGTCCGAATATGGCGTCTGCGCGCGCGTTCAAAAGAACTCTTACGTTTGTCGGATTTTTGACGAAATTCAAATTATTTAATTTAGGCATAAAACAAACAAAACTCATCTTAACATTATTTTATAAATTTAAAAGACCGCGTAAACGGTCATTTGTTATTGTATTGCAAGCATCCTTTCGATGGGAATTCTGGCTCTTTCAGCCAACTCCGGGTCAACTTTTATTTCATATTTCATATCCCGCAAGGACTTATATAAATTGCGGAGAGTATTCTGTTCCATAAAAGCGCACCTGGCCTCCGGATTTGCCGGAATGAATTCTTTATTCGGCGCGGCTTTTCTCATCGGGTGAATGTTAGTAACGGTAGTGGCTACGATTATCTTTTTGGCCGGAGTTTGTTTTACGAATTCCAGCATCCCCCAAGTTGAGCGAAGCTGCATCATTTCCTCGGACACAAGGCCTTGATCCAGCAACATTGAGCATTTCGACATACAGCCGCATTCCGGATGAACGGCGACTGCCGCGTCGGGATGAAGTGCCATTTGTCTCATTACGTGGTGAGCGGTTATTTTCTCGTGGACATGGCAGGCACCCATCATCAGCCAAAGGTTATCGGTTGACCGGCCCATTTTCTTGAGGACAGTCATCGCGTAATACCCCAGAAATATGTCCGGCAAGAAAAGCAGGGGACTGTCGGGATGCAGTTCGGACATATACTGAATAACCTTTGCGGCGTTGGCGGAAGCGCAGCAAATATCGCTTTCAGCCTTAACGTCCATGTAGGTGTTTACGTAACTTATAACTTTTTTCCGGATGAGCATGTTTCCAATCAAGGATTTTATTTACATTCGCATGAGTGGCAAGAGAACAAAGGGCTTTCAAGCTGGGAGCAAGCACTGTTTGATGAGGTTTTTTCATAACCGCCAAAATCTCATTCATAAACAGAACGGATGCTTCAGCCAAAACATCTGCATCTGAATCTCTGCCCACTTTCGCAAGATGAATTGAGTCACCGATAAAATGAGCTACATCTTGAACATCGGGCGGTTCGTAATTGTGGGCCAAGATAAGAGCATTTCTTTCTTTCGCAATACGCTTAATTTCTACAACAAGCCATTGTCTCTCGTCTTTAGAAATATTTTTAGGATCTGCTTCTGGCGGAATAGGTGGCACCTCTATCGGCGGTCCCAAGTCAACTTCAGGAATCATTTCTATTGCTTCTCTTGCGCGGAGGATGTCCCCGGGCATCACAATTTTTGTCATGTCGCCCCTTCCTTGTTAAAGGTCTTGCTGTGCCCTCCATAGCCTTAGGCGACGGAGGGTTAGTGTACTAAAGACACTATATCACCTTAACTAGTGGGTAGCAAGTAGTAAGTAGTGAGTAGAAAGTAGAGAGTAGAGAATTGTCTTATTTTTATATCCTAGGATATAAAAATAAGACAATGGTATTTTGCGAATATTAATAATTTAAAAAGGCGGGATTTCCGCCTAGTATTTGCAAGGTTCAAAGTAGGTCTCATCATAGTCGAAAATTCTCTTATATCTTTCGATATCTTCTGGAGCGCCTATCGCTTTGGCTAGATTATCGCTCAACTTTACCAGACCTTGGCTTTGGTTTCCGACCGTAACCTTTGATGGTTTGATCACCAACGACAACGGTATCAGGCCGATATCCGGTCTTGGCTCAAAGTCGTTGGTCTTATTCGTGCCCCAGCCGTTTGTAGGGACTATCTTTCCTCTGCAGTAGTTAGTATTCTCTATCATAGATGAGACCTCAAGTCCGTCGCTGAAAACCAGCATTTTAGTTCTTGGATCAATGCCGTGGTGTTGATACCATCGGATTGTTTTTTCTGCGTATTTTAATCTGTCTCCAGAATCATGTCGAGTGCCTTTCCAGTCACCCGCCAACTCTGGAGGAGCTGTCTCAAATACGGATTTTGTTCCGTATGTGTCGGTTAACGCAATTGAAAGTCCGAAGCCGTATTTTTGCCACCATGCTCGCATCACCTTATGTTGAGATGCTCTTATTGCGTCTCCGTCGCCATTTGAGGTGATATCGGCAAGGCCGGCCGGGACCATTTTTGTTTCGTGAGCGTCCGTACCCATTGGCATTAGGTCGTGTTTTGCCGCTAAATATACATTGGACGTGCCTCGAAATTGATCGGGGAGTTCATTAGCGGCTATGACCACCAATTCTTCTTGATGTCTTGCTGACGCTCTTCTTCGCGTTCCAAACTCAACATAAGTAAGATCCGGATGTTGCTTGATAACTTTGACTTTTTCAAGAAAACGAGTAAGTCCGCTCATCATATATCTTGCCCGCTCTTTCGGCGAGGCCAGATGTTTCTTCACCAGATATCGGTGATAAAGCTCGCTGACTATTTCGAGGCCAAAGATCTCCCAATACGTCACTGATTTCCATGGGCCAGTGAACTCAAGCTCAAGATCCCCGTCGGGTGTTATGTTGAGTTTGTAAGAGGGAAGTTCAATGGTCTTCAGAAAGCGTAGATACGGTTCGGAAAGCATCCGATCGCCGTACACATCCATGCCTCGCAAATAGTCAATTTCAGTGTTAGTCGGACGCAGACGCATGGCATGATCAAGCTCTCTTTCAAGATGTTCTGTCGGAATTACTTTTCCGATCCTGATACCTTTTGTGCGGCATTTGAGCTTGAAAGTAACTACGGCGTCGGCAAAATTGCCAATACTCGGACAAGGATTGCTGAAAATGAAATCGCCCATCGTGAATTTGTAAAAATCGGTATCAAGAAACGAACGAACTATGTGTTCATCAGGGTCATGCAATCTGTAATTCATCCGTTCCCTTCCCAGCCTCTCTTAATTGACAACGAACTTGGCTATATTCTACATCAATCTGATAGTTTAGTCAACTAAAACAAAAAGTCGAGTTAAGCTCGACTTGTCTTTTGCTTTATCGGACATCTTCGCCATTGATCACCATTACCGTATTGGTAATAATAACCCCAGCCTCAGACATTTCATCCACAGCACTATCGCCATCACCAGGATTGACATTGACTGCTCGACAAGCGTCAAGGAGTAAAAATGTTTTAAAGCCCTTCTTTACCGCGTCCAACGCGGTTGCCTTGACGCAATAGTCGGTAGCAAGACCGCCGATATAGACTTCCGTAACTTCTTTTTGACGCAAAAATTTTTCCAGAGAAGTAAATTTGTCCCAGTCTAGAGCCATACTTCCATCGAAAGCAGAATAAGAATCCTCATCCTGTCTAAAACCCTTACGAATTCCACGCTCAATAGATGATAGCAGGAGTAAAAGATTTGGATGAAATGAGGCGCCTACTGTGCCTTGAACACAATGCGGTGGCCAGAGACCGCCTTGTTCTTTGAAAGAACAATGATCAGCTGGGTGCCAATCGCGCGATGGAATTACAAGCCAGTCACTAATAATAGCGCGAAGAACGATCACCCTATTCAACGGTTCAATAACTTGATCGCCGTCTGGTACAGCCAATGCTCCGCCCGGGCAGAAATCATTCTGGACGTCTACGATAAGAAGCGCTTTTTTCAAGGTGCACCTTTCTTTTGTTCTTTTGGATCGTTGCTAAATTGTATTATAATTTTCTGTTTTTGTCAAAAAAACCGCGTATTAGACGCGGCGCATTAACAACTTTTATCTTTTTAAATTACGGTCAAAGTAATCATTTGTCTTTGACTTGACTTTATTTGATCAAAGATAATCCTGTGGTGTGGAAAACCGATATCTACGCCATCTTCAACTGATATCCACCTAATATCAGAATTTTCATTAGGATCATTATTGATTATATCTCCAGTTATTTGAACATGGTAGAAAAGTACCAAGTGGTCTGGGCTTCTCGGGTCGCTAGTAGATTTTAATATTTGTATTAAACGAGAATTAATCACAGTAAGTCCTGCTTCTTCCATTACTTCTCGCGGCAGAGTGTCTTTTTCAGGATGTTCGCCTTGCTCCAAAAATCCCGCCGGGAACATCCAAGTACCAGTAAAAGGTTCTCTTTTCCGTCTGACCATCAATACGCAAGGATTAGATCCGTCATTAATTTTAGTGATAACAGCGGCGACTGCTACGTCTGGTTTTGGATAATATGTCCATCCGCAGTCAACACAGTATTTTCTCTCCCTGCCCTCTTCAGTTCTTGTTCCCAGACGAGAAGCGCAAAACGGACAATATAAGTGTTGTTGATTTATATGCACCTTTTGATTAAGACCGTGTAAATAACGAGCCATCCGAACAGAAGTTCTTACCGTTTCTTCCAATGTCCAGTACTGGGAGATAGAGAACTTCTGAGCTACGAAACGAAGGTATTCTATTTTCCTTGCATGTTTAGGCGCCCCGAGGTTTATTTTTCCCGACTTTGCAAATAAACCAAATTCAACATTGGTGGTAAATCCAGGGAGTTTTTTGAGATCTCTGGGAATCCAAAAAAGGATGCACGACGATCGATGCAGCATCCTGTGTTCCCATTTCGGCTGCTTTTCATGGTCTATCTTATCGAGCCTTCGGCGATTTTCGGGGTCGAAAACAATCCCGTTAAATCCTGTTTGTTCCAGAATTTTTATTGCTCTCGGCCTCCAGGATCTTATCCGAGAACGCTGTCTCGGAGTCGGTCCAGCTAAGAATATAGAAGGAAGGTTAAAATCAGGCGGTTCTTCAAGTGAATAAACGAGGTGCATCTCTAATCCTAGTTGTAAGTGTTCTACTTACACTATATATGATATAAAATTTTTTTGCAACCTTACGATTTAGACAAAATGAAAACCGCCCAGAAGGCGGTAAAAAATTATCCTATAAAACCCGCGACTCGCGCAACTTTATAGAGATGATTTATAAGCATACTGCAATATCCCCATTCGTTGTCATACCAAGCTCCAATTGTGGCCATATGGCCGTTAATTACCGAGGTCATGCCAAGATCAGCCAAGCTTCCAAATTCACACCCGACAATATCATGCGAAACAAGCTGTTTGCTGGTTGTGCCCAATATTTTTCTATATTTCCACTCATCTTGGGTTGAAGCTGCGGCAAGCATTTTGTTTAGTCCTTCTTTGGATATTTCTTTTCTTTGACGGGGTGTAGTTTCTAGGGTCGAGGGTTTATTTAAGCCAGTACCGCGAGGTATGACAATAACTTTCTCAAATAATCGGATGAGTTTTCGAACAATCTTAAGGTGATTGTTGCCCGGAGGATTAGCGCTTAATCCAAAAATGACTATTTGCGGTAAAGCGATTGAGCCTATTTCCCCCATTTTATTTTTTATTGATTAACTCTTCCTTAATTTTCAGGTAATGCTGGGTATAGTGCGAAGACAACATTGATTCTTCAAGGTCTCTGCCAAAGGCACGACGGGAGACGATAATAATCGGTGGAGATTGAACTCGTTTGAAAAATGCCCGATTAAACATTTGCCAGCATCTTTCGAGATCTTCTACAAATGCTTTTGGAGTAGGGAATAGTCTGTTAAGGGTTCCCGGTTCAAGTATCAACTCCGATTCCAGTTTTCCGTTTAGATACATTTCCAGAAATTTTTCAGGGTTCCAACGGAATTCCGTAACAGCGCGAACCCACTCGTCATGATAGCCGCGTTTGTCCGGATAGCCATAGTCAAACGGGTCCTTTTGATCTTTTTCAAGTTCCGCCGAAGGTATCTGCTCAATGCATTCTTGAGGAATAACCTCGCGCTTGTAAATTTCTTTGTTAAGATATCGAGCGAGTTGTCTGACTTCTCTTTTTACCAGATCGCCAAACGGCACAAGCCATCCGCGCATATCGCCGTCAAGCGTGCCGTAACCAAAAGCAATTTCGGTTTTGTTGGCGTTGCAGGTGAATACTCCACCGAGTTTCTGGGTTTCAGCGGCCAGTATTTCCATCCTTGCTCTGGCCTGCACATTCTGGTGGGCGAGTGTTCCTTTTTCAACGTGTGTTTGTTCACATATTGCGTCAACAATTCCTTTTATCGGACTAACTTTTAAATTAATTCCCAGATTTGAAGCGATCTTTTGGGCGACATTTCTTACATTAGGGTCGCTGTATTCATAAGGCATATTTATCAGATAAACTCTCTCCGGTCCAAGAATATCAGCCACTAAAGCCGCCATTGTTGCCGAATCAACGCCGCCTGACAAACCGATGACGACACGGCGTTTTTCTTCCGGCATTGCGTCAAGCATATCTTTAACAGCTGTTCGGATGCCTAGATAAAGTTCTTTTGTATCATCTTGAGGGGCTTCTTCGGCAACAGGCTTTAAGCCAACACCCCAAACAATGTTTTGGGTGCTGGGAGAATATGATTCCACTTCATAAATAATCTCTCCTCTGTCGCTGTATATTGTTGAAGCGCCGTCAAAATTGATGATATTATCCCCGTTATTCTGACAGCCGGTGTTGTTTACATAAACTACGGGAACTTGAATTTCTTTGGTCAAGTTTTTAATCACTTGATGCCGTTTTCTGTTTTTCTGCCATCCCCACGGAGACGCAGAAATGGCAATAAGAAGCTGGGCGCCTTTTTCCGCCAGAACTGCGGCTGGATTCAAGGCATAGTCGTCTTTCCAGAGATCTTCACATATGCCGACTCCGACTTTAATCAGGCCGATGGATGTTTTCAAGTCATAGACCTTCAAAAGGTCATGAACGGAACAGTTTTCTACGCCCTCCCTGCCTCCGGTTTTGCGATAAATCTCCGCCGTTTCTTCAGCTATTTTTCTGGCTGAAAATAAGTGCTTATCGTCGTCAAAATAGCGATAATGCGGTTGAAGAGTTTTAACCGTATAGCCAAGCTGCCTGCCCCGCAAGGAGTTGAAGGGTCTGCCACCTTGGGCAACGATTGCGGCATTGTGCATTCTCTGTCTACCGTCTTCACCCTTGCCGAAAGAAACAACGACACTGCCGAAAATAACGACGAGATTTTCGGGAACAGATTCTACTATCTCTCGGTTAAAACCCTGTATATCGTCTATAAAACAAGCATCCTCAAATTTATCGCCTATCAAATAGCCAGAAGTGCATAATTCGGGAAATATAATAATATCAGAGCCGCGTTCATAAGCTGATTTGATCTCTCTGATAATATATTCCGCGTTAATATCCGGTCTTCCGGGAATAACCCGCATCTGACACAAAGAGATCTTCAGGCCCTTAAGTTTTTCCATCTTGTTGTTTTGCGCCATAAATTTTCAACAAAATTGTTAGGATTTATACAACAGAAATTTAAAATAGTCAAACAAAAATCACTTATTGACGACGCCCATTCTAACCATATCGTGGTATTTACCGCACCAGAAATACTCGTCTTTAAGGATCCCTTCTTTTTTAAAACCGAGTTTTTTATACAGGTGGCCCGCTTTTTTGTTTTCCTTCCAATGCATCAGCCATATTTTATGAAGCTTTAATGTCCTGAAGGCATAGTTAACCAAAGCCGGAAGTATTTCTTGGGCGTAGCCTTTATTCCAGTGCTCTCTTTTGACGATAAGTGAAAGACGACCAAGTTTGTTCTCCCAGCTTATTTGATGAATACCCCCTTGGCCAATATATTCTCGAAATTTGTTAAAAAAAGAAAAAACAAAATCATTTTTACTTTTTAAAATTTTCCTAACATACTCAAACTCATCCTTTCTGGTGAATTTTTTGTTGAAATGCTGAAGATTCTTGACTGCTTCGGGATCGTTAACCCACGTCATAATATAATCGATATCTGAAAACTTGAGGGGTTTCATTATTAGTTGTTTTATCATGGTTAAAAGTCGTTAAAAGAATTTTTTTAATTCAGTTAATTTTTGCGGAACGAAACGGAATAACTGTGCCGGGCGCTGTCTGACGCCGGAATATTTTTTATTCAAGGGCCTGATAAGTCCAAGCTGAAGGAATTTTTTTCGAAAATTCCTTTTGTCCTTTTTTTTGCCCCAAATTATCTCGTATACCTCCTGCAGCTGGTTAAAAGTAAATTCTTGAGGCAAGAGGGAATAAACGGCATTTGTATATTCCAACTTTGCCCGAAGTCGGCTAACGGCATAAGCAATGATATATTTGTGGTCAAAAGCTAGTTTTGGTAGTTTTTTCAGGGGGAAAAAAGTCGGTGTTTGCGTTTCCTTTGTCTTTTGAAACCTAATTTTATTTATTGGCACAAGAGCAAAGTAGGTTACAGTTATCACATTGCCCCGCGGATCGCGATTCGAGCCGGCAAAAGTGTAAAGCTGTTCAATAAAAACATTTTTTACTCCGGCTTTATTTTTTAGTACTCTTAGAGCAGCTTGTTTAGGAGACTCATTGGCATGGATAAATCCTCCAGGCAGAGCCCATTGGTTTTTAAACGGCTTTTTAGCGCGTTTAATTAGAATTACTTTGAGCTTCTCATTTTCTATGGTAAAAATAACTACATCGGTTGTGACGGACTGGTATGATCTGGGCATAATTGACTTTATTAAGTGTTTATAATACACTAAGTATAGCAAATAAGCGAAATCAAGTCAACAAGTCAACAGGGAAGGCTCTAATAATAACTTAGATCCAAGTGAGTTAAAACGATAATTCATGGAAATGCCAACAATAATCCAGAACCCAAAAAATGTATCGATTTTTTACCACTCCTCAAATAAAAGAGCGGTTGTTTGGAGCGGGAAAATAAAACAATGGCTAAAAAAGAAATATCCAGGAATCAATATTACCAGCAATAAACCCGACGTTATTATTGTTCTTGGCGGTGACGGCACCATTCTTGAAGCGGCCAAGCGTTACCACCACATATCTAACCCGACAATATTCGGTCTAAATTTAGGAAATATCGGTTATCTTGCTTCGGTGAGGGACCCCAGCCATTTTATGGACAGTCTCACCTTATTTTTTAAGGGTCAATTTACTATTTCAGAAAGAATGATGATAAATGTTGAGATTGTAAGAGATAACAAAAAAATATTTAGTGAAGAAGTTTTGAATGAAGTTGTTGTTCAGAGCGTTCTTAGTGTAGTTGATTTGGAAGTTGTGGTTAGCGGAATAAATATCAGAAAAATAAGAGGGAGCGGTGTTTTGATAGCGACAGCTACCGGCTCTACAGCATACAATCTGTCGGCTCATGGACCGATAGTAATGCCTGATATTAAGTGTTTAATTGTTACCGAACTGATGGATCATGATGTTCCCACGCCGAGCATCGTTGTGAAATATGATAAAGAAGTAGTTATTAAAGTAAAAAGTTTCAGGCAAAAAGGCATTCTCTCAATTTCTAAAAGTAAAAAGAAGGTTGATGTAGTTTTGGCAGCCGACGGCAATAAAATATTTCCGCTAAAACAAGGGGATGTTGTTATAATCAAAAACTCAAGCCATCTGATTAAGTTGGCTGAAATGGAAAAGAACTATTTTTTCAAAAGCCTAAAGAGCAATTTTTCTGTCAGGTAGTTATTGTGGATTGCACACTAAATTGCAATTCGGCGGGATGTAAGTGGGTTCCGGGACCGTTTCTGTATTAAGGTCAAGAATTTTTTCCATCAGGGCTTTTGTAATACTCTTACTCCCTTGCTCTATTTTTTTTATTTGTTCAAAGGCTTTTTTTGATTCTTTGAATGTATTTATTGCTTGCCCTAACGACTCCTTGTCTTTTTGAGAGATATTTTTGGAACCGATCAACGAAGGAGCAACTGAAGAGAAAAATTTATCTAATTCGGAATACTGGTCTTCCAAATTATCAATGACGATCTCTCTTTGAGATCTGGGGAAAATGAACTCGCTGAATTTATCAGTCATCTGGCGCCATAGATTACTCACCAAATCTGTCCCAATCGTGGCTGAAAATATCAAACCCAGTATTAATATCAAGCCAAGTATATATCCCACATTGACGGTTAGCGACTAGTGCTTAGCGACTAGCAGACATTTTCTAGTGGCTAACTTCTAGTGGCTGACAAGTTAGTTTAGTGGTTAGCGGCTAGTTCTCACCCACCCGTCCCCGGCAAATTAATAACTCCTCCCACTAAATCAGGATTTATCGTGTAAAGAATAATC
>Ga0209541_10004950_pt1 | contig 23428 bp, 23 predicted proteins | sample RifCSPlowO2_01_FD_184027 | JGI IMG/M metagenome (GOLD analysis project Ga0209541, IMG submission 184027) | Groundwater microbial communities from Rifle, Colorado - Rifle CSP2_plank lowO2_0.1 (SPAdes) (version 2) | ecosystem: Environmental > Aquatic > Deep subsurface > Groundwater | place... | reverse complement strand
CAAGAAGTAAAAGTATTAAAACAAAAAACTTTAGTTCTCCAAGTCTCGATTTTGTAAAGATGTATAATCCCACAAGGTAAAAAGGCAACTGCCAGATAAAAAACGTGGCGAGTTCGGGAAAAGAGCTTCTCGGTTCATAATCTCCTACGTTAAACATTAGCCTCGGTGAAAAGTAAGAAAGGTATAAAGCTATAAACTCTTGTACAGACAAAAACCAGCGTGAGTTAACAAGCCACGAGAAAATCCCTTGGTAGTCAGCGACGAAACCTGCAGGAACTCTTGCTTCAGAGAAAATGTTTAACCCAGCTGCTCGAGCCAAAAACCCAGGGGTAGTAATAATAGATAGCATTGGTATTGTTAACACAAAGCCGACAACGCAAGCTAAAATTAACCATTTTTTGTGTGTTTTACTAAAAATTATTTTCTTGTGTCTTAAGGCCAGGAATATAACCACAAGCGGGGTAACAAGCCTTTGGGAATGATAGGCAGGAACAGCAACTGCAAAAAGCACTGCGGCGACTAATAATAAAAAGGGGCGTTGTAGGCTCAGATAAAAGACATACACTCCGGACAAAAGGAAAAAGAGAGCTAGATTACACTCAACATATGTTCTACTGAAAACAATGTGCCACGGAGAAATTGCGAAAAGGAACGTGGCCAAAAATGCAAGCGGCAACGACATATTTTTAGGAGTAAGTTTTCTAACCAGAAGGAAGAGAATGGGTATTGTTAAAATACTAAAAAGAAACGAGGGGAAACGAATGGTAAACGGAGTTAAACCGAACTGGGGAATCAAGGGGACAATCGAATAAATATAAACCGGTGTTTTAAAATCCGTAAAGGAACGGAAAACAATAGGGTAATTTTTACCAAATTCATCTTTGCCTGTTTTTAATATTGAATAAGCGCTATAACCTTGACCTGCTTCATCAACATATAAACCAGCGGGGGCTTCTCCCAATTTATAAAACCGGGTTAAGACGGCAAGTCCAATTACTAAAAGCAAAATTAAAGTGATTAATATTTTTTTCACTGGTATCCTAAAAAAATTCTTAACAATTGCGGGACGGTAAAAATCCAAAAAGCACTTGCTGTGTATTTCCAATATTTACCAAGGGAAACAATATCCAATCCACCTAAAATGACTAAAGATATTGGTAGCCAAAGAAGAATATCTATCCTATCAAAGTTTTCCAATAACGACAGGTATACCAACGAGGGAATAGCAATTTGAAGAATAAGTTTCTTGTGCTTTAGTCTGTTGAAGAAATATAAACCGGTAAGAAAAAAGATAATACTAACAAAAGGAAATTTTTTTAAATTTTGGTTCCCGATAATTTGTCTTGGATGAAAACCAAAAAAATAGTTGTTTAAGTCGGTTAAAGCCAGTAGGTTACTGCTAGCTTTATCTAAATATATTCTAGCCTTGTTTTGATAAACCCGGGCAAGGAATACTGTTGGATATAAATTAATTTTTTCTAAAATCCTTTGTTCGGCCTGGTAATCTTGCTGAAAAATTGTTTTGGTAAAATTTTCTAAAGGAAAACTCTGCTTTCCACCATTAAAAAAAAGGTTTAAAGGCCAAAAAATCAAAATAGTAAAAGCGATCAATTTTTTCATTAATTTAGTTTAGCTGTTATCTCGAAACGCGTACTTGTGTCGGACGGATTGTCCATGTCTTCATAGTAAACTGTGATCGCCGGGTCTTGATAGTATAATCTTAGAGCATCCTCCCTATTCAAAATTATTGATGCCTGCTTAGACGTTCCTCCCCAATCTTTGGCTACAAACGGGTAATTAGGATCGTTTTTTATGTAAAACACAGCTCCTTTTGGCAAAGTTGGATACTGGGCAGATATCTGACCAATTAGTTTTTCAGCCAACCTGCCGCGGGTTGCCGCCCAATAAGTGCTATCACCCAGGGTAACTGACGTGGCGTTTAGTATAAATAAGGCCCCTACTAAAAAAGCTACCACGATTCTAGTGGGTAGCTTTTTTGTGTTTTCTATAAACTTAAACACGATATAACTTACGAGTATTGAAAACGCTGCCAAAACTGGATAAAGATAATATGTTGACTTATGCCAGGGAAGGATTGCAACAGGCAGCAGTCCTGCAACAAACCATATAATAAGCAAGAATACTTTTTTGTTAAGCAGGGCTTCTCTCTTCTTAAGAAATAGATAGGAAGTCAGATATAAAAGACCGAACAAAGCTATAAAAAACGTAGGGAAAATAATTTTAAAATAATCTCCCCAGTAGCGCATGAGGCTCGGGTTTAATTGCAACCCTGAGCGTACAAAGTCAATTAACATCTCCGGCAAACCCAAAGCCCAGCCGGTATACCAAGCGTAGGTGTTGATTAGTTTAGGCAAAGAAATTACTGCTTGATATTGCATTTCCTCTTTAGAAAATCCGATTATGGTAAATTCTAAATATAGGTAAATAAGAGTTAGTACAACAAACGGTAAGGCGCGGCGCCAATTTATTACGGTTAGAAGCAAGGGAACAACCACAGCAAGTTCGTGTGAGGCTAAGGCAATAAGAAAAGTGAGAAATGCCCAACGCGTGTGTTTTTCATAAAAGAGCAAAGTCAAAAGGATAAAAACTGTCGCTCCCAGTACCTGAACCCCCCCTGTTAAATAATAAAGCGTTGCGACGTTGGCCGAGGCGATACTAAATAATAGCGCAGCTAAGACAGAAATCCTTTTGTCTTCTAACCATTTCTGGGCAAAAGTGTAAACCAAAACGATGTTGATAAAATGCAGTGCAAGCTGAAAAATACGGTAAGGCAATTGGTTTAACCCAAAAATCGAATAAAATATATTAAAGAATGCTTCGCGAAATACAGGACGGTAAAACGCAATCCCCCTCTCCTCAAACGGATAAAAACCAAATAAGTTTAGGAAGCCGCGGACTGTGCCATCAGTCTGGCTGATTGTAATATGAAAAAAATCGTCTTGGGAAAAATAGACCCCTAAAATTTTATAGTAAAAAAAGAGGACTAAAACAAAAATCGGTAGAAGAAACTTAAGGCTCGACAACACAATACTATTCTACCAAAAGCAGAAATCTGGTGTGGTAAAATTACCTTGCTTTGCGTAAATTTACCCATATTTCAGGTTTTGTTGATTTTACAATAATCTTTGTTGTCGTTATCATCGTTGCAGTAACAGGCTTTATCGTAATCCAAAACAGAAAACAAGCGCAAAGCCTCATGCCGGTTGAGGTTCCACCCACATCTTCGACTCAACCTGAGGTAAGTAATACTCCAGAGGCTTCACCATCTGCCGAGACCTCGCCATCGGCCTCACCTTCAACGATACCCAGCCCGTCACCATCCAAGCCTACACCATCACCTATTGCCGCAGTGTCAGGTCCTCCAGGTAGTGGTTATTCTAGGATTACAGTTAAAACAGAACGGGGCAATTTTACAGCCAGCGTGGTTTCGATCGATATGGCAGGGGTGCGCATGGTTACAGACACAGCTAACGAGGACAATTGCACCACAGACTGTCCTGTCCGCTCACTCGCAGATTACGTGACCAGTAGCGGCGGTTTTGCTGGAATTAACGGAAGTTATTTTTGTCCCGAAACTTACCCTGATTGTGCTGATAAGAAAAATTCATTTGACTTTCCCGTCTACAATTCTCGTCTTTCGAAATGGATCAATAACGACAAACTTTTTTGGAATAGCCGTTCAATGGTTTATTACGACGGAGGCATCATGCACTTTCAGCGTGATGCCAACTCGTTTAGTGGGAGTTTATCTGCAGGTGTAGTCAACTACCCTGGTTTACTTGACGGCGGAAATGTAATTGTTGACGAAGGAAGTCTATCGGAAAAACAAGCAACTAAAGGTACAAAGGGTGGAATTGGAATCCGCGGAAACACTGTTTACTTAATTATTGCCTCGGGTGTTAACATGGCCGATTTCGCGCATGTTTTCAAAAGTTTAGGAGCAGACTCGGCAATGAATTTAGACGGCGGCGGCTCATCGGCACTCTGGTTTGGTGGCTACAAAGTCGGTCCTGGCCGCTCCCTCCCTAACGCCGTTATTTTCTCCAGGTAAGAATTTTCTTGCGCCAGAGAGGAGCAGTGAAAAGAAGCAGCCACGAAACCGCAGAAATAGAATTTCCGGCGGAGCGTACGGGTGTGTTTTCGAGTTTCAAAACTACTTGGTACTCTCCACGGATTAAATCAATATGCATTCTCCCCCACGAATCATTTCCTATATAATTCTCTTTTTCCTGTCCGTTAACAAACACTTTCCATCCGGGATATTGAAAAATACCAATCTCAATTTGAGACGTTTCACTTTCTACAACTGCCTTAAAACTTGCCTTGTTTGTTTTTTGCACAGGATCTGAAATTACAGCTTTACCGCTAATTACTAAGGCCAGTTCTTTCTGCGGAGCCTTGGGAGCAGTATTTGCACCAACCGGTAAATAGTCATAAATTCCCGCAGTTTGTTGCATATCCCAAGCCACGCCTGTAAATTTTTGCTGGTCAGTTATCGGGCCCATTTCTTCCGGCTGAAAATATCCAAAATTGAAACCCACAACCGCTCCAATTAGCAAAAATACTGCCATTTTTGCTTTTTCTCTGTTTAGCAACTTTGGAAACGCTCCGACAACAAAAGAAAAACATAAAATCGTTAGGGTCAAAAATCTCCAGGGAAACTGTACAAATTTAAGAAAATGATCAAATTCAAGCCAAATTGGCGTCGATTTATTGTGCGTCATAAAAGTAGCAAACCAACCGGCTGCAAAAAAGAAGGTTGTAAGAAAAAGTACACTGTCTACCTTTTTTGTTTTATAGTATCTCCAAACCATAAGTCCCATAACGACTATCGGCAACATCCAATGGAGATGTCCAATTTGAAATGACATTTTGTCGTCGGCATCCATCCAAACAGACGCCCCATATCCCCAAAATCGAGAAAACAAAAGTTGTCCGACAGTTGTAAAATGGGCAATATATTCATAATAACCAACCACCAACGTCTCTACGTGCACAAACTTCTGCTCTAAGAAAACTGGTAAAGTGAAAAATGCAGCTAACCCAAAAGCCCACACTCCCGAAATCGCCAGTTGCGGTATAGTAGACCAGGATTTAAAACGAAGAAGCCAGAACAAAACCCAACAGGCCGCAAGAGGAGTAAAGATTAGAACCATAAGGTTATGTGACGTAAGCAAGGCGGTGAAGGAAAGCGCGAGGATTATAGTGTATCGAAAACGTCCCTTCAAGATTAACTCATAAGAAGACCAAAGAATTAGTGGAAACCAAATAAGCGCCCACGCCTCATTCATTGCCCCCCGCACGAAAATATCAAGCGAGTGGTATGGCGCCCAGATATAAAAGGCCGCAGATAAAAGTCCCCCAAGGCGACCCCAAAAAGTTTTTGCCCACAGATACATCGTGAGCCCGGATAAAACAAAAGATATTAAAAACGTTAGCTTGACAGTTTCAACAAAAGAAAACCCTACAAGACGAAAAATCTCCCCTACTAAATAAGGCAGCGGGGGGTAGTAATTAAACAAGGGAAAACCAAACCCGTATCCCATGTGGGGCGTCCAGCGGCAAGGAATTTGCCAGTCTCTAAAACACTCCTCCATCGCCAACTGGCGCATCATTTGGAGATCATCATGCATATTGAAATAACCAGGAATTAAGAGGTATCTTCCGGCAAGAAGTGCTAAAAATACAACACCCACCACAAAGAGAAAGTCTGGTTTTCTAACAAGGTTTTTCAATTTCTCCAAGAAGTTTTTACTTTTTATTGACGTCTTCTTTTTGTTGTTCTTTTCTTGCTTTTTCTTTGGCATCTTCTGTAATCTTTAAAGATTTTTTAGTTACCTCCAATAATAACAAACTTTCCACCTTGCCGCTTGGCTGGGTAGCTTTTGGAAAACTCGCAAGGACATTGTACCCTAAATCTTCCGGAGCAACCTCCATACGGGAAGTGTTTGCAACAAGATAAACTTTGTTTCCAGCCTTTTTTGCCTCATAGAGAGGATCACTTACCGTTGAAATCGAGAGGCCAACACCAGTAACTACAACTTTTGGAATGTCGGCAACATAAATCATTAATCCGTCGGGGAGTGTTCCGAAATACCCTTCCGTACCAACAACAATTTGCGTATTCGGATCTTTCTCGTGTTCTGCTTTTATAAACTGAGCCACTTCCCTAATCCCGGTTCCGGCGGTCCACAATTCTAAATAACCTGAACGCTCAACGCGTGGTAAGGGTGCCTTTTGAGGAGCTGTTAAAAATAGATAATCAATGTACAAGGAAGGGAGAGATACAAGAGCTAAAACTATCCAAAATGTTTTTGTTTTTAATTTAACTGAAGTAATTCCCAAAGCGGCTAAGACAAAAAGTGGAGGAATAGTAAAAAGCAGATACCTGGCAGTAAAAACCTTTGCGTATTCTGCTTGAATTGCAAGAGGGGCCAATAACCAGGCAAGAAGGGGTAAAAAAACTCTCCAGTGTTTTTTCCAACCTAAAATAATCGCCACAACTGCGGCCAAGAGCGAAGTCATGGGAACCAATACCCAAAACCACTCAATTATTTCTTTTACATGGAATTGCAAGGGATCCCAAGGGTTGGTCAAAGCATGGGAAAGAGGAAATACATAGTCCTGATTGCGCAAGGCAATCATATGGAACTCAGGTCCAAGCCTGAGAATATTGTATAAACCATAACCAATAACTCCAACTACAATCCAAAGTCCGACAAGTTTTATGAAAGTTAAACTGAGGAGTCGTTTTGGAAGATTAGCTAAAAAAATTGTTGCCGGTAGAATAATTAAGAAAAAAATTCCCGGTGACTTGGTCAAGAGAGCTCCCCCCGAAGCAAACCCTGCCAACATAGCTGTGTCCAGTCTAAGATATTTTGCTGTTAAAACAGCAAAAACCATTGACCAGATACCAAACATTGACAACATGGCGTCAGCCAGCGCCATGCGTTCAAAAAAGACAGCAAATGGGGAAACCGCATATAAAAAACCGGCTATCAAAGCGGTTTTCCATGATTTAAAAAGAATATAGGTCAGCACAGAAATTCCGATAACACTTCCCGTACCTGAAAGTGCGGAGACCATTCGTCCTGCAATTAAAGGATCTTCAAAAACTTTTAAAAATGGAATTACCGACCACATAAAGAGCGGCTGTTTCCCATCAGAAAGCGGTAGAAAGCGCAGTGTTGAAACAGCTCTCATTACCTGCGACCAGCGAACATAAATTGCTTCGTCAGCAAAAATCGGAATCGAAAGAAGGTTGTAAATACGAAGAAATAGCGCAAGACCTAAGATCGCTATCCCGAAGAACAAAATTTGAAATTTGAAATTTGAAATTTTCATTGTTTGTAGTCCCCTTTTACCGCGTGCCAGCGGATACGTAAGATATCTTTTATACTGTCAATTCCGTCGCGGATTGCGCTCACCCTTTGGGAGCCCTGATAATTCCACTCAACTGGAACTTCTTTTATCTTATAACCCCTTTTGCGGGCAACATATAAAAGTTCTAAATCAAAACCCGCTTTTACCGCAGGTTGGCGAATAAGCCCAGATTGACCAAAAATAATTAAGTTATGAAAAATATCTTGCGCTGCTTTTCTTGTAAACGCTTTGAAACCTGCCTGTGTATCCTTTAATGGCAAGCGTAAAAATACCGTCCGCAAAATAACAAATCCAGTAGCCATGAGTTTTCTAATAAATGGAGCTCCTTTTCTTCCGCTTCTTGTGCCGATAACAATATCGAAACCCTGTCTGCCGGCAGGCAGGTCTGCTTCAAACCAAGGCAAAAACTTTTCTAGTTGGTTAATTGGAGTCGCCTGATCCATGTCTGTAAAAAGCACCACGTCACCTTTTCCTGCAAGCATCCCGGTAATTACAGTCGCGGCTTTGCCTTGGTGAGGGTTTTTAATTAACCTAATTCTCTTTTCTTTTTTTGTAAAAACCGAGAGCAGGTCAGTGGTTTTGTCGAACGAGCCGTCATCAACAAAAACTATTTCCCAGGTATATTTTTGTTTTTTTAAGTAATTTACAACTTTATCAGGAGCACCTTTTTTAATATTTTCTTCTTCATTGTAAGCTGGAATAACAACAGATAAATACATACTATTTATTTAATTCTAACCCTCTCTTCGACAGTGATACCGCTAAACTGGGCAGTTTTTTCAACTACTCCAATTCCTCTTTGGCGGGCAAGCCAAGCTTCAAGTCTCTCCGGATGAGGAGGGTCTACTTCATATAAAGTATAAAGTAAGGGAACCAGGCTGTCGACCTGATTGCACAAATTCGCCCCGCATCTTTTGCTTCCCTGCCAAAGGAAGAGATAATCGTAAGCGTGGGGAATAACCGGTGGAACGTAAACGTCAACATTAAACTCCCGCCCGGAACTCATGCGATATACCCAATCAACCGCCTGTAGTTGGTTACGGAACATGATTGTATTTGGTCCGTCTGCTCCTGACGTTATATACGACTTTGTGATATAAAAATTGTCTACCATAAATGCTGAAAGGAAAATTAAAAGAAATGCTTTTCCCAATCTGTTTTTGGCGAACTCAGCCAAAACCACTGCAACCAATAAAACAAAAACAAAATAATAGCCAGTAAAGTAATAGTCGTAAACATTTCCATTATTACCTTGGAAAAAGAGCATTCCAAACATAGGAGCAAAGAGTAAAATTATAATCGGTTGGAGTTTTTTGTTAGTAATAAATCTTCTTGAGAAAAGTACAAAAAGTCCGAGCAATGAAACAGTAGCGAGCGTCCTCAGGTTTTTACTAATAACAAACAACTTTGAGAAAAATACGCCTTCGTAAAACAACAAGCGGGTTTTGATAATTTCTCCAAACGAGGCGGTAAAACTTCCCTCTTTCGTCAAAAATTTAAAAATCTCTCCCCTTAAAATCCCTTCATGGCGGAGGTCAAAAATAATTTGCGGCAAAAAGGAAATAATGATTACAGCCAGAGACCAAAACCCAATTTTAATACTTGGCAAGTGCTCTTTGTTTAAAAATGCAAAAAGAGCAACTGACGGAAAATAAAACACTTCTGCCGCGCTGCCAAACTGCATTGCCATTCCAAGCATACTTCCCGTCAAAATCCAAGCCCATTTTTTACCCTCTTGAATCCATACCAAAGAAAGTACCAAAAGCATACTTATCAAAAACATCGGCGTTGGATTAGAAAGCCAACGCGCAGAAAGCATGAAATGAAACGAAAAGAGACACAATATAGCCGCTACAACGCCTGCGGTTCTGCTGTGAATTATTAAGCCTGCGACATAAGCCAAAAGCGCGGCTATTACTGTCGTCAATGCAAGAAAAACTGCAGGCCAAACAGGATTACCTTGACCTAATAAGTAAAATGGAGAAATTAACCAATAATACCAAGGACCCCTAAAGATTCCTTCAATACCAGTTGTTGGACCAATCAAAAAGACGCGGCCGTTATGTAAAAAATCCCAAATAATTTTGGCATCTCTACCTTGGTCATAATAAAAACCCAATAATATATTCGCCCGATAAATCCTAATAAACGTGCCAGCAATCAGCAAAATTACTAAAAACAAATACGTTTTTGGGTATGCCTTAATTTCCTTTTTAAGAATTTGCCACATGTTGTTTTGCTAATACATCGTTTACAACGCCTAGTATGGTTCTTACCCCCTCATCAAAACTTTTTCCGTCTAGCGTATAACGAAAACCGGCAGCAGCTTTATGACCTCCTCCGCCACAAACTTCTGCAACCATAGCTACGTCAAGGCTCGAACGCGATCGCAAACTACCGTCTATGGCATCTTTATCTTGTGTTAACAGGAGGCCAAACTCTGTTCCGGAAACAGAGTTAAAAAAAACAGTTGCCGCGCCCGATTTTGACGATTTATCGACATAACTCAGCTCGTCTTCGGAAACAGCAGAGAAAGCAAATTTTACGCCGTTTGATTCTTTGATTTCTAAATTTTTCAATATCACTCCCCAATATTTTAGGGTCGCGAGCTCTGTAGACTGAAACAGGTTGTAAACAGCTTGTCCGAGCCTTGCTCCTTTTTTTAAAAGCGAACTTGCTACAATGAACGTTTCCGGTGAAACAGAAGATTCAAACCGGAAAGAACCAGTGTCTCCTATAATTCCTGTTAGTAAGGAAGTAGCAATACCAGGGCTCATTTGTGCCCCCCATGCTTCTAAAAGTTTATAAATAATTTCAGACACCGACCCTGTACTAGAATCGATTAAGTTTATTGTTCCGTAACCAGCGTTTGTTTTATGATGATCAACGACAATTACTTGCTCGTTATTTGAAAATATAAAACCCTGTTTATAGGTAAGCATCTCAGGAGATCCTGAATCGAGAATTAAAATTAAATCAAATGCAGATAAATCCTTTTCTGCTATATCCTCAATTTTTATTTCTGGGAAACCTTCTAAAAAGGAAAGGTTACGGGAAGGCTCGTCAACAGAAATTAGATCAACTTCTTTACCTAAATCCTTTAAATATTGATACAAAGCGAGGTTTGATCCGATACTGTCTGGGTCTGGACCACGGTGAAGAGTAAGTAAGATTTTTTTACAAGACCTTATCTTCACTAATATCTCTTCTGTCTCTTGGTAAGTCTTCATCTTTTTATTGTGTATGTATCAGTTTAAAAACCGTTTTTCCCTCTACCTCCCACTGTTTCTCAATTTTTGCCCAGCCAAAGTTAGCAATTTCCGCCTTCCTGTGGTTTATTGGCTCACAAATCAGATCTTCGCAAACAACATAGAGTTGACGTGTTAAAGTGTTAGCTGTGTCAAGAGGATTGATTTCGCGAACCTTTGCGTTTGCTAATTCGAAGAAATATAAATAACCTTCTTCGTAATTTCTTTCTGCTATCAGCCCAAAGTTAAACGGTTCATTTGCCGAGTCCGCGATAATTTGTCTATTTATTTCTTGAACTCGCTGTACCTGTCTTTGGGGAGGATTTTTTAAAGGGTTATTCTGCAAATTAACCCAGATTAAAACAACTACTAATAATATTGCGGGGATCTTGAGACCCCTTTGAAACAAACCCTGAACTATCGCGCCGACAAGTAAAAACGGGAGAGGAAATAAGAATCCAAAATAATGTTCGTATATGTTTTGTTTTAGTAGCCCAAGACCTATCGCTCCGGTAAAAAACCATATAACCAGCAGTGTGTAGGCTGTTAGCCTTACGTCTTTTCTTTTTTTCCAGAAATATCCAACCCACAAAGACAAAGCTAGAATAGAAAATGAAACCCACGCCGTTTTTCCGAACACGTAACCGGCAGTTAATAATCTTCCAACAAGTTGTTCTCTCCAAAACGGCTCTAAGAAAGGTAGAGCTCCCCAGGGTTTAGCCGAAACTGTTGTCTGTCTTTCCAAAAAGAAACGCTTTAATGAATTGAAGTTCAACCAATCATGTTTTGCATCAAAAAGCAGCAACGGAAACATTAAGAGTGTAAAAATTAATATACTAAAAACTGAATATTTCAAGAAAGCTGCTATTTTCTTCTTCTCTGTTTTAACTTCTTTAAAAGTTAGTAGCCAATAAACACCCAAAAGAGGGAGCAATAAAAGTCCCAAATAATGCGATTGCAGGGAAACGGCAAAAGAAAAACCTAAGACCAACAACCATTTAAATTCTGCATGTTTCCAGACACGCCAAATCGACCAAATCGAGAGAAGGGCAAAAAACGGCATAATATTCGGGTTCCAAGAGTGTTTTGCAAGATTAATAACGCTTGGCGAAACAGCATAAAGAGCGGCCGCAGAAAACGCCGCAGCCTTGCCAAACCATTCCCGCGAAGTAATCCAGATTAAAAATACGGTCGCTGTTGAAGTTAAAGCGACAAAAACCGCAGGACCGGTGGGAGAAAACCCAAAAAGTAATAAAAACGGGGAAACTAAATAATAATAAGCGGGGCCAAGATACATGTCGCCTATTGAGGTTCTGGGACCGATAAACATTAGGTCAAAATCCGTTAAGAAGCGCCTTACCACCCGCAAATCTCTTCCTTCGTCTCCCAAAAAAGGAAGATATTCGTCAATTCTCCATAGTCTAAATATTAAAGCGGCGAGAAGTATTGCCAAAATTAGCCAAAACTCTTTCTTGTTTTTGCTGATCCAGCTAAGGAGCCTATCCATCATTTTCTCTTTTTGATATTTTTCCAGGGGCGGCCAAGAAATAGCCGAGTTAAACCTTTAATATCTCCCCAGGCTGTTTTTGCAACTTTAACAGTAGAGCGCGGGTCATCCCGCCAAACAATAGGGACTTCTACGACTTTATATCCTGCTTTATCGGCAAGAATTAACAATTCAGAGTCAAAAAACCATCCCTTATCTTCAACGTATGGTAATAGTTTTTTTGCGGCCTCTTGTCTTATTCCCTTAAACCCGCATTGCGCATCATGAAAACTTGTCCAAAAAAAGAACTTAATCAGTAGATTGTAGCCACGGGACATAACCTCCCGGGTTAGAGTCCTACCGTAAACTTTCGCCCCGCGTGCAAGACGCGATCCTGTAGCCAAATCCGCACCTTGTTCTAAAACCCGAACTAATCGAGGGAGATATTTTAAATCCGAAGAAAGATCGACATCCATGTAACAGAGAATATCGGCTTTACTTTTTAACCAAATCTCTTTTAGGGCATTACCTCTTCCTGGAGTTGGAACAAACGTATAAAAGACATTGTCAAACTCTTGGGAAAGCCTTTTCGAGACTTCGCGAGTTCTATCTTTAGACGGACCATTGTCAGCGATAATCAACTCCCAGTTATAGTTTTTAAAGTTATTTTTCAAAAAACGCTGGAGAACCGGGATATTGCGCGGTAGGTCTACTTCTTCATTATAAACTGGAACAACTACCGCAAGATTAGTTTTCGTTGGCATACCAAAGTTGGCAAGGTTTGATTCTCACCTTTGAAATGATACCATATAAGATAAATGGTAGGAAAATATACACTTCGGTTACTTCGCTATAAGTATTTTTTAGTGCTGGCCTTTGCCTCAATATTAACCACTGTTGCTGTTTGGTTGCCCTTTTTACTAAGACTTGATTCGTTTTGGGGTATTTCTCTTCCAAGAGATGGAATGGCAACTATCGTGGCTAATTACGATGGTCTTTTCTATATAGTTGCCGCAAAATCTTGGTATGATCCTGCAGCCATTACAGGTCAATACCCTTTCCAGCTTGAACCGATTTACTATTCTGCCCATTACCCTCTCTACCCATTATTAATACGAGGTGTTGCGACCATCTTTCCTTTCTTGGGATATCCTTACGCCATGATTATTACAACTCTGGTCTCAGGTATCCTTGCAGTAATAATGTTTTATCTGTTATTACTAGAGTTAGGTTTAAAAAAACAGGCCTTATGGCTGGCTCTACTCTTTACCTTTTTCCCGGCTCGCTGGTTAGTTGTGCGCTCCATTGGCTCTCCTGAGCCACTCTTCATTTTTACAATTCTTGCTTCAATTTATTTCTTCTTAAAAGAAAAATGGTGGTACGCGGCATTCTTCGGAGCCTTGGCACAATTGACAAAGCCTCCGGGCATACTTTTATTCATTGGTTACACAATTGCTCTTATAGCCCCATACTGGCAGAGACTCGCCCATACAGACGCTCAGGATTGGTTAAGAAAGCTTCCCTGGAAAGCTTGGCCTTTACTTCTGATTCCTCTTACCCTTCTTAGTATTTACGCTTTTTACGGCTTGCGTTATGGAGACTTTTTTGCTTACTTTAATTCAGGCGACAACATCCACCTTACATTCCCACCTTTCCAAGCTTTTAACCCAAGACAAGCTTGGGTGGGAACTTTTTGGTTAGAAGAAATTGTGTGGCTTTATCTTTTTGGAGCATTGGGGGTACTTTATTTGATTAAACAAAAAAACGTTGTACTCGCGTCTTTTGCCTCAGTTTTCTTTATTACCCTCATGTTTGTTTCACACAGGGACATCTCACGCTATAGCTTGCCCCTTGTTCCACTTCTCTATATTGCTTTCTCTAAAGTGCTCGACTTTAAGGAATTTAAATGGGTGGTTCTTGTTCTTTTAATACCGATTTATCTTTTCTCTATTGTTTTTATTGCCAACAACGTCACTCCGGTCGGCGATTGGAAACCACTCCTTTGAGATGTTTTGAAATAGATTTGTCTTGTATCCAGCCAAATCCCGGAACTCTCCATCTCTTCCAGATAAAAACGTTATACATTGTGTAATTGTAAGGCACGATTAAAAAACCCACAGAAAAAACCAGAGCAATCTGACGAACCCAGATTGTGTCCCCAAATATTTTTACTGCCATACCAATAACCCAGAACTGAATTATAATGGCTCCGACTGAGGTAAGATTAAATTGTAAAAATTTATATAGAAGTTTTAGAGGGTTGGTAATCCTTTCTTTAGCAAAAGTCCACACATTATTCATAGAAAAATTCCAAACAATTGCTATCTCTGTTGCGAGAGCGGCAGCCCAAGCGGTAGGAACAGCCAAAACTCCCCAAATTTCTTGATTGTTAATATGCGAGAAGTAGCTGGCGAAGTCTCTTGCGATTTGGGAACTAGAGAAAAACTCTAAACCCAAAGAGTTAATAACAAAACCTAAAAAGCCGATTATGCCGAATTTTATAAAACGTTTTGAATCTCTAATTCGCAACTTAACAACCACCAAAAACGAATCAATTAAATCCTTACGGCTGATTTTACTTGTTCCTTCTTTACGTTCATAAAAAATTATCGGGACCTCTGTAATTTTTGCGCCTAGTTTTGCTATTTCGTAAAGAATTTGGATTTTGTACGCATAGTACTTCGAATAAAGATTGTCTAAGTCAACTTTTTTTAGATACTCTGTTTTTGTTAGTTTAAAACCAGAAGTCATGTCGTGAATACTGAACATAAAAAGCATTAAACGCGCAAAAAGACTACCAAAAAAACTCATTGCTTTGCGGTGTATCCCCCATTCTTTGGGAATTTCTCCTCCTTTAATGTAGCGCGAGCCGATAACGTGGTCTGCCCCACGGTCTAGTGCGGCGATTAACCGCTTAACATCTTTTGGGTCGTGTTGAAAATCACTATCCATTTCCACAATTACGTCTGCTTTCATCGCTCCCATCGCATATTTCATTCCCTTGACATAATCTGCGCCAAGACCTCCTTTGTCTGTAGAAAGTAAATGAACCTGGGGGTATTTTTTCATCTTTTCCCGAACTATTTCTGCTGTTCCGTCAGGAGATTTACTGTCGACAACTAAAATATCAACTTTGTGGTTTTTAATTCCCCTCAACTCTCTTTTAACCAAAACGTCCAACATGCGCCCAATATTTTCACACTCGTTATATGTGGGCATGACAATTACAATTTTTGACATGGTTTTACTATACTGACAAAAACTTCTTAAGTCGAGTCTTTACCAAAAAAATTGGTGTGTAAAAAAGGTATTCCATGCCCAATTTTGAGTCCCCTAATGTCCTATCTATAAAATTAATGGGCACCTGGCCTGCCTTAAAACCAGCTTCAATTGTGTGGTGGGCGAAAGAAATATTAAAGGTATAACCCTTAAACGCCGCGTCTTTTTCCATCACAGGGACAACTTTTTGAAAAACTTCTTTCTTAAACGCCCGGTAGCCTGTTGTCCAATCGTTAATCGCACTACTTTCCAAAAGCAGTTGTGTTGCTAAATTTCCAAAGATAGATAGAAATTTCCTGTGAGGAGGCCAGTTTTTTGGAATTGAACCCCCTTTGATATAGCGAGAACCGACGACAAAATCACAACCAGACTCAATTTGGTTTAAAAGTTTCGGTAAATAAGCTGGATCGTGAGATAAATCCGCATCCATAGTGACCGCAACATCAGCCTTTAATTTGCCAAACGCGTGCTTCATGCCCGCTAGATAAGCCGCCCCCAATCCTCTTTTTTTGGGTTCAAGTAAAAGGTGAACGTTTTTATATCTTTGCGACAGTGTTTTTACTACGATAGACGTTCCGTCTGGAGAATTTCCGTCGACAATCAAAATTTGCGGATTCCATTTTTTTAACTTAAGGAATGTTCTTCTTAACTTAACTATTATTCTTTTTGTATTTTCTTTTTCATTGTAGGTAGGAATTACAACAACTAATTTAGGCATATGGGTGAGTATAGCAATCAAACAGGATTAGTGTAAAATGTGATCTATATGAAAATTGATATTTTAACGCTTTTTCCAGGGATGTTTTCTGGCGCCTTTGACGAGAGTATAGTTGGCCGCGCACAGAAACAAGGCAAGGTAGAAATAAAGATTCACCAGCTGAGAAACTGGACTACCGATCGCCACCAAACAGTTGACGATCGCCCATATGGGGGAGGAGTTGGCATGCTTCTTAAAATTGAACCCATATATGAAGCCCTAAAAGGGCTTAAATCAAAAGTCAAAAGTCAAAAGTCAAAAACTATTTTATTAGATGCTGGCGGAAGTAGGTATACACAATCCAAAGCTCGCGAGTTGTCAAAGGCTGAACACATCATACTAATCTGCGGCCGCTATGAAGGCGTAGACCACAGAATCCGTGAACATTTAATTGACGAAGAAATCTCTGTTGGGGATTATGTCTTAACAGGTGGAGAAATTCCGGCAATGGTAATTGCAGACAGCGTAATAAGGTTAATTCCAGGAGTTTTGACCAAAGAAGAAGCTGTTCAGCTCGAGTCCTTCTCGCTACCTGCTACCGACGACTTACAAGTTGAGTACCCCCAATATACGCGCCCTGAAGATTTCAATGGCTGGAAAGTCCCGGAAGTTTTACTATCAGGAAATCATAAAAAAATTGAGGGGTGGAAAAAAGAAGAATCTAATAAAAGATCAAAAAAGAGATAGCTACTTAGTTAACTCCAAAAACTCATCATAGGTTCGAATATAATCAGCTTCGTCATAATACGCATCTGCGTATACCAGGATTAAACAGTCAGCAGAGAAATTGCTCATATCGTGCCAGATTAAACCGTCAAGTATGACTCCAAAATCGGGTGAATCAACCTTAACAACTTGTTTATTCTTACCATCGTCAAGTAGAAGAGTAAAAGATCCACGAATAGCGCGAATTACTTGTTTAAGTTGGCGATGTGCGTGTTTGCCGCGCAAGGCTTCAGATTGAGTAAGTTCGTCAATATCGTAAACCCTATCTATACTAAAGGGTATATTTTTTCTTGCTTCAGCAACCCTTATAACTCCATCGGGTTTATCCTGAATGACTTGCATCTTTACAATCCCTGAATTTTGAACTATTAACTTCTCTGTTTGCTGCCACAACTCACTAAGCCTTACTATCCCGAGGTCGTATGAATTTCTTTCTGCATCCATAATTTTGAATTTTAACTTTTAATTTTTGAATTTCTTACGTGTGTTTGTCTGCGATTGAAGAAGCGCCATATGATTCTGGTTTTGTTTTTGCAGTATATCCAGAACCGGTAACCATGCCAACAACTTCTTTAATCATATCCCGTGTTGGCCCAATAGGACCAACGTCAATGTGGATTTCCAAGTCGTAATGACTAGCAGGTATTGCCCTTCTAAGTTCAGGAACAAGCCGTTCCGCAAGCTGGAGAGAAAGAAGGGTTTCGGTATAAATTTTATCTCTAAGAACGTATTTTTTATGCTCTCTGTGCTTATTGTAAAAATAACGTCCTCCGCGGCCAATTCTGTGAACTACTATTGCTGAAACAAAATCGATTTCAGACATACCGTTAATCCTCTTCGCCTGGGAATCAGTACCCACAACTACTCTGTAAGAGGCGTGTTTGTCTTCGTCGATAAACGAGGAAATTTCGTCAATAACTTGGGCAAGCGTCAATTCTCCCTTGGTTGGGCTCCAGAAAACTTCTTTACTGTTTGACGCTCCATCACTTGTCTCAATCATCTTGAGGCTAATTATATCACTATCAGAGCCTCAAATCACTTTAAAAATCCCAGATGACCGATAACAGCACTGTTACACCCAGTACTGCGACAGCTATATATTCTAAGACAATTTTCGGGTGAAGGTCATCATGAATATGGTGGTGTACAAACCCCCAAACCACAAATGCCGTGCCCAAGGCAATACTCAGGGCTGTTTGAAAATACTTATCGTAGTTAAAAACGGAAAAACCAACATAAGCTACCACAAGAATCCCCAATAGGCTTAAATAATGAACAATATGGCGCGAAAATTCTTTCATATACCTAGAGTATATTCCCCGCTTTCGAAATAACAATTACTCCCATTACCATGGCTAAAAACAGCAAGTGAGCAAAACTTTTAGACGAAACACGGGCCGTATTTCTCTGTCCCACAACAATCATATCTATTGAAAGAACTAAGAAAAAGAGAGAAACAAGGAAAAAGGCTAGATTGCGCTTGGCAAAGAACGGTGAGAGAAAAATCCCTGCTTTCTCTTGGGCCGATCCCGCAACCTTGGCCAATTCGGGAATAGTGGTTACTTGAGTCTCTTTTTGGCGGACATTAATTGCCCCGCTTCCCATTTTTGTACCAAAAAATTGCACGACTAAAGTTGTTTGTACCCCATCAAGTTCTCCTTTTACAACAGCAACGCCAATATCCTGATAACGGCTGGATAATAGATTTTCTTTATGAGAAGGCGAATTCACCCAAGCTTTAACAACACTTTCTGAATTAGCAAAGTCCCGGGCTAAGTTTTCTCCTGCATACCGATACTGGTAACCCGAATCGCTGACAAATTTCCAAGGTTCAGTTCCATCAGGAGCTGTGTGTGCCCAAAAATTTTTGGCAATCATATACGAAGCTTTCCCTAGCGCCGCTTGAGTAAGCGCTGGATCAGTCTCTACTTTTGGAACACCTGCCGCCTCCCGTTCTTTGTTAGTTAAATCTATAACTTCTTCAGGAGAAACGCTGGAAACATAACCTAAAACTATTGGTGTGTAACGGGGAATAAAAGGCATGACAAGCTGCGTCAGTAAAAACATGGCTACAGAAATGCCAATCATGAGGGGATGTAGAAGTTTTGCTTTGTGGTTATTAGAGATATGGGGAAAAACGAGGTAGACAATTAAGGCAGACAGCATGTTTAAATATTACACCTCATATGAAGGCTCGACAAGTTGACGCTTGCCGTTAACAGGAATATTTAAGGTCCAACCCAAAGCATTAGCAACAGACATCCCAACGCGCAATCCAGTAAACGAACCCGGACCAAGATTAACTTCAATTTCAGTGATATCATTTTGTGACTTGCCTCGCTTAGCAAGTTCCGTCGCTATCACCTCCAGCAATTGCTGCGATTTTCCTTCTTTCGAATCCGTCTCAACTCTTTCTGTGCCAAGGCCAACGATAATTTTTTCAGAGTTTGTTGTATTAATATACAGCTTCATATCACGTGACCAATTGGTTAGTTAATTGATATTTTTCGCATATTCTCATTAATTTGTTCAAACGTTATCCAAATAGCGCTAGCGGGAATTGACTCCCGCGCCTTATCTGCCCATTCAATGACTACAATATTCTCTGGTTTACCCCAAGTGTCCTTTAAACCAATCTTCGTAATCTCATTTTCAATATCACCTTCCAACCTATATAAGTCGATGTGGTAAAAATTTGTAATTGGGGATTTGTTTTTTGGAACTTCATATTGTCTTTGCAATATGAATGTGGGGCTAATTATTTTTTCTTTAATTCCTAAACCTTCTGCGAGACCTTGGACAAAAGTAGTTTTTCCGCTTCCCAAATCACCCACAAGCGCCAAGATTATACCCTTGTGGCCTTTTAGACGATCTGCAAAATCACGGCCAATTTTTTTAGTCTCTTCGGCGCTATCGGTAAATATTTGTTGATTAAAGTCCATGTAATAATTCCGGCAGTTATATCAATAATAACATCCCGCAAGTTTGGCTCTCTGCCCGGAGTAAACGATTGGTGGTATTCATCGCTTACCGCATACATAAAAATAAAGATTAAAGACACCCATCCCGCTTTTTTTCCAGACCAACTACTTGTATTGAGTAGAGCTCGGTAAGTCAAAATAAAAAGTAGTGAGTACTCGAACAAGTGTGCAGTTTTTTTAACGATAAAATCCTGCCAATAAATTTCTGAAGCAGGACTAACAGATAAACTTGAGAATGAAAATATAACTCCTGCCCAGACAAGGACGGGAATCCAAAAATGTGCTTTTACCACTAAGAACCAATTCTATCAGAACCGCGGCCTGCAAAAAAGGAATACCCGGCAAGACCTAACAACCCCACACCTAAAACCGATAAAACAGTGCCGACTAAATTTTTTCCCACCAAACTACTCCAAAAAGACTTTGCCTCGCTCTGTGGCTCTGGTGTGGGTGAAGGTGATGAAACAGTGGTTGCTGCTAAAACGACCTCTTGAGGGCTAGGACTGGGTTTTGGTGATGGTTTCGGACTGGGCTTTTTTGTCGGCGTGGGGGAAGGCTTCGGTGAACTCGTGCTCATAGCACTCGGTGACGGGGAAGGGTTTGTAATTGAAGTAGGATTTGCTGGAGGTGATGGGCTGGGACTGGGACTCGGGCTAGGAGTCGGGATATAACCGCCGCTATTGGCCAATTTTGGAGTTCCGTTAATGTTATTACCGGAAGAATCGGTACCGTTTCTAGTCGCTCCATCATTTGATACCCAGTTCGAATCAGTGTCTGCTTGTGTTAAATTCTTTCTCTCCATCGAAGCTCTTACTGGAGTTCCGCTACTTCCCGTACCAGCAGCCCAAGCACCCCCGTCGCCATTTGCAGAATCTATAAGAGTATTACTTGCGTCCTTAAGCTGTAACATCTCTCCGCTATCATTAAGCGCACCAGTATAAGTAAGGTCTGCAGATATATTAGATATGGTAGTATCTGCTGTCCTCTCTAAAAGCAAATATCCATTAGCTGTAATTGTTTTATTTGAGAAAGTTATATTTGGTGAACCGTCAGTTGAAACCAAAGTCCATCCTGTTAAATCAATTGAAGAAGAAGTACTGTTATACAACTCTATCCATTCATCGGAAGAGCTTGCTCCCGTACCCGACCAAGCAACCTCACTGATTACAACATCCAAAACAGAAGCTGCCCTTAATTGGATCATATCAAAAAAGAAGAGAGTTAATGCTATAAAGCCGGCAGAAAGGAATTTGTACACGGCAGATTTAAATACAAATCAATGGTATTCTTGCTCCTTGACAGTGTCAACAGCCAATTATACACTCCTATGTATGAGTGTATAATTATGGGGAAGTTTAACTACTTTGCTTACCAAAATAAGAGGCTTGAGAAACTTTCACCTAACGAAAAAGAGAGTTTGGTGTTTGATCTCATTAACGCATTTGCAAAGATAAACAATCCAGCCGATTCTGCCTTATTCCTTCAAGACTTGCTTACGGAAAATGAAATCCAAAACCTCGCGAAGAGATTAAGAATTGCAAAACTTATCTTAGAGGGTCTAACTCACGAAGAAATAGTACAACAACTACACTGTAGTTATGCCACGATTACAAAAGTACGAACGTGGTTAGATTCTGCGGGGGAGGGGTTTAAAAGGGTTATACAAAAATTACCCAAAAGAAAACAAAAGCCAAATATTAAGAAAACTCCAGGTTTTGGATATGGTTTGCCCCAAATCATTCAATATTATTTAGCAACAAATTTGGAAACCAAAGAGAAAAAATTGCTTAGTGGGTTCTTAGAAGAACTTCGCGTAAAAACAGCAAACGACAAAGATTTAAGAGAATCAAGTGATTTTAGAAAATAAAATTATACACTCCTATGTATGAGTGTATAATCTTGATTTTGAATACCTTATTGCAAATGCCAGTAGGCGGTCCAAAAGTCGTCTTTGTGGCGGACTAAGGCGTATTTTCCACCTGCAGAATCAGTGCCATAATAAACCATTCCTTCTGAGACTGAATAAATTGCGGCTCCGTGGCCAGCAACCAAGTCAATTCCCGAATGGAAAGCATAACCTCCTGTCCCTGATTGGGCAAACGAAGTGTTGCCATATTCCTGTGATATATAGTTGTAATCTAAAGGTTTGCGGTATTGCCCATCGTCCAAGTATGGCTTGGGGTTGGCGTGGCAGCTTAAACCCGACTTCGTTATATCGCAAGGCAAAACCATATAGTGCAAATGTGAGCCGCAGTTTGGACAAGAACCTGAAGGACGTGGATAAACATTTCCCGTATTTCCTTGCTGGCCAATAATTTGCCCCTTTGTTACAGCCGTTCCTGTAGCAATACCTGCCACAATCCGAGCCACAAGAGAACTGATTGCGCGCTCGATGGCCGCTTCGTCTGCGCGCAAAGAAGACAAAAGTTCTTGATACTTCCTTTCGTCACTTTGGGTAATTTTAAGGAGGTTTTGTTTTTGTGTTTTTTGGCTAGCTAGAGTTTTTTTCTGACCCTCTAGTTTGTCGTGTAACTCCTCTACTTTTGCTCTTTCTACCTCGTAATCTGTTTGTGTAGTTTGCATTTCCAACAAAAGCTCGCGGTCATTTTGTTGAATCCTTTGTAGATAATTAAACCTAGAGATAAAATCCGAGACATTAGCCGAAGTCAGAAGCACTACCAACGAATCACCATATCTTTTTAATTTGTAAGTTTCTACTGCACGTTCTGCAAACACCTCAGACAACGTAGTCAACTCGCCTTCGAGCCTGTTAATTTGACCAGTTAAAGCGGATATTTCACTCTCTGTTTCCTGAATTTTTAATTCAGTTAACTTAATTTGGTTGTCCTGGTAAACAATTTCATTAGTAAGAGTTACCTTCTTTTGTTTCGTTTCATCTAATAGTTTTCTAATTCTTTCTTGCTCTTTTCTATTATCGTCAAGTCTGTTTTGCAAATCGTTGGTTGATTCTCCCACTGCAGGGCTTTGTCCAACGCTATAGTTATCTTCTCCACGCGCAGTAGCTAGAGGGTAAAATAAAAAAAAGAGTGTGAAGAAGAGCAAACCAATTTTTGCTTTTTGCAGAATTGCTAACATCACTAAATCTTTAAATATCTCCTTAAAGCAATAAAACTGCCGGTTGCCCCAAGGATTAAACCTAACAATAATTCGCTGCCTAAAATTGCGCCCAAGAGCATTGCTAAACCTTGAGTCGTCAAAGGTAATACCTCTATGTCTGCAAAGAAACTAGCGATTGAGGGCGTGAGATAAAGTATACCCAGGGTTGCCGCAAGCCAGCCCACGAATGCACCACTCAAAGCATAAAAGATCCCTTCAAAAATAAATGGAGCGCGTATAAACCCCGGAGTTGCTCCAATCAACTGCAATATCTCAATTTCTTCGCGCCTCGAGGAAATCCGCATACCCAAGATTACTAGTAATATAAGCAGCGAAGAGGTGAGCAAAAATCCCAATAAGACTAGCCCTCCAATACGAATATAATTAGTAATGTTGCGCAAATTATTAACTACCTCACCGATATTCTTAG
>Ga0209541_10004949_pt1 | contig 23434 bp, 30 predicted proteins | sample RifCSPlowO2_01_FD_184027 | JGI IMG/M metagenome (GOLD analysis project Ga0209541, IMG submission 184027) | Groundwater microbial communities from Rifle, Colorado - Rifle CSP2_plank lowO2_0.1 (SPAdes) (version 2) | ecosystem: Environmental > Aquatic > Deep subsurface > Groundwater | place... | reverse complement strand
AAATCAGGATTCTTTCAAATATTTCTGAAGAAATAAGGCTGATTTTTGGAGAATATCTGGAAAAATATCACAAAAACCAGCTTTCAAGCTGGCTATAATTGCAAATGTCAAAAGAGTTTAGGGAATAGAATTAGCGAGAGCTATCTCGCTAGGTGGCGAATTCAAGTTAAAACACCAGCAATTAGAAGTCCAGTCAATAATACCTACCCTGCAAAATATTTGCAAGGGGAATAATGAAGTAGAAGAAAAGATTTCTATAATAAAAGGAACATTTTCAGTCAGAGAATCCCTTTACGACCTTCTTAAACAAAATAAGACTATTTATGTATATGGGGCATACTCTTTAAACCATTCGGTGCTTTAAAAAATAATCTTGTTTATAGCATGACAATATCTAAAAATATTACAGATCTTGCTGGAAATAAATTAGGAAGTGATTATGTTTTTAGTTTTAAGACAGTTTGAATTTTTTAAGATTTTGCAAAAGTATGGTTTATTTCTTAAATATAATTTAGTAGTTCAAAAAGTAAATATTAGCTTCTGATACTGCTTTATAGAATTCATAGTCTGGAATTTCTTTTTTAGATTCAATAAATAACATACCCAAACCCTCCCAGAAGAAAAACCAGCCTGCTGGTTGTAAAATAATAAAAAGAAAATTAAATAAAAACTTGCTAAAGTCAAAAAACAATTTATATTCATAAATAAAAGTGTCTGCAAGCATTACTATGGTTCCCAACAGGAACCAAATAAATCCCTGTTTTTTTATTTTTTTTAAATCTTTTTCCTTTTGCCTGAAATGTTTTTTAAAATACTCTTTAAGCCTTTTTTTTATTTTTATCTCTTCGCCATGATTTCTTAAATGAGCGGGCATTAACAATCTTAGTTCTGCAATATCTCCTTTGCTTAAAAATGCTTTTTTGCACTCAGCTAAAAAATCATCTGACAAACCTCTTTCTAAATAAGATCTTGGATCAAAATCAGAAAAAATTGCATTATAAGAATCCAAGACAAGACTTATATTTCCTTCTTTTATGTCCGCCTCCTTTTTTTCCATTATTATAAAAAAAACTTTAAGTTTATAAGGTTATGCTTGAATTTTGTTCCAGAGACTTAACCAGCAGGTTATAAACTTCGGGATATTTTTCAGGAAAAAGAAGTTCTGTATGAAATGGTTTTAAAGTTTCACATTTTCCATCAACAAAATAATTTTCAGCATATTCTAAGTAAGCACTTGAATTCCTAACAATTCCATCCCCTGTCTCTCCATCCATATTGCACCCTAACCCAATTATATTATACACAGGAATTATTGGGTTTTCTCCAGTGTTTAGTTTGTTCATGAACAAACTGTTTTCATTCATATCATTGCATTCTGCTTCTTCTCCAAAAATGGAGCAAAAAGTCAGAACATTACCCCTAACTCCATGGTTAGGAGTTCCTATTAAGATTAGTTTTTCTACATTATTTTCTCCAAAAATTTGCAGATACCTTCTTGCAACTAAACCGCCCAGGCTATAAGCAACTATTATTACTTTTTGCCTGTCTGTTTTGTATTTAACCTCATTTATTATATCTTTTAATCTTATTGCATAAGTATCTATGTTATCTTTTTTTGTCTGCAACACTGTTGTTGATTCTTGGGTTTTAAAAATATCAAAATAATAGCTTGCTTTAAGAGATATTGGATAAAAAGTTTTTCCTAATATTCCCTTTTCTTCTTTTTTAGATGAACTTAATAATATAGTTCCTGCATCCAAATAATTGTCTTTTTCCAAATTTCTTTGGATTTTATAAAATTTATTGAGATTGCTCTCAGCAGAAGCTTGCTTGCTAAAATCATGACCATGAAGAAAGATTATTGGAAACTTAGACGGGTCATAATAACAAGAATTATTGCAGTATTCTTTGCACTCTCCAAACAAACAGCATTGTGATTCTGGTTCTTTAAATGAAATATTTAATAAAAATTCTTTTTTTGTAAAGTTTATTTTGATTAGTTGAGGATGGCCTATTATCTCAACAGATTTTAATAAAAGGTCTTTATCTTCAGATTGTTTAATTAGTGTCAACATAGTTTCTGTTTCATTTCTTAGGTTATTAACTGAAATTTCCTTTTCTAAAAGAGTTGCTGACTTATTAAAATTTTCAGTCAGATTATTAAAATTATTTATCAGATTATTAAATTCAAGGATAGTTTTATTTGTAAAATTTAATTTCTGATAATCCCTTAGATTATATTCAATTTCATTTAAAATATCTATCAGAGAATTATAATGTGATAGGTTAAATAAAATAGAGCTATTTATTAAATAAAAACTTTCAGTTAAATAAAAAAAATCCTTTTCTTTTTCATCTAATGGGCTGAGTAATAAATCAAAATCCCCTTTTTCCCAATATTCTTTCAAAAAAATCAAAGAATTGTTAAAATTATATGTATAATTTTTAATTTTTTTAATATTTTCTGAAGAATTAGTTAATTCTAAAAAATTACTTAAAACAATAGAAGTTTCATTTAAAGAATCTAAATCATTATTAATTTGCCCTGATTCCTGCATTAAATTTACAATTCTATCTCGGGTATTATTTTTCAGTTTTAAATTACCGCTGTTTAATTCATAATTTAGGGTAATCAAAGATGATTTGCTTTCAAGCTCTCCTTCTGTGCTGCAAAAAAAAGCAGGCTTGCTTTTACAATAGATATCAAATCTAAAAATCTTCTGCCCAGTTCCTTTTAAGGGAGCTAGAATCTCATAGGTTTTTGATATTGGCTGGGCTGGCTTAATATTAAAACTGCCTTTTTCTATTATTTTTTTTTCACTTAAATCCATAAAATTAAAACTGCATAAAACTGTGCAAAAAGGGCTTGTTAAAACTGAAGATTCAAATTGTATTTGCTCTGACTGCCCGTTAACTAAAAAAATATTTTCTTTGTCAGGAATAAGCTTAATTATTATATCATTTCCTAACAAAAGGCTGGCCCAGAGATATATTTTAGCTCCAAATAAAAGAACAAATGCTATTATTATTACGATTAAAAGAAAAATAATTTTTTTTCTATTAGATTTAACAGGCTCCTCTTTTTTAGGCTTCTTCATCATAAATTATATAATATATAACAGAAATAGTATAAAAAAGTATCTTAAGTTATTTCTGATAAATAGAATCATCTCATTCAAGGTTTTTATCTATATCCTTTTTTTAATTTTTCAAGAGCCTGGCGTTCTTCTTCTAATTTTTTTTCAGCTTCTTTTATAGCCCTTCTTTTATTAAGAATTTCATTAATTCTATTTATTTCGTCCTTTGCTATTTTCAGTCTTTTTTCTGCTTCTTCAATATCCTCTGGTTCTGATTCTTTGGTTAAACTGCTAAGTTTAGTAACTTTAAAACCTTTTAAATCCTCATTAGATTTGAATTTTCTTTTTCTTTTAATTAAGAATATAATAATAATTACCACCAAAACTATAACTGCCAGCCCTATTATAGTATAAAGGATTATTTTTTTAATTGTTGGAGAAAGATTAATGGAATCAAAACTAATTGCCATAGCTGTTAAGAAACTTGTCTTGTTTTCTGCAGTTTCTTGAACTGGAGCTTGTATTGGAGCTGATTCAGAAGCAGGAGGAGGGGTTATATTTTGAACAGCAGGTGCTGGAATGGGTGCTGGAACAGGTTCTGGAGCAGGTGGAGGGTCTGTTAAATCCACAATTATAGGGACTGTGGTTTGTGTATTGACATTGTATAGTTCCTTTTTTTTAGCTATTTTTCCATTAACTCTCGCTATGGTTATTATGCTCGCTTTTGCATTGCTTACAGAGAATTCAACATTAACCTGTCCTGAACTGCCAATATCTGCTGTAATAACAGAAGGTATGGCAGATTCATTATTTAATGGATTTAATACATTAATAGTTAAATTATAACCAGATTTTCCTTTAATTGTTAGAATGGTCGCACTTGTTAATGCTGGAATTAGAACTAGGATTATTAAAGTTAAAAACAATATTTTTTTATGCATTTTAAATGTAATAATTAGTTATTTATAAATATTTTTATATATTTATAGTTATAGTTATCTGGTCTGTATCAACAACAGGTTTTAAAAGTTCTCTGCCTTTTTTATGAGCAGAAATAAGTTCTATAAACCCAAATCTTTCTAAAATTTTAATATCCTGCCTAACTGCCTTAAAGTCCCTGCCTAAAAGCTTGGCTAATTCGTATATGGAATTTGGCTGTTTTGTTTTTGCAATGTGCAATAACCTGGCTTTTTCATTGCTTAACAATTGCCTTAAGTTAGCAATATCTGAATTTTTTTTGCTCCCTTGAATTCTGTTTAATAAAAAAGAAAAACCCCCTTCTTTTTCTGATAAGGTTATAGAAATATTCTTTGTTTGCTTTGCCATGTTAATAATTATTATTTATATTCGATTAAATAACTTATACTATATAAATATTTCCATATATCTATATTATCTATATTCTATATAGTAGTTAATTTTTTACATATATGTTCTCAAAAATGCCGTATTCAAAAAATAATGAAAAAATTAGTTTTAATATGATGTAATAATAAACAAGTTACATCGAAAGATTTATAAATAAAGCTTGGAAAAACCTTAAATTTTTATCAAAATGAAGAAAAATTTCAGAAAGCTTTTTAAAGCAAAAAAATCTTTGATAGGGATTGCTTAATAAGATTAAGCAATAAAAACTGGCCAGAGAATACAGAATTTTCTAATAGAGATGACAGAAGAGAGGTGTCTTAAAAAATTTAAAAATTCCTATTGAGAATTTTTGATGTTTAAGACTTATCTTAATTATTGATGAAAGGAGGTTAAAAAGAATGAAATTTAATTATAGAAAAATAGCTTCAATATTTGCAAGCGCAGTTATGCTGACTAGCACAGTTGGTTTCGCTGCTGCAGCAAATTATCCAAGCCCATTTTCAAGCGGTGCTGCTGTTGTTTATGGTATTAATGCTGCAAACACAGATGTTATGGCTGCAGTTGATGTCTATGCAAATTTAAAAGGAAGCACAACATCAACTAGCACAACAACTGTTACTTCAAGCGGAGGAGATTCTGTTAATTTAGCTTCTTCAGCAAGAAAAATATATTATGCTGATGCAATAAATGTTGCAAAAACATCATTAACAAGCACAGAGATGGCTAATGTATTAGGTAGTGCAAAGTTCACAGATTTATCTGGAACTCAATACACCTATACACAAACAATATCTCCGGGTCCGGCTGCAATAACTTTTGGAACAAGTGGCGGAGATTTAGCTGATCCTACATTATATATTGATGCGGGAAATAACGGAGCATTAACAAATGGTTGGCTTTATAACTACACATTAAGTCTTTCAAAGAATCTTAATATTTCCGATGCAACAAATGTTCAAGGACAGAAAATAAAAATCCTTGGAGTTGATTATGTAATTGGCGCTGGTTCAACAAACACTACTCTTTACTTATATGGTTCAGGTGAAACTGCAACTGTTGCAGGTGGAGAAGAAACAAAAGTAACTATTGCTGGAACAGAACATACAGTTGAACTAGTTACAACTTCAAGTACTACTGCTGGAACATTGAAAGTAGATGGTGTAAGTAAATCTGTTACCGAAGGAAGTAGTTATGCGTTTGCAGGAAATTTAAATATCTATATAAAAGATATTATACATCCAGCTTATGCAGGAGATATCAGGCAAGCTGAGTTAATTCTTGGCTCAAATACTTTGTTATTACAAAATGGACAATCAGTAAAACAAGGTGCTGATCAAACGTCGATCAAAACTACTTTGGCAACTGTAACAGCTGCTGGTCATGGATTAATTTCTGGTATTTCAGTTGCTATTGCACCTGTAAAAACTCAGACAGACTCTATAAAAGCAGGAGAATCGTTTACAGATACTGTGTTTGGAGGATTAAAAATTCAATTTGCAGGAGTAACACCAGACTTAAATGATGCTGGAAGAGACAAAGTTGTTGTTAGTACTGATAATAGTCAGTATGCTTATGTTACATTCACAAGCGCAAGAGCTGGTGATAAAGGTGAGCAAAAACTTACTTTTACTTATGATAATAATACGGCAGCAACCGCTGTTCAACCTTTATTAGCTCATACAACTTTGAGTTCTGGTAAAGGAAGAATACATGTGCTTGAAGGAGAGACTGCTTTCTTAAATGATTGGATTGTAGTAAACCAAGGAGATGCTGGAACTATACTTCAGATTGATGATATTAATGTAGATACAGCAACATCTGGAACGATTACTTTAAGTGATGTTATAACAGGAGAATCTCAAAAAGTAACATTGACAAACAGTAGTGGAACTTATGTAAAATCAGGAGTTAATTTCTTTGGTGGAAATGGATATACAATAAATGTACCTCCTGCTGGAACAAGCATGAATATAACTTGGAGTACTACTAATACTCGGACTTTATTCCCAAGAATAAAATTAAAAGGTGGTGGATGGATAGCATTTTTAGAGTCAACTGCTGTTGCGAATAGTACATCAGTGATATTACCTAATGGTTTGACATCAATATCAACAACAGGTGATGGTGGAAGAACAAACTCAAGCCTTAATGATATTAATGTAACTCATCAAAACGGCATATCTTGGAATTATTCGACTACAACTGCAGCAGCAACTGGTGGAGAATCTCAAACTACTTTTATGGCAACAAACAGTCCTTCATGTAAGTTCAATGCTACATATGGACCTGCTATATTAATAATAGAGCCAAAAAGATGGGATGATTCAAGTTTTGGTAAATTCATATGTGTTCCTATGACTACAGCTGGAACAACTGAAATTGCTATTGGGAGATCTCTTCTAAATGCTACAAACTCTGGATTCACATCTTATACATCAGACACTTACAAATCAGCTGCTGTTGACCAATATGGTGCATTTGTACTTGATGAACAAAGAACAAATGAAAACGGAGTTGCAACAATAACATATCCTGCATCACAAATGTATGCAGACGTATTGTTCACTTCAGAGGCTACAACAGTAACTCCTGGAACAACAGGAAGTTCAGCAACTGGAACAATTGCTATTGTAAAAGATACAGAAGTGAGTTCTGTTTCTGATAAGAATCTGATAGTTATTGGTGGAAGCTGTATTAATGCAGCCGCTGCTAAAATTTTAGGCAGTGATATACCATTATGTGCTGAAGCATTCACTGAAAAAACAACAGTAGATGCTGGAAAATACATAATAAAAACTATTGAATCCCCTTATTGTACAGATACATGCACAGGAAAGGTTGCAATGTTAGTTGCAGGTTATAATGCTGCTGACACTGAAACTGCTGTTCAAAATTTGCTAACTGGTGTTTCAAGTGATATTGGAGAAAAAGTTTATCCTGAAGTTAGTGCTTAAGGATTGAAAATTAATCGTTATTTTTTTCTTTTTATTTTTTTTTAGTTTTTATTAAAACTTTTTTCTAAAAAGTTTGTTTTAATAATATTAATGTAAAATAACTGCTCAGTTATTAGAAAAATTAGAGCTTCTATCTTTATTTTGATTGTGGTTTTCATTTTACAACTCTTACTTTCTATTTCTACTCTTCCAATCATCATTAATTATTAATTCTCTATAAGTAATTTATAATAAGGTTATTAAGTTATTCCAGACTAAACTTTTTACTGATTTGCTCTCCAATTCCCTAAAACTCCTATTATAGCAAATAACTTCAATAATCGGACATAATATGGTTATTTGCTTATTAGGAAATAACATAATAAACATACGAAAATTAATGTTATTTCCTAAAATTAAGTTATTAATGAGAATTATATGTTCAAACAATTACCTTTAATTGTTTCAATCTTTTTAAGTATTAAAAGTATAGAATCAGGGTTTATAAGTTTTCAGTAGTGCTGAAATAGGGTAATTGACTATAAATAGAAAAACTATTTAAACACAGATTTTTTATATTTTTTTATGATACAGAAAATGACAATTGCTATTTTCTGTCTTTTCAAATTAACAACAAACTACAAGAGGCATCAAATTTGAAAATAAAAAACATAATGACAAGAGAAGAGCAGGCAAAAAAAACAAAAAGAAATCAGCTAATTATCGGAATATTATTAATTCTTCTAATGGCTATGAGTACTGTTGGTTATGCTTTAAGTACAAGAGAAAACAAGGATAATGTAAATAATAAATTCAGGTATAATGGCATTGATTTTATTAAAAATTCTGAATATTGGTATTTTAATTCAAACGGGCAGGAATTTGCAACAAGATATAATCCAAAAGAAACTGAAAATATTTCAGTGGGATTTTTATATTTAAAATTAAATGACTATTTAAATGAGCCATTATATTTTGTGGGTAATTTTCCAGATGCTAATTATGAATTAAAAAGAAATCTTTATCCTTTTGCATCAAGAATACAGGATGCCTGTATAAATAGCATTAATTGTTCTATTGAAAATTTACCCCTTAAAAATTGTTCATCAGACAACCTGATAATAATAAAAGAGCCTGTAAAAAGTGATAAAGAGAGAATCAATCAGGAAGGTAAATGCATATTTATCAGTGCAAACCTTGAAAATCAGACTATTTATACAGATGCATTTTTATTTAAGATTCTTGGAATAAACTGATTATTTGGCATAATAATATTTAAAAAGCATTTAAATTATTCTATAATATGGCAAAAAAAAGAATCAAAAAAGAAGAAAATAAAAAATGTTTAATTAAATATCCAGAAGTTAAAGAAAGCAAAAATGATGATAAAGATGACAGTAGCTTTATCAACAAAGTTAATGAAAAAAAAGATAGCGAACAAATGAGTGAAAACAAATTGGAAAGAACAGAAGAAGTTCAGAATCTTTCTGAAAATACTGCAAAAAAACAGAATAAACAAGTAATTTGGGCAATTGTTTTAATGGTTTCAATCATACTTATAATTTTATTTACTCCTTATGTGATTAAAAATTATTTAAATAAATTTACTTATATAAATCTTGATTTTTATAAAACTAAAATGGGAGAAATAACTTTTTATTCAACAATGATACCTTTGACTGATAAAAATATGAACCTTATTTCAGAATATCCTTTAAACTTGAGAAATGACCCTAAGAAACTTGATTATATCCAATATAAATTTCCTGTTACAGATTCTGTTATTAATGATGATAATAATGATTCTTCACAGATTATTTTTAAAAAATCTCTTCCAATTTATATTTCCCTGCAGTCAGATGCTCCTAGATGTGAAGACAATATGATTGCTGTTGTTGGTTTTTCCATATTTTTAAAAGAATTTGCAAATATGAGCATAAAGGCTGCGAGTGACAACAAAGAGTATGCAAATGAAACAGGATATCCTTATATAACCTGCAATAATCATCCTACAAATACAGTCATACATCTGACAAGCGGGAATTCAACTGAAATTACTAAAATTAATGATAATTGTTATGAGCTGGTTTATAGCAATTGTGAAATAACGCAAGTAACAGAAAAGTTCATGCTTGAGATTCTAGAGGGCTATATGAAAGAATTCATGAAATATTTTAAGAAATATTGATGTTTAACATTTATTTCAAATTAATATCTAATTCATTTATTCTTTATAACTTTCATTATTAAAATTATGTCAGAATAAACAGGAATCTCCTTTATTGCAAAAATTTTAGCTGTAAAAAACCAAATTCCAACGACAAAAATAGTGCTTAACAGATACCAAAATAATTTATGGGTAAATTCAAAAAATAGAAAATTATTGTAATAAAGCACTGATAAAAAAGAGATTCTTAAAACATTTAATGCAAACAGCAATAAAAATGAAAGCAATATTGATAAAATCCTTTGCTTGATTTTCATTGAGATAGTTAAGTTCAATATTAATAATAGAATATATGCAGAGCCTGCTATACAAGCAGGAATTATTTCAATCATAACTCCTGAATTGATTATAATTGTTGCATTATTTATAAATACAGAATTAAAAAATAATTTTAATAATCCTGCTGAAAAGAATAAAGTTATATTTGTCAAAAATTCATAAAATAATGAAAATGATAAAACCAGAAAAAGCAGGATTAAATATCTTGTCAAGAACCATGGGCTAAAGCCACATGGCGTGTCTGGTTCTTGATCACCCAAAAAATGCCTTTGCTTTTTATGGGCTAAAGCCCATAGCGTACGCAAAGAGCATTTTTTATGTGTTAATATGCTTAATAGCAATTTAAATTTATTTTTTGATATCTCTTTATTAACCCTGTTAATAAACTTGCTATCTTTCTCGTTTTTCATTTATATAATAAAGGAAATTTATTTAAATATTTAATCCCAAGCATTTAAATGAAAAAGAGGGAAAATTGGATAGCAGGTATAGGGGTTTTTGCAATTCTTCTGATAATTTTGGTTTTCTTTGATGCAAACATAAGCAGGTTTATTGTGAGCTGGAGAAATATTTATCTTGATTATTTTTTAATAGGGATGACTTTTATTATTAATAATTTCATTATTTTCTTTTTACTAACCTTGTTTATGTTTTATCTTAAGCCAAAGAGAAGATGGATATTGCCTTTTTGGGCTTCTATTGGTTTGGCTTATTTAATCAATTTTTTAATAAAAATAATAATAAGAAGACCAAGGCCATTTCAAGAGGGAATTGTTTCAGTTTTAGCTGTTAATTTGTATTTTATAAAAGATGTGATGGATATCTGGGATTTTTCTTTTCCTTCAGGACATGCTGTTCTTGCATTCTGCGTTCTTCCTATATTAAACAAAGAGTTCAGAAAATTCAAATGGATTTGGCTTTCATTTGCAGTTTTAGTTGGTTTCTCAAGAATATATTTTGGAGTTCATTATCTATCAGATGTTATTGCAGGGGCTGTTTTAGGTTATGCTACAGGCTTGCTGATAATAAAGCTTGAAGAAAAGTATAAGATTGGAGAGAGGGTTGTGGAGATATTAAGATTGGGGTGAGAAATTATTCGGCTTTATAATCTGACGCAGGATTTTCTATAAATTCTCCATTTCTTAATTCAATCATTTTCTTATCATCATATTGTATAAATCCTTCACGAAGAGGACTTAAGTAAATTAGTTTAGCTTTAATTTGTCCTTTAGAATCATAAATTTCAATAGCATAATCATCAACACCAAATTTTTTAATTCTTTTAACAAATCTTAATTCCACATTATCTAGTTTTCCAATTAGAAAAGTAGTATTTTCATTTTTATCAGAACATCCGCTTAACCCTAATCATGCTAAACCAATTGTTCCCGCTAAAAATAATCTTTGTAATAAATTTTTCATTTTAGTTTATTATAATAAATAAAATCTACTTAAAATCTTACTGATATTCTTCTCTTTTTGGAGCAAGCATTCTTCTGATAACTGCGATTATTGCAATTATCAAGATTACATTAATTAAAACTATCAAATATATGAACCAGTTGTCTTTTATATGTTCTACAAAAGCTTGCCCACCTGCTTGTGAGCTTACTATTAAAAGGGCGACTTTTTGTTCTGTAGTTTTTGTTCCATAAACAGCTTTAACTGAAAATTCTTTATCTCCTTGCGCAGTTGGGTCTAAACTCAAGACAATACTAACATCTTTTGAATCTCCAGGAGCCAAAGTTATTGTTTGAGGGGTCAATGAAACCAAGCTGGACCATGCAGTATTTCCTGATACTGAAATTGTATAGGCAGTTTCAACAGAACCTGTGTTCTTTATATTAGCATTAATTACGACTTGTTTTCCTGCAACTGCTTCAGGAGTTTCAGAGTCTAATTCTGCTGTTATTCTTGCATTTGCAGTTTCAGTTACAGTTGGTTTACAATTACCTTGAATGATTATAGGTTTTATTATTTTATCAGAGCCAACACCATAAGTTTCATCATCTATGTCATAATCATACCAAACCCTGAATTCTAAATCATAGCTTTTTTCTTTTATTGAATCTTGAACATCAAATTCAAAGTCAATAGGAGAGGAATCACCCTGATCAAAATCTTCTCTTATAACTTGTTCGAGGTTAACTCCTAAATCTTTATTGAAAAGAGTAACTTTAACCTGATCTTCATAATCAGTGTCGCCTATGTTAACAACAATTCCTGAAATTTGCACCTTGTCTCCGCATTGAGCTGGTGAAGGAGTCATTATGATATTATCCACAACAAATTGTTTTTGCTCATCTGTTTCTCTTGCTCCAGTTATAGATTCATAGTAAGTATTGCTTAAAGAAGAAGATTGTGAAACACAAAGATTCTTTTCATCTTTATAGGACTTTACCACAAGTTTATAATTTGCATCTTCAAAGTCAACAGGAACTTTAAATGTAAAAGAAGTTTTTTTATCATCCCCACTATCTATACTTCCTAGTTTTATTTTTTTATTGCTTAAATCTCCTAAATCATTAACAATATTTTTTCCATTAGCATCAAGTAATCCCAATTCAACATAAACACTGCTGATTTTTTCAGTCCCATCATTAGTTACTTCAACATCAATAGTTATTTCATCTAAAGGACTCCATTCAGTATCATCTCCATCATTATTACTTACTTGAACATCTGTTATAGATAAAGTAGTTCCGTTTTCTCCGAATTTGCAGAAAGTATTTATAAAAGTTATTGGAAGTGTGCTATTATTGGCATTGTTGCTTGTATCCGTAATTACTAAATTTCCAGTGTAAGTTCCACCAATATTTAATTTACTATAGTCTACTCCGAAATTAACTGTAATTGTTATTGGGGTTACTCCTGTGATTAGAGTGTCTGCTATTGGAGTAAATGGAATTGCTATATTATCTTTACCTAAGATTGTTGGAAATGTGAAATGATAAGTTAGATTAGCAATTGTGGGAGTTATTGTAAAACTTTTTGAATTATCAGCATTAATGAAGTTTAATGATGTAGGAGAAACTGTAAAATTAGCTGCTGCGCTAACCAAAGTCAAAGATAGAATTACCGTCAATAAAAGTGGTAATATTGTTTTTGATTTCATTTTTGTTATAATTTTGGAGTTATAACAGCTTTATAAACTTTGCTATTTTGAAGAATATATAATAAAATAGCAAAATTTAATCTAAAGTCAGTAATAAATAAAAGGTCTATTAATCTATATTCCTATTTTTTATCGTCGAACAAATATTCTCTAAATTTCAAATTTTATAGTATTTATAATCAATAAGTTGAAATAAAAACATTTATAATGACTAATTTCCTTGTATTTCCAACAAAGGAGGTGTCGAATGGCTAAAGGACTAAAAGGAAAATCTCTCGGTGCTTGGATTTTTTTAATTGGTGTTGTGTTAACAATAATTCTAGGTTTATTCAGTGCAAACATCAACACAAGTATACAAGGAATAGTTCTAGCAATATTGATTATTATAGGACTAATAATAGGTTTCGTTAATGTTAGTGGTGGAGAATCCCAAAGATTTTTATTGGCTAGTGCAATATTAGTTATTGTTTCTGCCATGGGAGGAAACGCAATACCTAGCGGAATTATCGGGGGATATGTAACAGCAATTCTAAATGCCTTGCTCATATTATTTGTTCCTGCAACAATAGTAGTAGCATTGAAATCAATTTTTGTGATTGCAAAAAACTAAATCCTTTTTATTATTATTTTTTTATTTTTAATTTATTTCTTTGTTTTTTTATCAATTACTGAGAAGTATGCAATATAATAGGAGAAAGCTAAATACCAGCAATTATTCTAGAATTTTTATCAATAAAATGGTAAGCTGATTCGTAACAACCTTCAATTCTTTTTAACATTTCATTGTATAAAGAAAACATTCTATCTTTAGGGACCAATCCCTTTTGTCTTGCTTTTAAAAGAGTAGTGTATTCTATGGCTGTATTTTTAATTTCATCTATATCGGACATTAAATCTGGAGAATATCTGAAAGTTTGAAAAATCCTAATCAGCTGCTCCTTAGTGTCTTCAAAATCTTCTCCAGGCCTTACAACGCTCCCTAATGCATGCTGAACCGCTACTCTCATTGCATGCCAGAGTTTTTCCATTATATCTCTTAAAAATTCCAAACTTTCTGATTCAGAAGTATGAGCCTTGCAATATCCATTATTCAGTTTCATTAGATAAATTCCCATTGAATTTAATAAACCTCTTCTTAATGGGACATTGCCTCTCGATAAAATATCTAATGGATTTTTTCCTCTATGACCGTATTTTTGAACTGTAAATTCCAAATGCTGTCTAAATGAATCATCTATTCTATGCAAACCTGCTCTTGCATGGTCTACATGAACAACTCTGGCTTGAATGTCAATAAATCTTCCATAAGCTTTTTGTGCGGCTAACTTAATTCTTTCTTTATGTCTTTCATCAGAAATTATCATAAAATAATCTATATCGCTGGCCACATTACAATCACCCCTATTAACTGAACCGTATGCAAAACTCCCCATAACTTCTTTTCCTAAAAAAGGCAAAACGCATCCTTTTTCAAATTCTTCAAGAACTTCTCTAAAATGATTTATTCCTGGAATCCTGTTATTAACAAAATCGTCCAATGAAAATATCCTCATATTTAAAAATTGAAGAATTAGTTTTTAAATAAAATTATTAATGGAAATATATTTTAAATCTTAACCTCATCTGCATTAACAATCTTATTAGAATCAAGGGCTAAGCCTGGACAAGCTGTATTTATCCAAGAATTTATATTAAAGTTTTCTAATTCAGCTATGTTTATATTATTTGAAAGAAAAATATAAGATTGTTTGCAGGTTTTTTCTAATTTTTGTTTTAATTTAATTGCTCTCTTAATGTTCTCCTGCCCAAGTTTTGTTGAAACTATGATACCTATTTTATCTGCGCTAAGAAATTTCATTAGAGCTGTTTTTCTTTTGATTTTTAATTGTTCAATCTCTTGTTTAGAGACTTGAATTATTTTATTATTTTCTAAGGTATAAATTTCAGGCGCCCGCAAATACAGGTTGATTGCATGAAATCTGCCTGTTCCTATTAATAATACAGGCTCTTTTGCATTAATCTTAGAACATCCAAGGACTTGCTTAAATTTAGTTATATTAATATTATTAGATTCCAATAGAATTTTTATTGAGTTGGCTAAATTCTTATATTGTACAGAATAAGCAAGAAATAATCTTTTAGGAAGTTTTTTTATCTCTGTTATAGGTAAATTTAATTCAAGATTCTTTAATTTTGATTCAATATAAATGATTCTCATAATCAAAAAAAGAAAAGGGAGTTTAAAAATTATTTCATAATTTTTAACCCTTCAAAATTTACATTTGTGAATGTTTAAAGAACTTCTTTAATAATCTTTATAGTCTCTATGCTCTCTTTCAGCTGGTGGGTGAGGAGCTGCAGGGGCTTTATAGATATCTGCAAATTGAGGGGTTACAATTATTATGTTTTCTCCAAATCCTGCAATGCTGCCTTCAAGGGCATCTGTGGTTTTCTTTATTTTTGAAATAGCTCTTTTAAGCTCAATTACATCTTTAGACCTTAATTGTTTAATATCAATAATAGCTATTGTATATCCTTCCCTTAATGCATTAAGAATAGGGTTTATATCTTCAAAAGTTTTAAGAACAAAAGGTCTTACAAGAACCCTTGACTTTTTAGGCTCTTTTCCCAGGTCTATTTCTATATACTCTGGGCTGTCAGAATCCCCTCCTGAAAATACCTTTTTTAGTTTGTCAAAAACCATGATAAATGCTTATTTTAATTAGTTTATAAAGATTTCTGTGATAAAATATCTTATTTGAGTGATAAAAATTAATAAAATTATTTTATTTTCTTCATTACTTCATCCCTTAACTCTTCAATTCTTTTTGTCAATTCTGATTCTTGTTTTTCTATGGATTTAAATCTTATTGACAAATGCTCTGACTTTTGCTTTAATTCTTTTAGGATTTTTTCATTGTCAGTTTTAATCATTATAGAGCCAACTATTTTGAAGACCTCATCCTTGGATTTTGAAACTTCGTCAATTGCATTTTCAGTTTCATTGGATTCAAATTGAAAAGCCTGCTTCTGCATTAATAAATTCTGCAAGGTATGCTCATAGGATTGAAGTTCCTGAATTTTTTCCTGAGTTTCTTTATCTAATTCCATTATATTATTATAATTTAATTTATTTAAAAATCAATAGCTTCCTTAAACTGCCTTTATTTTAACAACAAATTTTCTTGGCTTATAGAAGATTTTAGAGCCACAGTTAGAACATAGAAATTTCTTCTGCAAAATAGAATGGGTTGTTTTTTTTCCGCATTTGAAACATTTGTAGGTTGCCATGATTGGTTAGTATATAGATAAAACTTAATTTTTTATCCAAGGGATATTTACTGATGTTCATCAGTTATTTTTTATTAGTTTTTGATGTTATTTAAAGGTTTGGTTTATTTTTTTTCTTCTTTCTTTGGAACATAAAAAGTGTTGGATGCAAATTTTTTTTTGCATTTTTTGCACTGCCAGATTCCTTTGGATAATCTTTTTGCAACTCCGTTGCAAAAAAGACATATTTGTTTTTTTCTTTGAACAGATTCTATTTCAGCAATTTTAGTCCTGACGCTACGCCCGTATCTTGCACCGAATCTTCCTGCTGCTTTTACTTTTTGAGTTTTTACCATGTTATGCAAATAATATAATTATTCTTAGAAATGTGGGTTTTTAAAATATTCTATTTATTTCTTATATTGATTAAAATGGGGTCGCTGAGATTTGAACTCAGATTTCAAAGTCCCAAACCTTGAGTACTAACCAGGTTATACTACGACCCCATTAAAGATTCTAAAAAAAAGATGTTTATAAAATTAACTTAATCTAATAATTACTCAGGTTTCTGAAATTATTTATGAAAATTAAACCAGACATCCATCAAAATTTAATTTTCTAAGAAATTGTTATTAGTGTTACAATCGATTATTTTAAAACATCAAAAATCTTTTATATATTTTTGTGGCTTAAAAATTGCTTTTGACAATTTTTAAATCAACAATCAAAGCAAATCTCTCTTACATAACGTTTAATTTATTGATATTAACTACAACCATCAGAAATTTAAGATACTGAAAATGTTCTTTTAAATAATTAAACTTTAATTATTTTTTTAATCTTGACAATACTTTTTGCACTTCTTCTACCATACAAATGGCTACACTTTCCAATTCTGAAGGGTTTCTTACTTCTCTTATGGATTTTTTGCCATGACCTTCAATAACTCTAAATGCTGTATCAATCTGAATAGCGCCTGCTCCTGCTGTCCAACAAGCATCTCTGGGAACAAAATATCTAACTCTTTCAGCAGAATTTCCTAAACCATATTCTACATCTACAATTCTTCCTTCAGATTCATTAAAATCTTGAGGTTTGCCATACCCTTGGTCATTAATTACTGGCGCAGTTGCTCCTGCATTTTGAAAGACCCTCTTGTTCAACTGATTCATTGCATATCTTGGCATTCTATTTTGTTAAATTTTACATTTATAAAAATTGTTATAATTTAAGATATATAATAAAATTCTTCTTAATGCTCATGCCCGCACTTGCATTTGTGGTTATGATTGTTATGATTGTATTCAAAGTTATGCTCTGATAATTTTTCCTGATTTTGGATTTCATTAATCATATTCTGCATTTCTTCCTGCAGTTCTTCCAACCTTCCCAGGATCTGAACCCTTGCATTAGTTAATTTTTCCAATTGGTCGGAAATCAGGGATTTTGTTTCTGGAATTGATTTTTTAACAAAAGTTTTATTGCCCACCTCAACAATCAGGGTTTTGTCCTTGATTTCAACAGGAATAAATATTTTCTTTCCAAGATTTGCAAGTATTTCCTTTGTATCTTTCTCTTGTATTTTTTCAAGAGCTTCTTCTATTTCTCTCATTTCAGAGACATGCTGGTCTATAAGTTCAATCTGCTTGTTGAATTGTTCTGCTTCCTGTTCAGCCATCTGAATTCTCATTATTTGTTCCTGATCCATAGCAATTGTGGTGAAAAAATCTTTTTAAAGGTTTGTATATGTTTATTATTGTTAATATGAATGTAATAAAAATTTGGTGGGTTACATGGGGATGTATTATTAAGGATATCAAAAAATTGATCCGAAGCCGCAGCTTATCAGTAAGATTATTAATAATAACTAAAAAATCAAATGATAAATATTATAAAAAAGGTGCTTAATTGGTTTGAAACACATAACAAAATATCTTGGATAATTACGATATTAATTGCCATCTTTATTTTTTATATGTCTTCAAAAACTTTTCCTCCAGGAATTCCTGGAATTTCTTATGCATCTTATGTTTATCACCTTGTAATTTATTTCGTGCTAGCTTTTTTTCTTTTAATTTCTATTACAAGGGGAAAATTAGATAAAAAATATCTTTTTTTTGTTGTTATTTTAATTTCAATTGGCTATGGAATAAGTGATGAAATTCATCAGTTCTTTGTTCCTGGAAGATATTGCACATTTGTAGACGCATTGACAGATTCTATTGGAAGTTTAAGTGCAGGAATTGTTTATGTTTGGATAGAGAAACATTAATCTTTAAGAACAATAATATTTTTAAAGACTTTATTTATGAAATATAGATGGCATTAGAAAGACAAGCAGGAAATTTTGCAGTTGCTTATAAGAATGCAAATTCAGAAGGTAAACCTGCAAGAGCAAGAGATTTATTAAAAGAAAGAATTAAACAAGGAATTGATTCAGATGTTTGTTATCCTGGAGCTTGGACAACTGAAAGCTTTAGTTGCATCCAGGGAAATATTTATGGATGCCTGGCTGAATTTAATCCTTTAATTCCTTATGCTCAAACTGCAGTTGATGTTCATAAAAATAATGGGGAATTTTATTTAACTCCAGATGTTCTTTTAAATGCAAGGCCTGCAACAGCAGTTATTTTAGAGATAGCAAAACAAGATAAGTCAAAACCTGCTTATAGAAAAAGAGTAATAAATTTAGGAAAAATTCAAACACATAATGTTCCAACAGATTCACTTGCAGATGATAATGGGATATTATTTTTAGCAAGAAGCAAAAACCTAGCAAAAGAATATGGTTTATTTTTAAGAAAAAAAGCAGGAATTCCAGAAATAATTTTTTACCTTCCTCCAATTCAATCACAAGATTATTCAAGAGGTTTTTGGCTCAGTAGCATTGGGCATGGCGGCAGGTCCGGCTTCAGTTGCGGCATCAGGGGCCTCTACAGGGATGATGGCTCTCTTTTCAGGGTACGTGGTAAGGAAAGCGCCGAAGGTGCGCAAAAAATTTCTCTAAATAAAATGACGTCCTCTGCGGACTAAAGTCCGCAGTTTCCTTACGACGAAGCGATGAGAGGAGAACCATGGTGTTCTTCTTGATGCAAAACATAGGATACAGTGAAATCCAAATCTGTAAATCCAATTGAAGCAAGGAATTTACCTTTGCTCCATAGATGTCCTCGTGGATATCTTAATCTTGCTTTAGGATGAAACCTAAAGAAAAGATTTGCTGAAGCGCCTTTGATTAGCTTCACAATCTCATTAGGATTTACATTAATGGATGTTTTCACAACCATATGTATATGTTCAGGCATAACATTGATTATTACAATCTTTATGTTATGGTTAAAGCAAACATTTCGAATACAACCTTCAATCAAATTTTTATATTCGGGTTTGCTAAACATTTTGTGTCTGTACTTTGTACAGAATTGGATATGCCAAAAAGCAATTCCAACTGAATGATTGTTTCGTTCATACAATTTCATAAAACTCATACTCATATTAGACTCCAGAATAAAGCTCACGCTAAATTCAAAATTTATTTCATGAGGGCTAGCATTACTAGCCCTACTGATACTAATGAAAACAAGAATAAATATTTTACAAGGAAGGGAAAACGCAATTCCCCTGCTAGCTGAAGCTAGCAGTATCCTTGCTCCTTAAATGAAAGTTTTTCCTTGTACAAATGAAGAAGTTGAAAGAAACTTTGAACTAGTTCAAGGAGTAAAAAAAGGAAAATTGCCAAATGCAAATCTTGAAGAAGTTGCTCAATTTTTATCAAGATTGAGACAATAATTTTCACGCAATAAAAATTAAAGAAAAAAATTTTTTACTTAATCCATCCTCTTACTTCAGGCATTTGAGCTTCAATAAATTCTAGGATTTCTTTTTTATATTGTGTATTTAAGGAAATTCCAGTATAATTTGGTTTTTTTGTTATTAATAACCACCCTAATTTATTTAATTCCTTTATAATATTATCCAGATTTTCAAATCTTTTAAAATGCTCTAGTCTATCGTACTTTGCTCCCCAATTTTTCTTTGAAAATGCTAACTTAAACATTAATTGTGCTTTCTCTTTTTCCATATTATTAAAAGAATATTGCATTTTATAAATGTTTCTCTATTTGATAGTTTAAATAATAAATATAGAAACATTTATAAGGATTTGATTTAGGTAATATTTATGGAAAAAAATGATAATGGGTCTGTATTTTTAGAGTATTTTGGAGATACTCCTAAACTAAGGTTTTTAAATTTCTTAATTGGAAATCATTTTTTTGATTTTAATATGACTGATATTGCAAAAGAGTCTAGTATCAGTTACAATTCTTTATTAACTTTTTTTCAAGAATTTTTAAACAAAGGAATAATAGTCAAAACAAGAAGAGTGGGAAAGTCAGATATGTATAAACTTAATATGGACAATCCAATTTCCAAAAACTTTTTGAGGTTTGCATGGTTTTTAACAAAACAAGATTTAGGAATCAGTGAAAATATAGGGGATGTTCCAGTTATAAACAATCGGTTTGTGAATACTTAAAGAAATGAAATTTATTTTTTATTTTGCTAATAAAGTTCAATCTTCACCTCTTGCTCGTTGATGTCCGAAATCTAAAAGATTTCTGAGCACCCAAAAAATTAAAAATTTTCTATGTTTCATTAATTTTATTAATTAACAATAAAAATGTGCGAGATTGTTGAGCATGAGGTGAGAGTTTTCAATTTAGTATTTAAATAACAAATTAAGAATTGAAAATTCGAATTATCAATCGAGCTTGAATTTGAACAGAAGTGAACAAATATTATAATTAGTTTCACGCAACGTCAAACCACTTTCTAAACAAACCTGAAAAAATCATACTTCCAATTAAATAGTATAAAATCCACCAATTTCCAAATTGAGGCATTAAATAATCTGAAAACCATCTGAAGAGCAGTATTATTGGTATTGATGTAAATATCAATGGCTTCATTGTCAATTCAAAAGTCTTTGGAAAAAACTCCAGTTGTTTTTTCTGTAATTCCATTAATTTTTCAGGATGTTCTTTGTATTTTTTCATTTCTTCCTGCATATATTTCTGCTCCTTTTTCATTTCTTTCAATTGAACCTGATCAGAAAGATATTTTTGGGAAAGAGTCAATACCAAGGATGTCAATCCGATTATAATTATAAAACCTACCCAAAGATTCCATTTCATTAAATCTCCCAAGGTAGGATCCAGGATATTACCTATATTTGTTTTAATAAATGCTGTTTGTCCAAATAAATCCTTATCCCATTGCGACGCTATCCAAAGGGATACAAGCATTACTGCAAACATCATTATCATTCCTTTTTTCATATCAAACATAACAAAAAGAGGTTTTTAAATTATTGGAATTATTTTTTTAAGAATTATAATCCTGTATATATCCTTGTCAATTTCTTTCATTATTTCCTCAACAGGTTTTTTAAATTTAAGTTTTCCAAAAATTTATCTTAGATTGGTTTTTTCTGATTTTGTCTTTTTCATGGATAATTAATATAACGATTACCTATAAAATTTTCTATAAGAAATGCGTATTCAGTGTAAACAAACAACTCTAAACTCCCATCATTTTTTTCATTGCTGGGTTCATATCCATTGCATGCTGCTGTGCAATATTCTGATAGAACTGGAATATAATCATTATTCCTAATAGTAAAGTTGTTCCTGCAACTAATGCCCCTAAAATGTCTGCTAAAGCAGCCAGTAATCCAATCGCTAATCCTCCCATGACAGTCAAAGGCATTACATATCTTGATAATATTGATTCTAAAATTCTTTTATCTTTTCTAAATCCTGGAATCTGCAATCCTGAACCTAAAATATTTTGAGCTTGATTAGAAGCATCCATTCCAGAAGTTTTTACCCAGAATATTGAAAAAATAGCTGAAAAAACCATATAAAAAACAACATGTCCCAAAGTCTGCAGGATTAATTTCCATTGCCAGCTTCCTTGTATTATTGTCCCGACAATATCTGTTGAATGAACCCAGTATAAAAATCCAGAAACAGGCTGTCCATTAACAATATTTCCTAAAAATGTTGGATGTCCAACCAAATTTTGCAATAATCCCCCAAATAATTGAAAATTTGCAATCAATGCAGCTGTTAAAATAACCGGAATATTGCTAACATAAAAAAATTGAAGAGGCCATTTCATGGTATATCCCCTTATTCTATCATAGCTTAATGGAATTTCAATTTTTAACGACTGAGCCCATACTATAATCAGGAATAATATAACAGTTGTAAGTATAGCTGCCATGGCGAGCAAAGCACCTTGGGAATCTCCATTCATTAAACTTACAACAAAAGAAATTACTTTTCCAGAAGACTGGAAAGTGCCTTGAGGGCCTAAAAATCCGAATGCAGCAACAATCAGCCTCCAGCCAACTCCTGCAGCTATAAACAAGCTAACCCCTGAGCCAAATCCCCATTTATGGCAAACTTCATCCATGAATAAAATTACCAAGCCACCTAAAACTAATTGAAATATGACGATGAAAGTGTAACCAGGCATTGCTTCTAGTCCTTTCATCAGAACATAAACCATTGCTTCAAAAATTATAAAAAAGAATACTAATAATTTTTGCAGTCCCTGGAAGAATTTTTTTCCTTCTTCTGATTTAACATCTATGTCCAAAATCTTGCTTCCGACCAATAATTGAAGTATAATAGAAGCCATGACAATAGGACCTATTCCTAAAGAAATTATAGAGCCAAAATCAGTTCCCATGATAATAGCCAAATATTCAAATCTTTCAAGAGCATTGCTTGCTAAACCAAAAAGAGAAATGTTTGCCAAAACAAAAAATCCAATAAGGACAATCAAAGTCCATTTTAATTTGATATTAAAACTAAGTTTCTTTTCAACAGGCCCTTTTACCTCTGGAAGGTTTTTTAAGATTTGTGTAAAATCCATTTTAAATTATCGAAATCAGGGTTTATAAAACTTGTTTGTTAATTTTTTGATTTAATAATTTTTTAGCTTAATAACAAAATTATTAATAATTTTGCTTCTTCTCCCGATTTAGGATAAGCTGAAATATTAAAAAGGGTACAATTGGGGTTATGGAACCCCAAAAGCCCAATTTCGCGCTTAGAGAACTATTGGATTTTCAAGGATTTAATCTTTGCGGTTT
>Ga0209541_10004948_pt1 | contig 23438 bp, 23 predicted proteins | sample RifCSPlowO2_01_FD_184027 | JGI IMG/M metagenome (GOLD analysis project Ga0209541, IMG submission 184027) | Groundwater microbial communities from Rifle, Colorado - Rifle CSP2_plank lowO2_0.1 (SPAdes) (version 2) | ecosystem: Environmental > Aquatic > Deep subsurface > Groundwater | place... | reverse complement strand
ATTACCTCACCAACTAGCTGATACTCCGCAGGCCACTCTGGGAGCGATAAATCTTTGCTCCGTAGAGATTATCAAGTATTATCCAATCTTTCGACTGGTTATTCCTGACTCCCAGGTGTGTACCCACGTGTTACTACCTCGTTCGCCACTACCAGCACCACTTTCGAAACAATCTGTATGTAACTACTCAAAAAATATTTTTTAATAATTCTTAAAGTAATTACTTGATTATTACATCGAAAGTGGTGCTGGTCGTTTGACTTGCATGCCTTATCCACGCCGCCAGCGTTCATCCTGAGCTAGGATCAAACTCTTAATAAAAGACTTTGCTAAGTCTTATATAATGGGGTCGCGCGTTCGTTTGAAAAATAAATTTTCCAAACTCACTTAGCTTACCCATTATAAAAGTTTAATCAAAAACTTATTTTGAACGGAACAAAACAAAGAAAAATATAATCTTGTTTTCTGGCTGTTTGTGATGTTCTTTATGATTGATGTTTATTGATATGTTAGATATTTGCTTCTACCTAACTATCCGGAACTATTTAAAGGAATTTTACTTTCGTAAACTTGCACTTATAAATACGTTCTATAATTCATTTGATTTTCAACGAACTAAAAATGCCACTTAAGGCACCTAGATAGTATAGCCATTTTTGAAAGCGAGTCAAGTCCAATAAGAATACCGTCTTGGAATGGAAATGAGGGATAATTTTTGATATAATGCGAAATATGCGAGTAAAAAAATCTATCAATTCGGGTATGGAGGAAAAAGGTAAAATCATAATATCAGATTATCCAAAATATTTCATAATACGGAAAGATGAGAAATTTCTATTTTGCTTTGGCGCCGTGCACTCTTATGACCCGGACGATAAGCAATTCCCAATAATTGAGAAACTTTGGAAAAAATTCTTATCAGTAACAAAAAGACAGAAAAAAATTACTCTTGTTGAAGGAGGCAAGCGGCCATACATAAAAAATCGCAAAGATGCCATCAATGAAGGAGGTGAAGCTAGTTTTATTGCACATTTAGCTGGAAAAAAAAATATTCCGATAAATTGCCCAGAACCAGATGAAAAATCAACTAGAAAAGAACTTCTGAAAAAATTCTCAAAAGAAAATATTCAGCTTTACTATTTTCTTTTAGTTGCGTATCAATGGAATAATCTAACAAAAAAAGAGAATTTCGATAAATATATAAATGATTTTCTTCTGATGGACGAGAAAACTAGTGGATGGAAGAATTTTGATTTTTCTTTAGAAAATATGGTTAATATATTTGAGAGTAAGACTAATAAAAAATTTAAAAAGGATAATAAAAATTTGTTCTACTCTTTAATTAATCCAGATTATAATAAATCCCTCATAAATAAAATATCGAGAAGATCTGCTGAAATACGCGATAACGCAATAGTTAAAAATATTGTGAAATTATGGAAATCAGACATTAGTATTTTTATAGTCTATGGGAACGGACATACTCCTATATTTAGAAAGAAATTAGAAAATATACTTTCGTAATAATTTAAAATACACCAGACCAGCCTTTGCTGATCTGGTGTATTTCTCGTCGCGGAACTACCCGCCTCGAGGTTTGTTGAACAGATTCCAGCCCTTGTTCCAGGCAAGTTCCTTCGGTCTTTCCTTGAAATTTGCTGGTTCGACTTTCTTCAGCAACTTGCGAACTTGAGACTGCTTGCTGATTACTTGTCTGGACATTTCCGTTGTAGCGCCACTCATACTCATCACCTCCTTTCTAAAAGAAATACTATAGCCACTTCAGGACAACTTCCACCGGTGTCTGCTGAGAATTCCTGCAATGAGTAGTTTCTGTTGCAGTAATATCTCCAAGCTCGAAGAACTTGTTGGAAGCTTGCCCACCACGGCAATAGTCAAAAAACTTACACTCTGACCGACATCTTTCTACACCTTGACGATACTCTCGAATATAGCGCGATTTCTGACCTCGCTCTAGTATTGTTGAAAGATCATCTTTGAGAAGATTACCAGCAACAAAGTTGTTGTAGAGAAGTGATTGTGCACCCAATATTTCAGGGGAAAGAAGTACAACACTCCCATCCCATCCAATGGTCGGAAAAATGTCTGTTCGGTTGGGAATAGCTTCTGTTTCACCTATGAGCGATCCCATCCACTGGAGAATGTTCGTAAATTCCCTCACCCTCACCTGTGGATTTTCCTGCCATGCCTTGAAAAGCTCTTCCCAAAACGTTGTGACTTCTTCTCCATGAGCGGAATTAAGGTTTGTGCCCATACGCTCCTCGAGATTAATGCCAACAGATTCACATCCAATCTGGCAAAAGAAGTTGTATATATCTCTAGCTTCCTGCAAAGCATCATTGGTTATAACAGCAATGCAGGTAAAGTTAATTCTATGTGTTCTTAACAAACTTATGCCACGCATAATTTTGTTAAAAGAATCATTCCCTTGCCAGTCCACTCGGTTAGAATTGAGCAGTTGAGGACCATCAATGCTTACTCCAACTTCAAAGCCGTAGTTCTTGAAAAATTCACACCACCGATCATCAATCAATGTTCCGTTTGTCTGGACACAATGACTGATTTTTCCTTCTTTCCTAAGTTTTTCGAGTGGTTCTATGAGTTTTACGAAATGATCTATTCCGTATGCCAGAGGTTCACCGCCGTGCCATATTAGTGGCACGTTGTATTCCAGACTCAAGTCACTAAGACTCTGAGCGAGATTCACTGTCAGACGACTATCCATCTTAAGATTTTTGTCCCTCGATGGAAGGTAACAGTATGAACAATTAAGGTTACATACTGTGGTCGGCTGTAACACAATCTGTCCGAGAAAGAAAAAATCGTCTTTAAACAGACTCATACTGACTCCCTTCTGCCTAGATTAGGCTGATTTTATTTCTGTCAAAATTGCAATTCTGAAGAGAAAGTTATCATATTTTTTGGATTTTTTCAACAAGAAAACCCGCCCAGATGGTGGACCTTCTTGGCTCACCATGGGGCGGAATTAATCTTCAAGTAAAGCACGGTTGACAGCGGCGCTAAAACCATGGAACGCCGAGGCAATAATAGCTGAAGCAATACCGGTAATGACAACAGAATCTTGTGGTGTGTCATTTGTGGCTTTGCGCGCGATTTTGACAGCTTCTATTGCAATCTTCTCAATATCACCTTTCGTCGTTATAGTCATTGCCGTCTCCTCCGAAACAAACAATAGCACACTTGATACTGCTAAGTTAAGTACCCCTTGAATTTTAATGTTAGTTCTTTTTCTGTAGTCTTTCCAAAGTAACAAGCAGAGGCGAAGCGACGAAAATTGATGAATAGGTACCGGTTATGATTCCGATTATGAGAACGAAGGCAAAATCTTTTGTTGATGCTCCGCCGATGAAATAGAGAGCTATAAGTGCGAGGAAAATAGTAAGCGATGTGTTGATGGAACGGCCAAATGTCTGATTGACTGACTCCCCCACTGTTTCTGAAAATGTTTCGTTTTTGGGAGCAATACGCAGGTTTTCCCGAACACGGTCAAAAACTACAATAGTGTCGTGAACAGAGTATCCGAGGATGGCTAGGAGCGCAGTAACGAAAAGCAAGTCAATTTCCCCTCCGTAAAAATGGCTCCAAAGAATGAAAACCCCTGTTGGAATAATAACGTCATGGGCCAGAGCGATAATAGTCGCCAAACCGTATTTCCATGAAGCCACAGGTGTAGATACTTTGCGGAAAGCAAAAGTGATAAATAGAACAATGCAGATAATAACAACGATAATAGCCACCATCGCTTTGTTCTTGAGTTGGCTACCGACAACCGGTCCGATAGAATTAAATCTTTCTTCCTTGGCTACATTTACAGTTGCTGTACCACCAACAACTGTTATCTCTGAAAGTGCGCTTAAAATTTCTGTTTTTTCCGCAGGAGTAATCTCACGAGTTTTTAAAATATAACGAAGGTCTGCGGATGGAGTGAGAATATACGTGCCAAGACCCAGTTTATCGAGGTCAGATTTTACTGTTTCAAGAGCGGGCCTTTCTATTACATAACTGATTTCCAGAAGAGACCCTCCCTTGAAATCTATGCCAAGATTAAAACCGTACACAAGCACAATAATAACAGAGCTTAGTACGAGAATGCTTGAGAGTACGAAGAAGAATTTTCTGTGATTTACGATAAACATAATAATTAGTTTATAAAGTTATAAAGTTCGTAAAGTTAAAAGTGGAAGCCGTTACTGAATAAAAACTTTTTAAATTTCGACTCGGATTTTGGTGCGATGGCAAAGAGGAATGTCCGCGATACAGTGATGGCTGTAAACATTGATACTAAAACTCCCAAACCTAGCGTCAGCGCAAATCCTTTGATAGCGGATGTGCCGAGCCAGAAGAGAATAATGGCAGTAATAATAGAGGAAATATTTGAATCGCGGATAGAAAGCCATGCTCGAGAAAAACCCTCATGAAGCGCGTCATGGACGGACTTGCCGCGCTTTAATTCTTCTTTCATTCTTTCAAAAATAAGAATGTTAGCATCTACCGCCATCCCGATGGAAAGGATGAACCCGGCTATACCTGCAGCAGTGAGAGTAACTGGAATCAACTTAAATAAAGCCAGTGAGAAAATAACATACATGGCAAGTGAAAGCGTGGCAATAACTCCCGGCAACCTGTACCAAAGGATAAGAAATACGGCAAGTAGAATAAAACCGGCGATACCTGCCTTAACTCCTGATGTTTTTGCGTTTTGACCAAGCGTAGCTCCTATAGTTTGAGTTGAAACAAGTTCAATCGGCACAGGAAGAGCCCCGTAATTCAAATCGCGGACCAAAGTTTTTGCTTCTTCAGGAGTAAAGCCTCCGGAAATAATTGCTTTGCCGTCCGAAATTTCATCCTGAATAACCGGGCTAGATATAACTTGTCCGTCCAAGAAAATAGCTAAAACTTCACCCTTATGTTCTCGTGTAATTTTTGCAAAAAGTTCCCTACCCTCGCCGTTAAATGTAATTGCCACAATGGGCTGTCCGGCAAGCTGGCTGCTGCCCTGATTTGTAAATTGGAGTTGTGCGCCATCCAAATACTGCCCGCCGAGACCTGTTGGTAAAAAGATATCTTCGGCTGTTTTAAGAGCAAGCTCATCAGCTGTAAAATTTTTCGCCTCTGGACGAAGAAGCATGAAATCAAGTTGTGGAGTTTTACCTATGAGAGCTATCGCCTCATTTACATCTGTAACTCCAGGAATCTCAACCAAAAGCCTGTGCTCGATTCCCCCTGATACAATCCCGGGATTCTCTACTCGGACAACAGGTTCGCTGACACCAAAAATATTTATTCTGCGCTCTATGACATCGCGGAGAGAAGACATCGCCCCATTAATGTCACCGGACTTCAAATCAGAAGCATTTGCACGGTATGAAAGTTCTGTCCCTCCGTTTAAATCAAGACCAAGTTTGAATGCATATTTTGCAAGTCTTGGGTTTTCTGCCGGAGATACTTTGTCTGACTTGTAAACAGTAAAACCAGCGCCGACTGCAATGAGTAACAGGAAAACGGACAGTATTCTGTGTTTACGCATATTGAAAACTATTATATGGAGTTTTAATAAAAAATCAAATTATATACAAATCAACGAATGTAACGAATGATGCGAATGGCTACGAATAATTAATACAAGAAAGTATTTTCTTATTCGTAGCCATTCGTAGATTCGTGAATTATTCGTATATTCGTATCTTAAAATTCTTGGTAGTTGAAGTCGCGTGGCCCAAATGAGGCATTGACTGTTTTTGAGCCATTTATATTGAGAATACATGAGCCTATCCCCGAGCAGTCGCCCGACCAGCCGGTGAATTTCCAATAAGACGAAGAAGGTGTTGCAGTCAAATTTACAGTACTGCCTTTGACATAATTGCTAGAGCAAGTGGAACCGCAATTTATGTTGCCGTCATTGCTTGTGACCGAACCTCCCGCACCCTTTGTCACAGTAACTGAAAAACTTGTCTGGATATTGCTTACAAATTCCAAATTTAAGCTATTGCTATTGGCAGTGGTAGGCCCGGACGTCCCGGAAAAGGCAGTGTTGGAAGTTCCAATAGGCTGATTTCCCGGAACAGTAAAATTGGCATATGCGGTCGTGTTCGGCGGAACAGAAATCGGATTTGGCGATACTCCAAAACTCCTGGGAAAACCTCCTAGAGTAACAGTCCCGCCCTGCGGAGAGGAAAGGGAAATCACTCCGCTAACGCCACTGCCAATTTTCGTTTTAATGCCACCTTGAAGATAGCTATTGTATGTCAGCGCATCTCCAATATTAAAATTTCCATTTCCATTAAAATCACAGTCTTTACCCGCCTTACACACATTGTTACCAGCTGGACATAATATATTCTCTCTTTCCTTAACTGGTTTGCTGGAGTTACCGACACAATTAGCAAGTAAAGTGGCGTCAGCAGTACTCATGACGTTGTCATCATTGTAGTCCCATTTAGTTTGATATCGGGAAGGTGATGATGCTTCGGTAGAAGGAATATTCCAAAAAGCAGACATGCTCAAGGTTATAGGAGCTTGAGAAACATTAATAGTGGCCGTGTCTTCTCCGTAAATGCATGACCTAGGATAATTGGGATACGAATAATATGAAACATTGGCACAAGAATACATTATGGCTTGCGCGCGAGCCATATACCTGCCAGCAGAGGGATAGTTACATACATTTTGCACAAAAATAGGATACCTATCTTGTCCTGAATAATTTATGTCATACGTACCATCAACTGTTCCATCATTGGTACAATCAAAAATATATTTGCCTATCCCTCTAAACCATGAACTGCCGCCAACATCATACTTGAAATCAACTCCGTTCAATGGACTTTGCCCGTCCAGCGGGTCTTGCCAGTTACCTCCAGGCATCCCTTGGCAATAAACAGGACTGCTTGTATCTTCTTCATCATGACAAACCGAACCTTCTGATGTCCATTCGCATACTTCTTTAGGTTCATAACCACATACATACCGCCCATCAGTCCCATCTGTCGCCGCAGTCAAAGCTCCTACTGGTGGTGGCGGTTCTTCAGCTGCAACGGAACATTCATTTGGCATACCGGCGCCAAAGCAGCACTGCGCAGTTTTACTGCCGGATGTTACAGTAACCCTTCCTACACTAAGTTTCCCAAACCCGGAAATGGTGTACGAGGAACCACTTCCGCTTCTAGGCGACCAGTTACTATCATTGGTCCAACTGTATAAGCCGTTCCCCCCCGAAGCGTTAAAGGTCATTTGGTACTGATTGTTAGACGGGGGGTTGATTGTTGTGAAGGTTGATTGATTGTTGGGAGAACAGGAGAGAGATGTTTCAGAGGGAGGGGGAGGGGTAGGTTCGGGAGCAGGTCCGTTGTCTGCAGGAGTAACTGTCAGTATTACAGTGTTGCTCGTACAAGCATCATGCTTCCCATTTTTTTCAAGATGAAAATACACTCGGTATGTCCCCGGAGTAGAGTACGTATAAGTGCCAGACCAGTCTGTCCGCCCGGTTCCTTCGCCCTGGACATCTGTAGAGTTAACAGTCCCGGTAACATGCCAGAAATACGGAAGTGCCGACGGGTTGGAGAAAACTCCCCAAGCAACGCTTCCATTCAGAGGAATAGTCAGAGAACTTTGAGAGCCGTTAGCAAGCAATGTGCAGGTATTAGCTCCTATAAATTTGACATCCGCATAGTCTGTTGTGAAGCCTCCACTGGTTATGTTGCATCTGATTATATATTTGTATGTGGTGTCATTGGAATCATTGTTAACCGAGGTAACAAAACTGCCACTGTTTGCTTTTTTTCCCAAATCAGTCCCGTCTCGCGTTATAGTACAGTAGTCGCTTATAGCAGTTTTTCCGGGCACAGGAGCCCAGCTTACGGTTGCGGAACTGCCCTGGGCAACGTTGCACGGACCGTCACTCGGAGATGACTCGTTTGGGCCTTTGCATTTTATGTCCACCTGACCAGCTGCCGGTGAGTCTGGCGATGCGACATAATTGACAGTTATATTTTGCTTATAGTTAGAAACGATTGTGCTACCAACACCTGTAGCGGAAATTTGAAAAGTTGCGGAGTATGGACCACCGGAAGTAGAACTGGAGTTTACAGTTACAGAGAAAGGTCCTGTGGAAGAGGGGCAGGTATGATTTAAATTAGTTTGTGGTGGGAAATCGCTCGACACAAAACCGCAACCACCAGTACCAACAGTAAAACTTCCTCCATTTGTTGGATTTTCATTTGCTATCTGACCTGAACCAGTTTTATTGCTTGATGTGAGGTCAAGGCGAGTAAGCGGTGCGGAAAGGTTTTCAGTTTTAACAGCAAGAGTGGCGGTTTTAGCTTGAGAAACAGGAGGTACATCCCTCGTAGTCATGGAAAGTGATTCCAACTTGGCATCACTATCAAGATTAAATTTAATGCCTACTATTACTCTACCGCCTGGAGCATAAACTGCGTTCTTGAGCCAACCGCCATTAATATACCCGCGGTCATTACATGTGCCGTCATAGGCCGAGTCCCAATTGAAATACTGTTTGGTGGCAAGATTCATATACTGCTGATAAAAACACTCATCGTTAGGAGAACTGTCATTGCCAGGACTTCCACCTGAAGTATTTGCCCCCCAGTTCCAGCCAGTAACCACAAAGCCCGGACTCGGTTCAAAATATTTTTCATCGCCACTCCGTCCTGGAGCGCCACCATTGCAAGTAACGGTGCGCCAAGCAGAATCCATACTGTTAAAATTGACAGAACCGTCGGCATTAACAGCGGCGGTTTGTATTCCTATAATACATTTGTGGTCATCTGAACCGTATCCTATGGCTGTGAGAGCATACCCTGCCGGAACAGTTTGAATACCGCCGGAAGAATCCTGAAATGACGTGCCCCACAGCCCAAAGCCCTCTTCTGCAGAAGTAGCCGAAACGTTGAAAATAAAAAATAAGCTTAAAGCAAAAACGGTTATGCGACAGATTTTATAAAACTTTATACTCATTGATTTTGGGTTATGCTACTAACAATCATGCTGATAGTGACAATGTTTTCAAATTGATTTTGAGTTGCTACGCTTATGGTTATCGATTCACTTATAATATCAATCTTTTTGATGCCAGATATTGTGAAATTGGTTGATTTAGGATTCTCTTTATATAAAGTAACATCATAACCTTCGGTTTTTAAATATTTGTCAAAATTTGCAGAAATAACCGTGGAACTTTGGGAAGTAATGTATGAATAAGTTATTTGCTTATAACCGTCTTCTTCTAGAGTTGCTGGCACAGTTTCTATGTAACTGCTGATTACTTTCAAAGGCTTCTGGTCAATCGGAAACTTCGGCGGAAATCCTAAAGGAGGGGCATTTTCAAAGTCTTTGCGGACACGGCCTTCTTCGTTAAGAATCGGAGCTCTACCAACTTTACCATTTTCACCCACAGTATAAGTGCATTTCTCCGGAGGGCAGACTTGAGTTTTTTTGAAAAAATTAATATTAAAAAATTTGGATACCAAAAATAAAACCGTGCCTACGACCAAAATTAAAAGGAAAATTCGGAGAACTCTGCTCATATGCAATTATTATATGCCTCTATTTTGACAAGTACAATTATTTTATCCCCACCGCAGTACTAGAACATCCCGGTAGTAGAGCAAAACTCACTACAGGACAAGGAAACACAAAACACGGTAATAAAAAAATGCCGAGAAGCATTCGGTAGTGTAAAAGTAGTCCCTGTTGAACACAGGAATGTATTCTTTGCAAAGTTGGTCGTGGTGTCCAGATTCATAGCCGCAATGGGCTGGTCCGAGACGATTTCCAACTTTCCGCTTGACCAACTGGCTGGCACGTCCATCAGCTCGCTGACAAACCGCGAGACTTGATGGCCTGGTAGAAGAATTTCCTCCGCAGTAGCGACCACCACACCGTTGCCGTCGCGTAGTCGCAACAGCATATGTGCCGATTCCCAGTTCGGATTAACCATAGCTATTCCAGTCTGTAGGACATTCTGGTTTGCATCCGTCAGACGGACAGCGTGCAACCCAATCGCTTTAACCGGTTGGACTGGCGGTACTGACGCTTGACACTGCATGTCACCGTCAGGCGCAAAAATATATTTCATCGAAACTTGCGCCTGGTCAACCCCTGCGGCGTTCAGGTGAACATTCACCTTCACACCCCCAACTACAACTGTCAAGCTGTTTAAAGATAGAGTCAAAGTCCGAGAACTATTCCCAGGAAGTTCTCCTGGATTGTAGCTTACCCAATCTTGATCGGGAAATGGTGAGCGCGGATTGTGAACACGAACAAGCAATGATATACCTTGCTGGTCATAGAAGAACGAGCTCACTTGAGTTACTGCCGGCATAACGTTGACAATAGTCATTTCGGTCTTGTACCCACCTCCTACCACCATGAGCGGGAAAAAGTAGGTATGCACTTCCGTGCTCAAAGCCTGACCAGAAGCCAGTGGAGCCGAGAACAGAATCGCAACCACCGCGGCTGCGATAGTTAACGAAAATCTTTTCATACTCACCTCCTGGCCTTTTGGGCCGAATATTGAATTAGTGCGTTTTGACAAAGGCAACCCCAAATCGAGGTTACCGAACAACGAAATCTGTTCTATGTCAAGCATACCACCTTCTCCCTTCATTGTCAAGCCAATAAACTCCTGTATGTGAATAAGATGTGAATACCCTGTGGATAGCCCTAAACCCATGTTTTAAAGGCTTCATTCCCTTTCCTGAAGATCCCTTGATGCAAAGAGTAGACAAAAAATACAGGAGGGGAACCCTCCTGTATAAAAGTAGAAATATCCAACCCCACCCTATCCTCCTTTAGCTAAAGTGTTTGCGATAGACTGCGATATAGGTAACCCGGTTAAATTTTCAATCCAACCGAACTGACCACTTGGATTAACTTCCAGAAAAACATATCGTCCGTCTGGAGTCAAAATCATATCTACTGCCCCGAAAGACAAGTGGCATTTTCGCATGAACTCCAACAATTGGAGTATCACATTGTCCGGTAATTTATACCGCTCATGTTTCACATTCTCAAAATCGTATCGCCGCCAGTCATCTTTTGTCCTTTCACTATCTTGAGAATGTATGGCACATGTGAGAACATCTTGTCCAATAATAGTAATTCTAAGCTCAAGTTTCTTTGGTATATATTCTTGTGCCATTATTGGAGCAACACCAATATCGTCCGCATGAGTTTTGAGGTAATCAAGAGAAACTTTGTTGGTGTAAATTCCGGTTGCACTACCACCATCTTCCTGGAAAATGCGAGAACGGACAGCTTTCACTGCAATAGACTTACCGTGCCTCTCACAAAATGCAATGAGTTTTACGGCGTCATTGGTTACTAACGTGTCTGGAATAATCAAGTCAGCTGATACCGCCAGTTTGAGTTGAAACAGTTTATTGTGTTCCAGCAAATGACGAGCATGCAGAGGGTGATTCATCCAATACACAGAATCGAGACAGGTGTACAAAGACCACAGTGATGATGTGAACTCATCCTCAATAAACTGTTTCTCTATCGCTTCTCTGGTTTCAGAAACAGAGACAGCCTGAGGTCTTCTAACCCAAACGCTTTTTACAGCATCCATTTCAACCTCTGTATTATCGGCACACTGGATGTGTCCTGTAAAAACACCATCTTTCATGCATAAATGGATTTTTGATTGAAGGTCTGCTATGGTGCCCACATCCAACCGACAAGGCAATTCATTCATCTTTTGCAATAAATCAATCACTCTTGCCACGGAAGGTTCATCTTTATCCGTCACAATCAGTATCCGATTTTTTCTCATAACCAGTCTCCTTAATTCGTATCAGTAAAATGTATTGCAAATGAACAAAAACTATGATTAGATTAACATTAAAATAATGATATGTCAAAAAATCCTAAAGAAAAAGTACAGGCAAAATTTCACCATTTTGCAATCACCAACCGTCACAAAGAAGGTATTGTATTTTTTAGAAAGTTACTTAAAAACAAAGATCATCGGAAAGACAGTCGTGCATGGCTCAATTTAGCATTTTTACTTTACCATCAAGCACTAAAATCTTATTGGAAAAAAAACGTATCTGTTTTTGTTAAAAAGAACACGCTTAAACAGCTACACGAAGCGGAAAAAATTTTGAAAGGAATTATCTATCCCCACAAAACAAGTTCCAATGAAGAAGTTATTTTTAATGCTAAAATATTTTTGGCGCAGATATATGCATCAATGAGTAAACCTGAAGCAGTAAAAATAGCAAAAGAAAATTTTAGAGAAAAACCAATGGCGATAAGTGCAAACAGGCTTGCAGATGTATATATGCGGCTTGGGAATAAAAAGCTGGCAGAAAGTTGGTACAAAAAATATGAGAATCTGGCTCTCAAAGAAAAAGTACCTTCTTTTTTAGTTTCAACGGACATGGCAATTTTTTACAAACAAATCCATAAAAATGAATTGGCACAGAGATATCTAAAGAAAGCACTGAAAAGCATCCCTCATTCAAAAGAAGGTAAATCAATTCTTTCTATTCTTAGAAGCAACTTTGATATATAGAAAAACGGGCTGTCTTCAGGACAGTCCCGTTTCGATGGACACTAATCACTCTGGTAATCAGCACCACCGCCTTGTGTTGCCCCCATGTAAGTGCTTGAATCGCTACACAGCGGGTTAAAAGTAACAAAACCATCGATTTTCTCTCTCATGTGCAACAAGAGAGGCGTTCGAATCTTGTCTCTTTTTGAATTGGCGGAAACTTCAACAGAATCTACTTTTTCAGTAAGCATAATTTCACCTCCTTCAAGGTTAGCTAACCTAATATTACAATACATTAATTATTTTTCAAGTCAATACTTTCATGTAAATTTAATCCTATATTCCGCTTCGCGATAATAGGGTTTTGAGAGTTTTCAGGGCGATTTTTATATCGAGAAAAAATGAGCGATTTTTGATATAGAAAAGGTCGTAAGATAACTTCTCTTTTGTCTGTTCTACTCCAATGCCATGATGGGGATGATTGTCATGATAAAGCTGGGCCCAGCCCGAAAGTCCGGGCTTGATGAGATGTCTGACGTTATAAAACGGAATCTGGCCTTCATAATGCTTGACCCCGGATGGCAACTCGGGCCGTGGACCGATAAGAGAAATATCCCCTCTCAAAACATTCCAAAGCTGAGGAAATTCATCAAGGCGCGTTTTGCGCAAAATATTTCCTATCCACGTGATTTTGTTCTCGGATTGCTCTGCCGTTAGGTCAGTAATATTTTTGGACATGGAACGGAACTTGCGAAGGCGAATTGTTTGGTTGTCTTTACCTATGCGTTCTTGGGTGATAAAAATAGGTCCGCCATCTTCCAATTTCATGGCAATAAAAGCAAATGGATAGGTAATAATCGGAATAAGCATAAGGGGAACGGAAATAATAATATCCATAATGCGCTTAAGTAAGTCGTAGGTGAATTTCGGAGATACAGAAATATTTTCCAAAAACCAGCTGTAGGTTACAAGCGACAGAGGAATCCTGTTGAAAACATCCTCGTAAATGCGGTGCGAATCTATGAAGCGTATTTTGGAAAATATGAGGTTGTATAGGTGGGGTAAAAGCGGGGCAACTTCCTCGTGGGAAAAATCAACCGCGATGATTTTTATATTGTTTGAGTAAATAGGGGTGATGATTTCATTTTGAATATCAATACCGTCAACCTCCCCTAAATCGACTGATGAAACAAATGATAGCCCATAGCGCGGATTGGTATTTACTTCTTCCAGAAGCTCTTTCATCTCTTTGCCAGAACCGATAAGAAGAGCCGACTCCTTTTCTCTGTGACTTATAAGCGAAAGTCCGTACAGACGCCATAAAAGCACGAAGATAAATGAAATAATAAGATAAATAAAGAGGAGAGTTTTCGGCGTTATTTTAAAGAAAGGAATGCTGTAGAAAAAAATGATGGCAAAAATTCCGTTCACCACCTGAGCGTTGAAGATAATATTCGGTAGTCTGCTTTTCAAAATAAGAGTGTGTTTTTCGTATAAGCCGGCGATAAAATAAACCAGAAGCCAAAATATAAAAAGAATGGAAAACGGAACAAAGTGCTTTACAAACAAGGTCAAAGCGGGCATCTCGGCGGAACGGATGTATAATGCCAACCAAAGAGAAAAGGTAAAGAAAAATATGTCGCCGAAGAAGAGAATTACGGCTTCTTTTTTGCTTAGACCACTCATAGAAAGTAACTTAATTATACACTAAAATTCTGATATGTACAACAGTAAAAATTTAAGAACCTGGGGTAAAACTAAGTGCTATTTTTTATATGGTGTGTTATTTTCTCAACATGCAAAACCTTTGGGCCTGTATAATTAATGTCATGCATATCAAATTCGCTTTTAACAAATGCGATCGTAATGTGGGGTTTGAACTCAAATTTTTGATATTCTGTAAAATACGACAACTCCTTTAACCTTTCCCGACATCTGTTGATACTACCTCGTGTATCTTTTACAGGTAAATACAAAACTTTGTATTCTTGATCTGGCAGAGAAAATACATCCATCTCACCTATATCCAGAATCCCTAAATCAATAGTACCTAGAAAATCCTTAAGTTCTCTTTGGTTAATTTTATTTTCATCCAAACCATAAAACAGGGTCAAATGCAAATCACCTGTGACGTTACCCCCCTCTATTTTACCATCTACTAAAGTAAGATGTAAGTCTTTGTCTTTGATAGACTTTGACCAACGTATAATTTCTTCCTTTTCTTTTTCTGAAAAATTTGCCGTGATATAACCAATACTTTTATCATTTGTGTTCATATAAATATATTATGACATTACTAAAACTTGAGGAGTATCGTTAGACTCCTCTTTGGAAAAAACACTATGACCGCGCTTGGTCTTAATTATTAATTTGTCTTTATATCCCGGATAATTACTTATAAGAACCCGCTCTATCAAAGCAGGGTCTTCAACAATATGTAATCCTGCCTTAGGACATAAATTTATCAAGTGAGTACTAGTAATAGAAATTGTAGACCAAACATTATAATTATGTTTACACAAATCAGATACCAGACTAACAATCTTTTCTGAGTTAACAGAAGATGTTGCATACAACCTCTCACCACCCATCAAACAACAAGAAACAATCTCCCCACTATCATCTAATTCGTACGCTACAGAATTAACTTTTTCGTTAAATAACTTTTTTGAATCAAATCTTTTTCCAAATTGTGAAGCAACAAAAACAGATAATTTATCTTTTATATCTGGGGCTAACTCTTCTACTGTTTTTGAAAAGTAAACATCAGAAACATTTAGTTTTGACTTTTTCATATCTATATCATCAAGGATATCCCCTATATCGAAGTTTTCAAATAGACTTAATACTTGCCCTGAGTTAATATTTCCAAACAATGGTCTAAGCTTGTGGCGTCTATGTGGATTTTTGATAAAAAAATCAATAACCATTGGCATAGACTGATTAATTATTTCCATTGTTTCGCTGGAAACTTTTAGATCCGGAAGTCTTGATATTTGTTTAAGTGCGTTCACAATTTTCATCGGGTCATTCTTTGCTAATTCTAGATCTATAAATCTCAATTCCTTATCCATAATCTCTAACATAAAATCGGGGTCAATAATTTTTAATGAATTTAAATCAAAAGCGCAACAGCTTAAATTAATATCCGCAGTTGAGATTAGCTCAGATACCTCTTTTTCACCAATACTAGCTACTTGTACTTCCCTTTCGTCAATAGTTAGATTAAAAACATTTGTACCTTTTTTAAAAGAGTACTTTCCTTCCATAAATTTCCCATCTTCTTCCCATTCCATTTCTATAAATCCTGCATCTTCTAAATTTTTTCTTATGGCATCTACAGGCATCCTAGACATTAAGTCCAGATCTGATGGATTTTTATTTAAAATAACATCTCGTACCGCCCCACCTATCAAATATGTCTCCTTACCAAATATCCTAACGAGTTCATCAATTGGTAATGATTCTTTAATTGCACTTTCAACTCTTAAAATTTCTTCAGTTTTTTCTGTGCCAAAGTCTTGTGGTATTTTTTCCATAAACGTCTTGATATTAGGCCTATAATACGGTAAAATGAGCACATATGCAAGATAGAAAGCAAACACAAAAACGATTAAAAGTCTGCTTTGCCATAACAAAAGGGGTCTGGGGTGGAGCCTCAAAATACGTGTATTCACTAGCAACACACCTACCTAAAGAAAACTTTGATGTAGTGATTATTTGTGGTCATGGAACTGAATTACCAGAAAAGTTAGAATCAGTTGGTATACGAACATACAAAATAAAAACTCTCAAACGCGATATCTCTTTAATTGCAGAAATAAAAAGTTCTTGGCAACTCCTAAAAATAATATGGGTAGAACATCCAGATGTTCTACACCTAAATAGCCCAAAAGCTAGTGGATTTGGAGCAGTAGCAGGACGACTGACTGGAGTTAAAAATATAATACAAACTATTCATGGATGGACATTTAATGAAAATCGCAACTATGTAAACAAAATACTGATTGCTTTTTTCTCATGGCTGACAACACTCTTGTGTCATAGAACAATTGTTATTGCACAAAAAGAGCAGAATCAGGCGCTTAGTATGCCTTTTACTAAGAACAAAATCATTTTGATTCATAACGGCATTAAAAAAGTAGACTTCAAAGAAAAAGTGCTGGCACGCAAAGAACTGTCGGCTTTAGTTAGAAATTCAAAATTTGAAACTGACAATTCAACCGCATGGATTGGAACGATAGCCGAACTGCATAAAAATAAAGGCTTGGAATACGCCATTTCGGCAGTTTCAAAAATTACATTTCCTTTCATATTCATAATAATAGGAGAAGGAGAAGAGAGAAAAAATCTGGAAAGATTAATTTCAAAACATAACCTGCAAGATAAGGTTTTTTTGCCGGGTTCTTTAGAAAATGCAAATAAAAATCTCAAAGCATTTGACATATTTCTCTCCACATCAGTTAAAGAGGGTTTGCCATATACAATCCTTGAAGCGGGACAAGCGGGACTGCCTGTCGTTGCGAGCAATGTCGGAGGAATTCCAGATATTATAGAAAACGGAGTAAGCGGAATCTTGACCGTAAAAGGAAAAATCGGCGAGATAACCAAGAGTTTGGAGTATCTTATTTCAAATCCCGACAAGCAAAAAGAATTCGGCAGGAAATTGCAGGAAAAAGTGCTAAAAGATTTCTCCTTGGAAAAAATGGTTGAGAAAACGAAGGCGCTCTATAATTTTTAATTTATAAACAATTTCTAATTTCATAATGTTCCAATGAATTAAACTGGCTCGTTTAGAAATTAAAAATTGATTTAAACTCCCACCATTTCATTCTGGGCAATATTTTTGTGTACAGTCCGTGAATATCTTTTCATCCCCATTAGTATTCCAAGGCCTATAAATTCCGTAAACAAATGGCTTCCGCCGTAACTCATAAACGGCAATGTGTTCCCGGTGACTGGAAGCAACCCTATATTCATACCAATGTTTATGACAGTATGAACCAAAAACAAAATGGTAAGCCCCGCCCCGAATAAAATCTCAAAATTACCGCCCCCGCGAAAAGATATTATCAGCACTCTCCAAAAAATAATGCCGTACAACGAAAATAAAAGTAAAACTCCGGCAAATCCCCACTCCTCTGCAAAAGCGGCAAAAATAAAATCTGTCTGGTATTCCGGGAGATACTGCAATTTGCTTTGAGTGCCGTAGCCTATGCCTTTGCCAAAAATTTGCCCAGACCCCACCGCAACAATAGATTGGTAGGCGTTATATCCGCTACCCCTTATATTTGTCAGCGGATGAATGAAGTTTTTTATGCGGTCTTTCTGGTACGGCCTGAAAGCAAAAAGCCAAAGGCCTCCAAAAACGAGAAGCCCTCCTAAAAATAGCGCCAGCAGATGCTTTTTGGAAATGCCAGAAACAACAACCATGCCTAGCCACAAGAAAAAAATAATTATGGCCTGTCCGAAATCAGGCTGAAGAAAAACCAAAAGAAAAATGACGAAAACGTAAAAACCGGAAACCAGAATATGGCGTATATGGGCTATTTCCATATGGCGTCGCGAAAAATATTTGGCCAAAAGCAGGATGACCACCAGCTTTATGGGGTCAATCGGCTGTAGGGTAAAAGCTCCAAATGAAAACCAGCTCTGAGCGCCCTTCCACACGCTCCCCACGATAAATAGAAGAAACAATGTTGTGACAGAAAGAATAAATAAAGCAACAATAATCCTGGTATTTTTCAAAAAACTCCAGTCAACCGCGCTGGCGACAAAAAACGCAGTCACGGAAACGGCGAGCCAGACGCTTTGGCGCTCAAAAAACTTGCTGGTTACGGCACCCGTCTCGCCAGCGGACAGGAAAGAATTCATGGTTACAAGACCGGCACAAGCTACCAGAAAAACGCTAAAAAATAGCGCCCAGTCAATATTCCTGAAAAGATTTTTTAAAAATACCATGAGAAATTATGCAGGATTAAGGAAATCTATACATGACCGTTACTACGCTAACTTCCTTTAGAAACGCCGTAGGCCACGTAAAAACAAAATCCTGGCTGGTCTTACTTCCTAAATTATCTGCGAACGTTCTGGAAGCGCCGATAGCATTTTCGTTATTATCCAAGACAAAAGCGACCAGCTCTACCTGAGGAATGTTTACAAGGGACGCATTTGAAATAGTGCCGGTAATTTTGGGCGAGGTTGTAGTGGCAAAAAGTTCGGAATAAATGAGGGAGATTTTGGGTTCACTTGATGTATCTTTTTCCCATGGGGAAAAGGATGTAAAAACAAGGTCAGCGGACTTTGGTTTTTGGTTTTTCAAAACGATGCCGGTTTCAAAAACGGCAAACTTTTTATTTTTTGGAACAGAAGTTTTGCCATCCCTAACAGTAACCAATTTACCATTCTCATCAAAAATACTGAAGTGATACTCGGCACTTGGATTTTTCGAATTGATATTTGGATTTTGGACAAATGCTACGGCAGTATATAAGTCTCCGGAAATATTAAAAATTTTAGCCCACAAAACCACAGGCTTCAAAGCATCCGGGGTGCAAATCTTCAAACAGTTCCCTCCGCAATCTATACCCGTTTCATTTCCATTTTTGGTGTTATCTGAGCATGTAGGAGCATGGTAAAAGACTCGCCAAAATACGCCTGCGCCTACAAGGATAAGCGCTAAAATAAAACTGCCTCCGTATAAAAATCTTCTTTTTGCCGACCAGACTGACATAATTTAATTATAACAAAAAAATGGGCGCTCGTAAGCGCCCAATGTCAATCCAAAAGATAATTTTGCTTAACCCACCCGCCAGAGTTTCCTGCAACTAGTATCAGCTTGTACTCCTCTACTATCTTGCAATGAATACATCGTCGCATGTACACAGTACCTTCGGGAGCCGTGCCAGTGCCATCGTTATGATAACTCCAGTACCGCAGAGCCCATGCTGATTTGCAATGGAAACAGTGGTAATAGAAATATGCATTTACACAAACCATGACAGCAAGAAATGTGAAACATGCCCCAATTACAATCCAATCACGCATACGCACCTCCAAGGAACAATTGAAAACTTAGTTCTGGCGCCTACCTACTTTCCCACGATGTAGTATCATCGGCACTACGAGGCTTAACTTCCGTGTCCCCAGTACCAAAGAAAAATTGTTGTTGAGTACTATGTTCTGGCGGCTAGCTACTTTCCCATTGCTAGTATCATCGCCTCAACCGAGCTTAACTTCCGTGTTCGGAATGAGAACGGGTGTGACCTCGGCGATAAGCCACCAAAACATAAAACTCAATAATTTTCTTGGTACGGGGCGCAGTCGGAATGCCTGGCCCGTACTGAGCTTCGCTCTAGTACTGGGCAGAACGGGTGTGACCCCAGCGTTGAGGCACCAAAACTAAATTTTCAATTTAGTTTTTATTTTATTTTCAAATTACAGAAACTGAAAGAGGGGCCCGAGCGTGCCCCTTAGCCTTGCGCTCGGGTCTTCCGGAAAACTGCAGGTATTATTTATTACTCCCAAAGCATTTCGCCATCAAATGCATGCCCTGTCGGAGTCTGGTCATTCTGCCACCAACACTCAAAAGAGGTTGGGATAGGCTTTTTGCAAGTAGATGATCATCAGATCGACATAAAAGTGGACGGATAGCCGGGTATCTAATCCGACATGTCTCCATTCAACACCCTTTTCAGTTTTCCGAACTTGTAAAAAGAACAAAGAATAATTTTCATTACTCCTCTTTCAATTTCTGTAAGTAATGTAAAAGTGCAAACATCATGGTTACTTGTCCTGCGTAGCCTTGCGCGAAGCAGGATTCATTCCATGTAACAGGATAAAGGTTAAATCGAAGCACGAAGTTCGAAGCACGAAACACGAGCATGCAAATGCATTTATCGTAACTCGTACATCGTAACTCATAACTCGATTCTTTGGTTTTCAAATTTCCTAACAGAAATCGGCTAATTAGTACACCTCGGCTGAACACATTGCTGTGCTTACACCTAGTGCCTATCACGTGATCATCTCTCACGGGCCTCAAACGATTCCTAATCTTGAAGTTGGCTTCACTCTTAGATGCTTTCAGAGTTTATCCATTCCCGACTTAGCTACTCTGCGGTGCCCTTGGCAGGACAGCAGACACACCAGAGGTCAGTTCACCCCGGTCCTCTCGTCGTTTACACCCCCTATTTCTAGGAGCACAGACTATACCTTATTCCCAAAGGTGACACCTTTGGGAAGCTGCATCTTACCTAAATATTCCTGTTTTGAAAAAATCAAAACTTTCCAGATATATCTAAGTCTATCGCGAATGCGATAAGTCGTTACGGGGTCATTCAGCACTAATTTTTGGATTTGACTTTCCTAGATTTGTCTGTATAGTCTTACACAGACAAATCCAAGGAGTCTCAATATGTACATAACGGGTTCTATTACGATTATCATTGCTTTGTATTTCCTTGCTGCGGGAATAGACTTTGCGTTTTATTCGAAAGTTATCCCAATGTCAAAAGGACTTGTTGTAATCGCAATGATGATTTTTGCTATCGGATACGTGCTCAAAGAAATGCGAGCAGATTACCGATCAAGAAACCATCCATAACTGATTGAGGGGATGCCTCCCAAGGCATCCTCTTTTTTTAATCCAAAAATTAGTGCTGAAGACTTCCCACGGTATTACCTTAAAGAGGAAATTGATTTTCAAACAAATTACAAACTCGGACCGTGAGTTTTTGTAATTCTAAGTCAAAATCATATGAAGGCTTCACCGTTATGAGCAGCATTTTCAATTGTCATTACTGACAAAAGTAGCAATTCAATTACTAGGGGCAAATCTTCTCAAGAATCAACGCCTACAGTAGATAGGAGACCAACCTGTCTCACGCAATTGTTGCAAGAATAATGAATTATGAATAATGATTTAGGAATAAATCAAAATACAAAATTATTCTCACGCCGACATTACTGTCGGGATCGGACTATAGCATTTTGCACGCATTGCAGATTCATAAATCTTAAATCAAGATTCATTATTCTGCATAAAAGCGCATAGTTGATGTTTAGTCTCTACGGGCGTGTGCTGAGTAGTAGAGGTGACCTGTTGCGCGCAACAGGTCACCAGCGGTGGGGACAAGGTTGTCTCTAGTTTGAAATCGCGTAGCGTTTACCGGCGCAAGAGTCCGGTTCTCGTCCACTTTCGTAGACCCACAACGTGACCAACTGTCGTAAACAACAATGTTTACTCCCCTCCACTACTCAGCACACTTCCCTCGGTATTACCCACTCATGTGGGCTTCACCGATATAAATCAACTTGTCGTGAATCGATGTTCGATGTTCGAGTTACGATAACCGAGAAATACAAAGCATTATTCGTACATCGTACTTCGTTTTTCGTACTTCGACCCAACGCCGCCGTGATTTGATTGTCTCACCTCGCCGAAGCTCTTACGAGCGAAGGCGGGGCTATCTATCTTTTATCTTAATTTCAAAACGAAAACATTAAAACAGTAATTCATCATTTTTCTTTCCTTGAGAAAAATGATCATAATATTGCCTCTGAGGATTCAGATTGTGGATGAGTCCGAAAGTCTTAGCAAGCTAAGAGCAATTGAACTCCTCCACGGTCTGAACCCAGCTCGCGTAACTTTTTAAATGGCGAACAGCCATACCCTTGGGAGCTCATTTATTTGTTATCTGGCGTTACCGCCAGTATCAGACTATTCCATCACCATTTTACACATGTCACCATATGTAAATTAGGTGCAAGCCGTGTTATACCGCCATTTATGGCGCATATCTCATGCTCCGGCTAAAACCGAAGCAATCAGTCGTTAGGGGAAAATTATTCTTAGATCATTGAAACAAAGTTTTTACGACGATTTTTAGATCGCACGTTAAACCGAGACAATGCATCTGCTAAAGTCGCAATGCGTATCAAATCTTTTTTTGAATTGACTGATGTTTGTAAGATGTTAATGGCGATTTTCGCCTGTTTTTTCTTTACCTTTATATATGGCAAGAAAATTTTTAACATTTCTAAGCAATCTTTTTGGTTTTGTATTTGCCAGTCATATATAGTTTGATTTTTGCGTATATTGCCAAGTTTGAATGTTTTTCGAAACCACTTTATAATCATGATTTCTTTTTGAGAAACTTTCAAAACGACACGGACACGAAAACCAAATTTCTTTTCACTATGCTTTTCAATACAAGCCATGATTGCTCCATCAGCATCAATAAAACCTGATGCATATGCAAGTTCTGCTTCAGAATAATTTTTTCCCACGGCGCTAGCCTTCATGTTGTATGATTATATCATACCTGGGAGCTACGAGAAACATCGTAGTCCGCATGAATAAGCCTCCACCGTTTTGAGCTTGTTTAACCATTGATATACTATCAACGATTTATCGGAGATTCTTACATCCGATATTACCTATGGGTTTCCCCACAGGAAAGAAGTTATGTTTTCTTCACCCCCAGGCTAAGTTGAGCCGACATCGAGGTGCCGAACTGTGCCGTCGCTATGGACGCTTAGGCACAACCAGCCTGTTCATTTCTGTATTAACAGGTGTTTGGCTGGTAAATAGACTATATCATCACCCTTCCAGTATATGGTTAGGGGACGGCGTGTTAGCATATATCTTTGTTCAGGAGATACATACTCTATTCCAATTCAAAAGAATTAAATACAATATTCTCAATTTACATTGTAAGAAATCGTATTCGTCGCCAATGCGACAGAACAAGTCGTTACAGGGTCAACCAAGTACTAGTACTTGGCGACTTCCCACGGGATTGCGCACTCTAAAACCCAACTGTCGTTGGGAGACCTGTGCGTGTCAACCGTTATAAGCCGTTCTTACCGTGACTAGATA
>Ga0209541_10004946_pt1 | contig 23441 bp, 32 predicted proteins | sample RifCSPlowO2_01_FD_184027 | JGI IMG/M metagenome (GOLD analysis project Ga0209541, IMG submission 184027) | Groundwater microbial communities from Rifle, Colorado - Rifle CSP2_plank lowO2_0.1 (SPAdes) (version 2) | ecosystem: Environmental > Aquatic > Deep subsurface > Groundwater | place... | reverse complement strand
CTAATTACAACCAAAAAGGCCGTAAAATCCACTTCTATAAATAGAACCTGCTCCCATCAATAGTTCTCTTGGTGAGATTATGGGATTCCTTCAATTGGTAAAAGCATGCACAAAGCCGCATTACAAAACTGTTGGCAGGGGAAAGGTAGAGACAGAAAGCTTTGTCTATTCTCCGGACCGCAAGTCTGACAAATGCAGATGCGGGGCAAAGCTTGTGAAAAAATGGGTTAATGTAAACTGAGATTCTGCAAACCAAGGGAAATGTTTTGAAATTTATTACTTCTTCTAAACAAAAATTTGGGAAAAAAACTTTATAAGTATTTAATGCGCAACTTTTTTGATTGCATGGCTTCAAAATACCGCTATACCAGCATTAATGAAAGATGGGTTTCAATTGCTTTTGTTGTTCTTTCCTCTCTAGAAATCCCTTGAAACGTCATCGGAAGCATGACATTCTCCAGGGTGCTCAAGCTCGGGATTAAATGAAACGATTGAAATACAAATCCGATTTTTTTCCCCCTAATCTGGGCTAGGTCAGATTCATGAAGATGTGCTATATTCCTCTTGTCAAGAAATATCTCTCCTTTTGAGGGAACATCTAAAGCACCTACAGCATTTAGCATAGTTGATTTTCCGCTTCCGCTAGGGCCGACAATGGCTAGAAATTCTCCCTTGAAAACATTAAGATTAGCTCCCTGCAGAGCAGGAAAGTCCACCTCATCCATCTTGTAAATCTTCCACACTTCCTTGAGCTCAATTATTTTTTCATTCTTCATTATCATTTTCATTCTTCATTTTTTATTCATGCCTCAAAGCATCTACAGGTTTTAATTTGCTCGCTTGTCTTGCAGGTAAGCTTCCTGAGATCATGCCAACGATGAATGCAAAGAATAAGCCAAACAGCATTAGTCCAGGATTTATTTTAACTAATAATTTGAATCCAGCTCCTGTTGAAAATTCTCCGATTGCCAATGAAATTCCGGTTCCAAGCAGCACTCCAAAAAATCCTCCAACCAATCCCATCAATCCCGATTCGATTAAAAATATTAATAGCACGTCAAAGTTTCTTGCTCCAATTGATTTCATTATTCCTATCTCTCTTGTTCTTTCTAAAACAGTAGTGTACATTGAATTTGTGATTCCAATCCCGCCGACAACTAATGATATTGCAGCAATCCCGACAAGCACAGCTTGCACAACTCCAAGTATTGTTCCAATCTGCTCCAGTATCTGCGTAGGTGTTATTACATCAACGTTTTTGTCACCTCTCTGCCTTTCGAATTCTCTTTTGACTTTTTCCTGCAAAGCAAGTACATCAACTCCCGGCTTTACTTGAGCTGAAATAAAATCGACTTCATTGGTTTCTCCAAAAGTTTCTCGATAAGCATCAAGAGTTATATAAATAGTATTGTCATCTTGCTGATTTCCGACAGGCCCTAAAATTCCGACAACCCTGAATTCTTTTCCAGCAATTTTTATTTTATTCCTTACTCTTATTTCATTTTCAAACAAGCCGTCTGCTGCTCTGCTTCCAATTAAAACATCATTGTCATCTCCTTGGTCTATGTATCTTCCTTCAGCAAGGTTTGTAGTATCCTCTAGAAGCTCTTTTCCATTTCTCCCGCCGAAAACACTAGGAAATTTTACTTCATTTTTGAATTCAACTTCTGCAGGACGAGCAGAACCGTAGGAGATAGTTTTGAACTCGCTCATTCTTTCCAAGATAGAGATATCGTCATCGGTAATTCCTTCTGATTGTGTTCCGGGTCCTTGAAATCCACGAGCCGCTATCAGCAAACGATCAGCTCCAAAAGCTTCAAACTGCTCTTCAATAGTTGCCTGCAGTCCGAGAGAAAGCGAAATAAGCGCGACAATGGCAGCAACTCCGATTACAATCCCGAGTATTGTAAGCCAGCTTCTTAATTTTCTGTGGCGTATGCTCTTGAAAGCCAGTAAAAAATAGTCATTTATCATCTCATCCTTTTCTTTTTTCTGTATCTTCTGTAGAAAAAGAATAAAATAATGATAACCAAAATTCCTATGTATGTTCCTGCTTTTGATTTGCTTTCCAATCCAAGCTTGATTGCTTCCTTCTCAGAATACAGCGGAAAAGCTAAATTAAAATTCTCCTCGAAAAGTTTATTTTTATTGTCTCTGTATTCAACTTTTAATGGTAATTGTCCGACTCTTGTATTGAATCTTAATTTGAAAGTTGCAGTCTCAAAATCATCAGGCTCTATATTGCCGATATAGACGCTGTCCGCAGACAAGATGTCATAATTGGCGCCCTTGTCTAATTTAGCTGTTAAAAATTTTATATCTCCCAGTCCTTTATTTACAAATCTTACAGTAACGTCTCCAATCTGGTCAACTCTGAAAATTTCGCTTTCTTCGACGGCAACACCCAGTAAAGGAGCAGATTCGACAATTAATCCAATAACGCTTTTCTCTTCAATGATGTCACTATCTTTGTAGCTGACAATTATTGGGATTTTATAAGTATCTGGGCGAGCATCAGGGCTGGTCATCAAAGTGAATTCAACGCTTCCAGACTCATCCTCATCAATCTCCTTTATAACTTTTTTTGCAGAGCTCCCCACAGGGATAAATGGCAGGTTATTATCATTTAAATCTAATCCAACAGATATGTCTTTAATGTTCTTGTCTCCTTGATTATCTAATTTAACAGTTATAATTGCTTTCTCTCCTGGATTGATCTCAATAGGCCTGGAAGTTACGCTGGATATTGTAATCGAATTGGCAAAAGTCTGACTAGCAAAAAGCAAAAACATGATCAAAGTAAAAAATATCTTTTTCATTTCATCTCCAACTCTCTTTCTTTCCAGGTTACCCAGTCTACCAGTTTCCCATCATCGGCAACATACCATCTGTTTCTGGATCTTGTTCCATCTGAATCATAAACCTCATATTTTATTACAGTAACTCCATTGACTGAATCTTGATAAATGCCAAAATTTCTCTCTGAAACATTTTCAAGGCCAGGGTGCGGCCTCAATTTGCACAGTTCATCAAAGATTCCATGCATCTGTCTGAATACTGCAGGGCTAACTCTGCATTTTATTGATATGTTGCCTATCTTCATTTAAAACTCCTGTTATAATATTAGCATTGAAAATTAGCTTTATAAATTTTTCTATAATGTCACTACTTTAAGATAATTATAACCCCTTGGTAATATATTCTTCAGCCTTCTTTAAGATATTCCTGGTGTTCTTGAATTTGACAAGCTTATATGCCTCTTTATAATCTGCCCATTTGTAGCTCTTGTGCTCGTTGCTTAATTTCACAACCTCACTTTTGGTCAGTATTAAGAAAAAAACAACTTCTTTATAAACAGTTTTATTCTCTTTTTTGTAAAAATAATCTATTTTCTCCTTAAAGTCTTTAACAAAGGTAAAATCCACAATGCCTGTCTCTTCTTTTAATTCTCTCTGCGAAGTCTCTTCCTCTTTCTCTCCGGCTTCCATATTGCCCTTGACAAAACCCCAATGGCTCTCATACTCGAGAATTAAGAATTTTTCAAGTTTTGGGTTGTACACGATCATTCCGGCTGATATTTCCTTTGGCATGAACTTGTAAAGAAACAAAAGGATATAAATCTTTATATTAATGTATTAAAAATCTTTTAGAATTTTATAGTATATTAAAGGTTCATTTATGGGCGTGTTAAATTTTAATATTACAAGCTTAAAACCTTAAAATTTGGCATTTTACATTAACAACCGTTTAGGTGCAATAAGAAATCTATCGTTGGGAAATAATTTCGGGATAACACAGCCAGGATATTACGCTTAATAATAGGCCAAATAAGAAGTTACGGGCACAAGAAAGAAAAATAGTCATTCAATTGTGCTCATACATTACGCCCACACATTATGCTCATAAATTGACTCTTCAGATTCTTGCTACTTTTTATATAAATGTGCCGCTTGACGAGTGTCTTTGATGAGTCTCCGAGCTTGATTGGACGATGTACCCCTATTGACTAAAATGAGAAGAAAAAATTTTAGCATAATAATCTAACTATTAAAATCTTTTAGCTGAACATCTTCACAACTTCAATTAACTTTGCTTTTTTGCTTTAATAATTGCCTTTTCACCTTGTTTAATGCTATATTCACGCATTGCTGTATCCCATATTCCTCTCCAGTTGCAGTAAATCTTCCTTTATCTGTAAAGAAATTCGCTCTGCAGAAAAACAAAGGAATCTCTCTGAACTTTTCTCTTCTTTGCTTTACAACCAGTTTTAACTCTCCATTATTTACAAATTTTTCTTGCTTGTCTAGAAATCTCTCTATCCAGCCCTTAACAGCCTGCCTGTCATATGCATTCAAGGTTTCTAATTTTCCAGCAAATTGCATGGAAAGATTCACAATCCCACCCCCCAACCAGAGGAAAGCGAATAAAATATATAAACCTGCTTGCGAAACACTTATAAGATATTCGTTGTCATTATAAAATGCAAAACGAGAAAAATGAATATCAATAAGGCAGAGGCTGCATGGAATGTAATTTTAAACAGTGAGAGGATATTAAGTGATAAAGAAGCAGAAGATATGATTAAAATAATAAAAAAATCTAGAAGTGAATATGGGTTTAGAACTTGAGTTCTCATCCTTACCTTTTCTGAAAAAATTTCAAATAAATAATTTATAAAACCCCGGCAGTGTTAATAATAAGAAGAAAGACAAATCAAATCAGCTGACTGTTTCTCGAAGACTTCCACAAAGCAATCCCTTTCCAGAAAGCGCTCCAGATAACAAGCACAATTATCAATGTTAAAAGTCCGCTGCCAATAAATAAATCAGGATATGCTGCCATTATAAATTATAATTTTAGGATGTATTTAATCTTTTTCATATATATTTTTAAAGGGTTTAAGCTTCACAATTTTATGATCATTAATGACAGAGTTTATAGAGGGCAGGAAATTTCAGAACCTGTTTTGTTAGACTTAATACAAACTCCAGAAATCCAAAGATTAAGGAGAATAAGCCAGTTCGGCATGCCTTCTTATCTTTATAACTATCCAACATTTCAAAGGTTTGAGCATTCCTTAGGAGTCATGTTATTATTAAGAGAGCTTAATGCTAGTTTGGAAGAGCAGGTAGCAGGGTTAGTGCATGATGTTTCCCATTCAGCTTTTTCTCACCTTATAGATTGGATATATGGAACAGAAACACAAGAAAATCACCAAGATGAAGTTCTTCATGAAAGAATCAGGGAATCTTCTCTTCCAAAAATACTTAAAAGATATGGGTTTGATCATCAAAGAGTTTCTAATCATGATAATTATCTTTTATTAGAACAGGAAGCTCCCTTATTGTGTGCTGATAGAGTTGACTCTGCTCTTAGAGAAATGGCTTTATGCAGAAATCCAGAAGATGTACCATTCTTGAGAAGATCTTTAATTGTCCATAACAGGATAATGTTTGACAACAAAGAAGCTGCAGAAATCTTCGCTGAAAATTATATGGATTGTCAGTTAAATCATTGGGGAGCCGTAGAATATAAAACTCGTTGGAGATTATTGTCTCAAGCTTTAAAGTATGCAATGGAAGAAGGAACCATAAGTTATGATGATTTATTTACTCATGATGCAGCAGTCTTGGAAAAAATAGGAAGATCTTCAAACCAGGCAATAAGGCAAAACCTTAATTTATTAATGGGGAAATTAAACATTGTTGAAGATCTTGAAGGACCAATAGTTCTAAAGAAAAAATTCAGATATGTTGATCCTGAATTTTTAGAACAAGAAAGAGTTTATAGAGTAACCGAAGTGAATCCAAAATATAAAGAACAACTAGATTATGAAAAGGAAAAAGGTAAAGAAATTACAAGATTTAGAATTGTAACTTAAGATTTATAAACTTCTTTAATCAAAATGTATTAATCTAAATGCTTCTTCACTTCGTCTCATCCAAACTCTATTCGCTATTAATAAGGGTCTAATTATCTCCATTGTTTCATTGACAATTGTACTCAAAGCAACTTGAGAATAATCTCTTCCGGTTGAACTTTTTTCAAGTTTTTCATCAATTTCACATTGAAGCTTATATGCTTCTTCATAAGATAAAGGACAATATTTACCGCCTGGTTGATAGTCGCGAGGATTAATCATATTAAAAAGAAAAACTATAAACTTTATTAAATTATCTTTATTTATTTCACTAAATGAAAACCTTATCCATAAAACAGCCTTACGCAGAATTAATTTTATTAGGAAAGAAAAAGATAGAATTAAGAAAATGGAACACTAAATTCCGCGGAGATTTTCTAATTCATGCTTCTAAAAATCCAGATGAGAAAGCAATGAAGCAGTTTAATTTCAAAGAGTTGCCTTTAGGTTGCATTGTTGGAAGAGTTACTTTAGTAGATGTAAAACATTATTCTAATGAAAAAGAGCATGAAAAAGATAAAAATTTACATTTGGCTTCTTCTTATTGGGGCGATTATGGTTTTATTTTAAAAGATCCTAAAAGAATTAAAGAAATTCCTTGTAAAGGAAGTCTTGGATTTTGGGAGTTTAACCTTTCTTCACAATATCCTCATGCATTTCATTGAATTTATCTGTTCCTTAATTTTTATCCAGTTATTAACTCTTTAAAGTCTTCTAATTTTTTATCTAAATATCGTGCTGCTGTCATAGAATGATATTTACTAGATCTTAAACTAATTCGCATATCAACCGGTAGGAAAGAACCCCACACTGTTAAGAATGTTAAAGGTAATGTAAAAATTGTCATAACTGCTATTCCTTTTGTTGCTCCAAATCCCCTACGAAAAGCAGCTAATCCTTTTTCAGTTAAATGTTTAACAGAGATTAATTCACCAAGCTCCGCAACATCTGAATAATATTGGTGATCTTTTTTCCTATGTAAATAATCTAAAACTCCTCTAACATCATCCAATTCTAGTAACCTAGATTCGACAGATCGAATATCACATAAAGATCTTTGTAATGTTGGATTATTATTCGCATATCCTAAAATCACTTCTCTTTGTTTTTCTAAAATATCTCGTCTAGAAGGAATCTCAAATTCAAAATTATCAGAAAAATCTTCTCCATAACTAGATTTAAATCTATTATAGGACTTTTCTAACTCTTCTTGAGATCTCTCTAAATCAATAAGTCTTGAATAAAGAGTTTCTGTCATTTTTTCTCCATAAACAATATTTTTACAGGAAGTAAAATATTTAAATCTTTCCCCCAAATAATTTATAAACTTCTCTTGTATATTTAATTTGATGGAAATACAGCTTTACAACACCTTAACAAGGAAAAAAGAGGTATTCAAGCCGATTAAAAAAAATAAAATTAATTTCTTTGTATGCGGCCCGACTGTTTATAACCTATCACATATTGGTCATGCAAAAACATACATCCAATTTGATATAATTGTAAAGTATCTCCGCTATCTGAAACACAAAGTTTTCTATTTGCAGAACATAACTGACATCGATGATAAAATAATGCAAAAAGCTAAGAAAGAAAATATTTCATGGAAAGAACTGGCAAGAAAATACGAAGAGGAATACATGAAGGATATGAAATCTCTTCAAGTAGATTCAATAAGCAAATATGCTCGAGCAACAGATTACATCAAGGATATCCAAAGCCAGATTGAGAGATTAATCAAAAAGAAAATTGCATACAAGATTCCAGATGGTTATTATTTTGATTTAAAAAAATTCAAGGATTACGGGAAGTTAGCAAGAAGAAAATCAGAGCAGGCAGAAGATGCAGTTTCAAGGATAGATGAAAACAAGGAGAAGAAAAACAAGGGAGATTTCTGCCTATGGAAATTTTCAAAGTTAAATGAGCCTGTATGGAAATGGAGTTATGGAAATGGCAGACCAGGATGGCACATTGAGGATACAGCAATAACAGAGAAGGAGCTCGGCCAGCAGTATGATATTCATGGAGGTGCAGTTGATCTTATTTTCCCGCATCACGAAGCTGAAATAGCTCAGATGGAATCTATCTCTGGAAAAAAGCCTTTAGTAAGATATTGGCTGCATACAGCTTTCTTGAATATTAACAAGGAAAAGATGAGCAAGTCAAAAGGAAATTTCATAACAATCAGAGAAGCATTAAATGATTATGATGGAAGAATTATCCGCTTCTTCTTCGCTTCAAACCATTACAGAACTCCAATTAATTTCTCATTTGAAAATCTTGAGCAGAGCAAAAATGCTTTGGAAAGGCTGAATAATTTTGTTTTGAATTTAAAGAGCAGCAAGCAGAAAGATAATTTGAATTTAATAAAGAGAGCAAAAGAAGACTTCCTGAAAGCGATGAATGATGATTTCAACACGCCAATAGCATTCTCAGTTATTTTTAATTTCATGAATGAAGTTAATAAAAATGGAGGAGGAAAGAGAAGTTATAATCTAATGCTGGAATTTGATAAAGTATTCAATGTTTTGGATTTAAAAGAGAAAAAAGTTTCAGCTGAAATAAAGAAATTAATCAATGAAAGGGAAAAAGCAAGAGAGAAAAAAGATTTCAGGAAAGCAGATGAAATTCGAGCTCAATTGTTAAAGCAGGGGATTATTTTAGAAGACACAGATAAAGGTGTGAAATGGAAAATGAAATAAAGCCATGCAGGAAATGCGGACATTTGCCAAAAGGAGATATATATTGTCCTTGCTCTTGTCATAATAGTTTTAGAGGAAAGCAGATGAAAGGATGAAAGAAGTTAAAATACACCCAACAAAGAAGTGGGAAATTTCTATTATAGAATATCGGATTAATGAAGATAAAATGTACAAAGTAACGAGAAGAATGCCAACTATGTTAGTAGCGGAAACTAAAATTTTTAAGTCAAAAGAAGAAGCTAAGAAGCAGTTTGAGGAATGGCTGACAAATTAAAGCGTTCTTTAATTAAATCAATTAACTCCGGCTGATTGTAACCATATATATCAGGTACATTTAAAGATATAATTCTTTTTTGCATGTAAATTTTTGGAAATCTTTTTGCTATCTCACTTCTTTGATGTTCTTCCATAACAATAACTAAATCTGCCCAAGAAAGTTCTTTAGAAGTTACGGGTTTTTCATTAAAAAGCCCGGCAGATTTTGTTTCAAATTTCAATTTAAATATCTCTTCAGCGGTTTTGCTTCTATGCTTATTTTGGTTGCAAATGAATAAGACTTTCATAAAAATATTAAGCTAATGAATTTTATAAACATTGCGTTAAGCTTTTTAATATTTCTTTCTTTTAGTCATGCATGAATTACAATGGAGTAATTTTATCTGGTCTACCTGGTTCTGGAAAATCAACTGTGATTAAATTTTTAAGCGAGTATTTTTCTTGGCAGGTTTATTCTATCGGAGAAGAATGGAGATCAATCTGGAAAAGCAGGCATCCGAATGAGGAGATATCTTTCGAGGAATTTTTTAGAAATACAAGCGACAAAGAAAATGTTGAAATAAATAAAAGAGCAAGAAAAATTTTTGAGAAAGGAAATGTGATAGGAGATTCAAGATTCTCTTCTTTATATTGCAGAGATTTGCCATTGCTTTCAGTTTTTATTACAGCAGATTTAGGTACAAGAGCAAATTATAGAAATACTTAAAGCAAGAGAAATTGATGAGTTTAATTTAGGAACGAGATTATTCAATTATGATTTTAGAAGTCCAGAGTATTATCATCTAATATTGAATTCTGGTTTGCTTTCAGTTGATCGGGAAGTAAATATAATAAAAAATTGCTTAGCTCATTAACTTGATATTTGTTTATAACTATTAGAATACAATTATCTTTAAAAGTAATCAACAATTTTAATTAGAAATGAAAAGAGTTCTTATTGTTGGCTTTGGAGGAAGAGAGCACACTTTTGGCTGGAAATTAAGGCAAAGTTACAATGTTGAAGTCTTTTATGCTCCTGGAAATGTGGGACAGAGGAAGGAAATGCAAGAAATATACTTATTGATGGAACAAAAAAAGAAAATGGAAAAATTTTAACTGATGGTGGAAGGGTTTTAGGAGTTACTGGCTATTCTAGAAATGGAATTGAAGAAGCAATAGGACTAGCTTATGAAGCAGCTCAAAAAATAAATATTCCTGGAGGATTTCATTGCAGAAAAGATATTGGAAAAAAGACATTAAGAAAATCGAACTAAATTGGAGGAGTTAAAATGAATAAAGACACAAAAGATTATGCTGGTAGTGAAAAAATTGCTATAAAAAGCGGAAAAGATGCTTTATCAACTGCCCCATGGCTTTATGATAGAAGGTTTAAGAAAAGCGGATTCTTTGTAGAATTAAGGGAAAATAATCGAGTTCATCCAGATTATTATTCAACTCATTGTGTTGATGGTGTTGGTACTAAGTTATTCTTAGCTCCATGGTCTAAAAATTTTTCATCTCTAAGCATTGATGGAATTAATATGAATGCAAATGATAAGGCTACTCTTCTTCATGCTGATCCAGATACTATAAATATTTACATCGCTGCTCAAAAAGAAATTGAAGAAAAATACATGGGAGAAATAATGATGGGTGTTGTAAATGGTTTGTCATTAATGGAAACAGAAAATAATGATTGGAATATAAATATAGGCAAGATAGAAACTGCTTCATTGGATGAAATGATTTCTTTAGGAATTCAAGGTCAAGGATATGATTTAGGAATAGTTATGCTTCCGATTATTAGAAAAGATAAAGTGCCAAACCTAAAGCCACGTCCAGGAAATTTCATTATAGGTGTTAGCTCAACTGGACTGCATAGTAATGCATATACTGATGCCAGACATATATTTTTTACTCAAGATGTAGAATACAGAGATGAATGGAAAAGCCAGTATCATGGAAGATTTAATTTAAATGATAAGCCTGAAATTTTACAAGGTAAAAGTGTTTTAGAAGCAATGGTAGTTCCAACAGCCTCTTATTTTGCAGAAGCAAGAGCTGTAGGAAATGCTTTAGATGATAGAGATATTTTTGGAATTAACATTACTGGAGGAGGATTTTCTAATTTTAACAGAGCTGGAGAAAATTTATCTTTTGAAATTACAGATCCTTTAGCCCCATTGCCTATACATATTCTTTTAGCTCAAGAATCTAAATGGTCAGCTGAAAAAATGTATAAAAAACAAAACATGGGAATGGGATTTGCTTATATAGCTCCTTCTCTAAGAGCAGTTGGAAAAATTATTGAAATAATACAATCTCGAGGAGATCATTATGCTCATGTTGTTGGAAGAGTTGTACACAATCCAGAAGGCGGATTAAAAACAGTAATTCCAAAAACTTATTCTGGGGAGTCAGTAACTATTAGAGGATATCTGTAATAAAATAAATCTATCCAAAACTTTCCCCGCATCCGCATGTAGTAGTTGCATTCGGATTTTTAATTTTGAATCCAGCTCCCTGCAAAGAGTCCAAGTAATCGACATAGCTTCCTTTTAATTTGTCAAAGCTGCTCTTGTCAATAAATATTTTAACTCCGTGCTCGTTAAATTCCAAATCATTTTTCTTTTTCTCAGCTACTTCCATTTCATATGTGTATCCGGAGCATCCGCCTTTTTCAATATGTATTCTCAATCCTGTTTTGTTTACATTTTTTGTAAGGGATTTTATTTTCTCAGCTGCATTTCTGGTAAGATGGATTTTATCATCAATTTCTTTTGCTCCATTCTTATTATTTTCAATCACATCATTTAATTTTGCAACAGCTTGCTCAACATCCTCGTCGCTCATTCCATGTCCTTTAAATCCCATCTCCAAAGATTCAAACGGAGAAACATGGCAGCCAACGCAATGAACTCCTAATTCAGTCAATGTTTCAATGACTTCAGGATGTCCTTGAACGATGTCGCCAATGGTAGTGTCTTTTGTTATTTTCCCATTCAGCTCACTTTTAACTTCCATTTTATTTTCTTCTTTCATTTCAGCAGTTTCATTTTTAAAATTTTTGGCAAAGGTCTCATCTCCAAATTCTTCAATTAAATCTGGGTTTTCAAATTCTTTTTTTCCGAATAATCTTCCAATCATTTTAACCTCCAGTCCCAAATCCAAGGGCTTCTTTTAATTCTTCACTAGGCTCCCATAAAGGGTTGAACACAACATCTATATTAATATTGGCTTCCTTATAGCCTTTTTCCTTCAAGCCAGATTTCAGCTCAGAAACTATTTGAGGCCCATAAGGGCACATCGGAGAAGTGAATGTCATAGTAATATCGAGTCTTCCATTTTCATTAATGTCATAAACCAAGCCCAGACTCCATATATCCACTCCCAGCTCAGGATCTTGAACATTCTTAATTACTTCAATAATTTTCTTGTCAGTTTCTTTTTCAATTTCTTCCATTGTTTTTTTTGGATACGGCTCAGTAATTCCGATTTTTTTCTCCTGTTCCTTCCTTCTAGCTTCCCAATTGTCTTTATCTTTGATTCCAATCAGACTTATTTCATTGTCTTCATCTACAATATCCGGATTTTCATAATCTTTTTTCATTAAGCAGCCATCTCATTCAAATATTTATCAAATCCATTCAGCTCAATCTCTTCAGCTAATTCTTTTCCGCCCTCATCAACAATTTTTCCATCAATCATAACATGAACTTTATCAGGTGTTATGTAATTTAATATTCTGTAATAATGGGTTATAATCAAAATTCCTCTTTCAGGATTTTTCATCTTTATGACATTATCTCCGACGATTTTTATGGAATTGATATCCAATCCGCTATCCGTCTCGTCTAGAATTGCATATCTCGGCTCTAAAATAGCCATCTTTTTTCTCTCCGCCAGAAAAGCCTTCATTTATGTATCTGCTGCTAAAGCTAGTATCAATTCCAAGCTCATTCATTTTCTCTTTTAATTTCTTATGAAAATCAAGAACATTAACTTTGGTTCCCTTTACAGCATTGTATGCAGTTCTCATAAAGTTGCTCATAGTTACTCCAGTTATCTCGCTTGGATATTGAAATGATAGGAACAATCCGAGTTTAGCTCTTTGGTCAACAGGAAGATTTGTGATATCTTTATCATCAATATATATTTTTCCTTTAGTTATGGTATATTTAGGATTTCCCATTAAAACATTTGCAAGAGTTGATTTGCCAGAACCATTTGGACCCATTAAAGCATGAATTTTTCCAAGCTCAATTTCCAAATTAATTCCTTTCAATATTTCTTCATTATCAACAGCAACATGCAAGTTTTCAATTCTCAATTTCATTTCTTCTCCTCCAGAGTTTTAATTCCATTCATTAAAGTATTCAGGCAGAGCAGGCCGCATTTCATCCTTACAATGCCAAGTTTTATTCCGAGCATCTCAAAAATGTCTTCCTTGCTTAAGTTTTTTATTTCTTCAAATGTTTTTCCTTTAAGCGCATCAGTCATCATCGAAGTAGCTGCAATTGAGATAGCACACCCATTGCCTTTAAATTTTGCATCAATGACTTTTCCATCTTTAAGCTTGACAAATAATCTTATTATATCGCCGCAGACAGAGTTTAACTCGCTGTGTTTTATCTCAGCTTCAACAATTTCGCCAAAGTTCCTTGGATTCTTGAAATGGTCGATGATGTTCTCTCTATAAACCTCTTCATCCCCAGTCCAATTAGGATCCATATTGTCGTCAAATTTGGTCATATTACATGAAATATTTCTTTAGCTTTCTTAATTCCTTCAACTAATTTATCAATCTCTCCAGGAGTATTATAAAAATATAACGAAGCTCGGCATAAGGAATTTTCATTCAAAACTTTTGTAACTAATGGCATAGCACACATGTGTCCACCACGAATTGCAATCCCATCTCTGTCAAGCAAAGCAACCACATCATGAGCATGTATCCCATTTATCTTGAATGTAATCACGCCACTTCTATTTTTAGGATTTTTTGAGCAGTAAATCTTAACACCAATTTCATTTAGTCTTTTAATACCATATTCAGTAAGATATTCTTGATATTCTTTTATATTCTTAATTCCGACTTTATTCAAATAATCTATTGTAGCTCCAAGACCTATGCCACCAGCTATATTAGGAGTGCCTGCTTCAAATTTCCAGGGGAGATCATTCCATTTGCTATTTTCAAAATTAACTTCTTTAATCATTTCTCCACCGAATAAAAATGGATCTAATTTTTCAAGCAATTCTTTTTTTCCATAAAGAACACCAATTCCAGTAGGACCAAGCATCTTATGTCCTGAAAAGCAGAGGAAATCGCAGTCAATATCTTTTACATCAACTGAAATATGCGGAATGCCTTGAGCTGAATCAACTATGAAAATCGCTTTATTACTATGAGCTAATTTACATATCTCTTTTACATCGTTTATAGTTCCAAGCACGTTTGATACATGGGTTACAGAAACGATTTTTGTTTTTTCATCGATTATTTTTTTAGCATGCTCAAGATCGAGCTCAAAGTTCTCATTTATTTTTATGTATTTAACAATTAGATTTTTTTCTTTAGCAAGCTGCTGCCATGGAACTAAATTGCTATGATGCTCCATTTCGCTCAAAACAATTACATCGCCCCCTTTCAATTTTTTGGTAAGGCAGTAAGCGAGAGTGTTTAATGATTCAGTTGTTCCTCTTGTGAAAATAATTTCTTCAAATTCAGCATTAATAAACCTAGCAACTTTCTCGTGAGCTTTTTCATATTCTATTGTTGCTCTTTCTCCAATGGAATGTATGCTCCTATGAACATTTGCATTATATTCTCCATAATATTCATTCATTGCTCCAATAACAGATTCAGGAGTTAAGCTGGTTGCTCCATTATCAAGGTAAATAAGATTTTTACCATTTATTTTTTTATTTAGTATGCTAAAATCTTCCCTTAGTTTTCCGACGTCCAGCATCTTGGCTTGTTTCATGCAATCGCCCCCAATCTCCTGGAGATATTTTTTTGTATACTTTCTTTCAATGAATCATCATTTATTTTCATTAATATTGGATCAAAAAATCCTTCGACAATTATTTTTTTAGAGTTTTTCTCATCTATTCCTCTGCTCATCATATAAAAAAGTTTAGTGTCATCTATCTGGCTTATTGTAGCTCCGTGGCTGCATTTTACATCATTGTTTTCTATCTGCAAATTTGGAACAGCATCAGCTTCGGCTTGGTCACTTAAAAGAATAGTATCATCTTTCTGATATCCCTCGCATTTCACAGCTTTTGGATTTACTTTTATCAATCCCCTATAAATTGCTTTAGCATTTTCATTAAGGACAACTCTTGTCAGCATATCGCTTTTGCTTCGAGAAGCAGCATGTACTGTTTCTGAATTTATGTCAAAGCACTGGTTTGCATCACCATATACAACGCTCAGGCTTTTGCTCTCAGAATTTTCTCCATTAAGATAAGTTTTAATTAATGATTGTGTAAATTTCCCGCCTATGCAGCAGTCGATCCATTGCAATGATCCATCTTTTTCAACATGGGCTCGTTTTCTTGAGAAATTATATACTTCATTCCCAAAATTCTGCACGCTTATGTATTCAACCTTGGCATTTTCCTTTACTATAATTTCAACAATTTGATTTCTAAAACCAGAAGAATTTTCATCAGATATAGAGCTATCAATTATCTTTACTTTGCTGTTTTTTTCAGCTAAAATTAATATATGGTCTATTCTAGATTTGGAAATTACATCTAGATTTATTTCAATTGGACTTTCAGCTTCAACATTCTCAGGAATTCTGATTAATATTCCATCATTGAAAAAGCTTCCATGCAATGAAGAGAATTTATCTTCTTTAGCAAGGACGCATTTTGTCATGAAATTTTCTCTTAGCAAGTTTTCATATTTTTTATAAGCATCTTCAAACTTGAAAATTTCGACTTCATTTGGAGCATTGATAAACAAGCTGTCATTTGCATCAAACTTCAGCTCGTTAAAGTCCAATTTAGAAACATCAACAGAGATTCCTATTCCATATCTAAAATTAGGCATTTGCATTTTTTTAAACAAGCTAAATGATTCGATTCTTCTGTCTAGCATCCACTCAGGCTCATTCAATCCAGCAGATATTTCCCTTATAGTATCTTCATTCAGCATTTTAACCTCAATAAAATTCAACCAACAGTTCCTTCCATCTCCAGCTCAATTAATTTATTCAGCTCGACAGCATATTCAAGAGGCAGTTGCTTGACTACAGGTTCGATGAACCCTGAAACAACCATTTGCATAGCTTGTTCCTCGCTTAAGCCTCTGCTCATTAAGTAAAATATTTCTTCATCGCCAATTTTTCCGACGCTGGCTTCATGAGCTATGTCAACTTTATTAGTATCTATTTTCATAAATGGAAAAGTATTTGAAATGCTTTTATCATCAATAAGAAGAGCATCGCAATTAACGCTGCATTTTGAATTTTTTGCATTCTTTGTTACAAGCACGCTTCCCCTATAACTGCTTATTCCTCCTCCCTTGCTTATGCTTTTAGCTTTTATAGTAGAATAAGTATTAGGAGCTGCATGAATGACCTTGCTTCCAGTATCCTGATTTTGACCAGCAGCAGCAAATGCAATTCCAAGAGAATCAGATTTAGCATTTTCTCCAACAAGAACAGAACAAGGATAGAGCATAGTTACCCCACTGCCCATATTGCCATTTAGCCATTCAATAATTCCATTTTTCTGCACAATTGCTCTTTTAGTATTCAAATTAAAAGTATTCTTGCTCCAATTCTCAACGCTCATGTATCTAACTCGCGCCCCTTCTAAAACATGTATTTCAACACAGCCAGCATGCAAGGCATTTTCAGAATATACAGGAGCTGAGCATCCTTCAACATAAGATACTTCAGAATTTTTATCAGCTATTATTAATGTGTGCTCAAACTGTCCGCCAGATCTTGCATTCATTCTAAAATAAGCTTGCAAGGGGATCCTAACTTTAACATTTTCAGGGACGTAAATGAAAGTTCCTCCAGACCATACAGCTGCATGCAGCATTATGAATTTATGATCATTAATTGGTATACAAGAGGTCATGAAATATTTTTTTACGAGCTCAGGATATTTTTGCAGGGCAACATCCATATTCTCGAATACTACTCCTTGATCTTCTAATTCTTTTTTTAAGTTATGATATGCCATGCTAGAATTATGGACTATGATTCCTTCAGAAACAAAATTCTTATAGCCTTCTACAGAGATATCATAAACATTTTCTATCCCTATAGGATTAATTGATTTTATTTTAGCAAAACCCACAGAATCGCTTGTATGAGATCTTATATTAGTCTCCATTATAGATCTAAATCCTATAAAAGACTTCTTTTTGTTTAGTCTATCTTTTTTAAAATCATACCTGCTCTTTATAATCCCACTATTTCCGGATAAATGTAATCTATGGAAAGATGCATTTTTTATCTCTCCTCTGTATTTATAACTTGAATTAACGTTTGTAATTTTAGAAGTTTGAATACCACAATATGCACATAATTGCTTAATTTTTTCTAGTATTTCTTTATTTACACTAGTATATACTACATCTCCGGTAGAGTTAGAGTCACTTTTCTTTCTTACAGTACCATCGGAATCTAAATAACCTCCAAGAAAAGCTAGTTTTTCATTTTTTGGAATTGACATTACCCAATCAGGAACTCGTTTATTCCTTGCTCCGCTGTTGAATCCTATTTCCTCTAAAAAATGAGCTAATAAAGTTGAATTGATACTTACCCAATCTTTAGTTTTAGTAGTAATATCATATCCAAAAGCCTTTTTACATGCTTTATTAAATTCTCTTCTTAGTGATTCTTGCAATTCAGGTATAGCAAATTTAACATATTTCTTAAATTCTTTTTTGCTTTTAGAAATCCAACCATCTCCAAGAAAGACTCCCAAAATCCACATAAAATCTTCATTGCTTGATTCAGGTAATTGGATATTATTATAGGTTTTTGATATATCAACATCAAATGTTTGACCAGTTTGGTTTTTACCTTTTATTGTTCTTTTAATTTCAAATTTTGGAAATTTATAAGATTCACCGCAGTTAGGCAAATCGGTAGCTATAGCAATTACATCTCCTTCCTTTAAATCACTTAAATGTTTCCACTCTTTAGCGTATCTTGCTCTTTGTCTTCCAGGTTTCCTGTTATCAACAAGTGTTAAAAAAGGATGATTTGATGTGGTTTTAATTTTTCTTCCAGCTATATCGACTTCAAAAACAGATAGCTTTCCTTTATCCATAAACCCAGTTACTTTGCTTTTTACAATGCTGTTTGATTCTTCATCATAAGAAAAAACAATATCTCCAGTTCTAATATTTTTAAGCTCTATTGGTCCTTTAGGATTGGTGTAAACTAGACTATCTCCAGTTAAACAATCAAACTGAAAACCAGCTCCACCAAGTTCTCTTTTTTCAGCTTCGGGAATTCCAATTCTTTCAGCAACTTTTCTTATCTCTTCAGGAACGTCCTCCCACTTTGTAGCTTCTTGAGTTCCAGACTTGATATAATATTTTATTTTATTTAAGTCAAGTTTCTCGCGAACTTCTTTAGGACCCCAGCTTGGCAAAGGAGTTTTCATGAACCATTCCAATCCTTGCAGTCTTTTTCTCAGCATCCATTCAGGCTCATTTTTATCAAGAGAAATTTGTCTGACTAGCTCCTCTGTTAAACCTTCAGGTGATTCAAACTCATTCACAATGTCAGCAGCATCATCATACCTGCTTCTGTCAATAGCAAATTCCTGCATGTCTATTTCCGTCATCTTGACCTCCAAAGCAATTTATCTTTTCAGGCTCGCAATTATCAGGAATATTAGATATATCTTTATGAATCCTGCATAAATCACCAGAGCCTCTTACAAATCTTAATAATCTTTGAGTCTCTCCAAGTAAAGTCAGCTCATCTTTAATTCTTGAAGCAGCCTTAGAAATCTCATTCAAGACAATTTCGCTGAACTCGACTTTATTTCCTCTTTTCTTTTTTATATATTGACTTACAGCTGATTTTTCAATATGAAGTAATTCAGCAATTTTATTCTGTCTTAGCCCTTGTAATTTCATATACATAGCCAAATGTCTCCTTAAAGCAGGCAAAATGTAAAAAACTTCTATCTCTTGTGGCTGTAAAAATGTATGTACCATAATAAGTTAACAATAGTCAACATTTATAAAGTTTGCGAAAGTTAGAATATATTTTAACCGCTTCGCTGCACACTTTCTTTTTTGGAAAAAGAAAATGCGAGGGGAAAGCATGAAAACTCGTTTTCATCAGCTAAAAATGAGCGGTTAAAAAATTCCAATAAAGATTTAAATTAATTTATCTTTACAATTTCATGAAATTGCCAAAATTAAAAAAAACAAAGAAAGTCTCTTTGTCAATAAATCTTGGGGAGAAATATCTTCTAAAGCTTCCATTGGATTCTTCATTGATAAAAAACATTCCAAAGATTACAGATTTGGCGATGGACAGAAGAAATAATTTTGAAGATCAGAATAAATTACAACTTGAATTACAACATCTGTCAGATTTAATCTTGGAAATAGAAACTAAGAGGAAAAGCAAGTTTTAGAATTAATCCAGAATAATAAAGCAATCTTCCAGTCCGATTTAATTGAAAAAACACAATTTGGAAAAGCAAAGATGACAAGAATTATAGATAGATTAGAAGGAAAAAACTTTGTTGAGAGAAAAAGACGTGGAATGACTAATGTAGTAGTGATGAAATAAAATTTAAAAGAGAAAAGTTTATATATTAATTATACATCTAATTATACATGGCAGGAATACAATCTGAAACAAGGCTGAAAGCATGGGGAAATTCTATAGGAGTGGTAATCCCAAAAGAAGTGCTGCAGCATGAAAAATTGTCAATAAATGACGAAGTTGAAATTATTATTAAAAAGAAAATGAATCCTTTAAAAGAAGTTTTTGGGAAATTGAAGGGAGTTAAGGCTCGTTCAGAGAAGACTACTGATGAGATTTTGAAAGAGGTAAATAAAGAACTAGCAAGTAGGTTTGATTAGCATGGATTATTTCTTGGATACTTATGCTTTAATAGAAATCGCTGAAGGAAATAAGAATTATGAGAAATATCTTGAAAGTGATTCAGTTACTTTAAAAGATAATCTTGCCGAACTTTTTTATTTTCTCTTGAAGAAATATGATGAGAAGATTGCTTTGTCCTTCTTTGAGAAGTTTTTGAAGATCGCTGTTGATTTGCCTCCTGCGGTTATTCCTAGAGCCATGATCTTCAGACATCATCACATAAAAAAACATTTCTCTTATATTGATTGTTTGGGCTATTGTTATGCCTTATCTACAAAGAGGTTATTTTTAACAGGAGATAGAGCTTTTCAAGGTTTGGAAAAGGTTGAAGTAGTGCGTTAGATTAGAAAAACTTTGTTGAGAGAAAAAGACGTGGAATGACTAATGTAGTTGTTTTGAAAGATTAATTTCTAAAAAATTTATTAAAAGTTAAAAATAGAGAGTTAGAAAAATATTGTAAGAATTTATCTATGTCTTTTAGGCTTGTATTTTTTTAGAAACTCTTTAACAATGGAGTCTAAATCTCCTTCTTTCTTCTTACCAGTAATTTTAAAAATAACAGATTGTGCTTCACCAAGTTCATATAAACTCACACTGCCATCTTTATCAAGGTCAAGTCTGTCAAAAAATTCAGGATATTTTTCTCTTTCAATTGCATACCTATTACCAGAAACATGATAAGTTATTCCAATATCATCTGATTTGCTTTCTTCCATTTCTTGTCTTGACATGCGACTAGTTTTCATTGATTCATTTCCATTAGCATCTCTTGCTCTTACAACAACCGGAGCATAACCTTTTGGAGTAGATTGAGAAAATTCTGAAGAAGGAAGTACTGCACTATAAGCTCTAGCTCTTTCTTCTTTGGTTTTTATAGGCTTATATTCCTCAGTATGAGTTTTTACAGGAGCAGAGATAACTACACTTGGTTTTCCGACAACATTACCAGTATCACTCCTAATAGTGTGAGCTTGATAAGTTCTTGTTTCTACAGTTTCAGAATTTGATGAAGAGTCTCTTTCCATAATTCTTTTAACAGGAGTTTCATAAGTTCTTGTTTCTACATTTCCAGATTCTTTAAATCGGTTATTCTTTCTAAGATTTTCAATCTCAGACTTTCTGTGTGCATTATTTCTTCCAGCAAGTTCTCTTCTAAGTTTTTCTAAGGCAGTCTCGGATTTCCCATAGGTTATCTCTTGCTCAACACGAATAGAATCTGATTTAGAACGATCTGAAATTCCACTAGGATTAGAAAATAAATATCCTATAACAGCAACAGCAGAACAAAGAACAAGTCCAGTAATAAACTCGGAAAAACTTCCGGTTCTCTCTTTTGAAGAACTGGAACTAGTTGTGTCATAAGAATAATCTCCATAACTATCAGGTACTTGATAATCTGATTTATCTTCAGCTTGCTTTTCTCTATTTGCTCTAGTTAAAGGATCAACATCATGTCCAAAGTTATCATCAATAGTTCTATATTTTCTGCCAAAATCCTCTACATCTCTAATACTTCCAGTTTCATCATATCTATTCTCACCTTCATTGATAACATCCCTTTCATTAGAATAGAAAGGAAAAATAGAATCATTTTCACGATGTCTTGTTTCACTAATAACATCTCCAGAGGGATTATAAGTTCTATCAACTTTCTCGGTAAAAAAAGCACCAGCAGATACATCTTCTTCATGTCTTGTTATCGCAACTTTATTTCCATCATTATCATAAGTTACATCAACTTCACGAGTAGAAACTCCAAGAAAGCCTACATCTTCTTGTTCTGTCCGAATCTCTCCAACTCTTTCTCCATTTTCATAAACAACCTGTATATCCCCACTTAGCCAACTAGATTCAGTTCTAATTTCTTTTGTCATAAGAATAATTATAAGAAAAATCGGTTTAAAAACCTTGTTCTATAAAAAAAGAAAAGGTTCATGGAAAACCAAAGGTTGTCCATCAACGAAGTGATTAAAACTCGCTAAACCCAGGATTTACCAATCTTTTTCTAACTTGAATATTATTTATATCATTCATCTGCCTGCTGCTCAGCTCAAAATCAAAAATCTCTTTGTTTTCTTTTATGTGTTTTTCTGAGCTCGCTTTTGGAATAGCAACAAGACCTTTTTGTATCAGCCAGCGAAGAGCAACTTGTCCTGGTTTCCTGTCAACTTCATTGCTTATTTTTATCAAAATAGGATCGTCAAATAGCTCCCCCCTTGCTAATGGAGAGTAAGCAGTCACAACAATGCCGTTTTCTTTGCAGGTTTTTAATAAATTTTCCTGGTTAAGGTAGGCATGATATTCAACTTGATTAACAGAAATTGGAATCTCGCTTTTTTCTTTAGCTTCTTTAACTCTTGCAGCATTGAAGTTGCTGATGCCTATAGATTTTACTTTGCCTTCTTGAACTAATTTTTTAAAAGCCCTGAAAGTCTCGGACAAATTTACATCTTTATTTGGCCAGTGAATAAGATACAAGTCTAAGTAATCCATATCCAGTTGCTCTAAAGTTTCCTGGCATTGTCTCAAAACATCTTCATATCTAAGGTTTTCAGTCCAGACTTTTGAAGTAACAAAAATATTTTCTCTTTTAATTTTTGCTTCCTTAATTCCTTTTCCAACTTCTTCCTGATTGTCATAAATCCATGCAGTGTCAATATGCCTATAACCGAGCTCAATTGCTTTCTTCACAGCTTCTCTGCATTTATCTCCTTTCAGCTGCCATGTTCCAAGTCCAAGAGCAGGCATTTCAAATCCGGATTTTAATTTTATTGATTGCATAATAAATAAAATAAAACAGAAAAATTTATATACTTGTGTTTATACATGTTTAAACATGAAAGAGCTAATAAGAACAACAAGGAAATGGGGGAATTCTGTTGGAATCTTATTAGGAAAGGAGTTCAAGCCAGATACAAAAGTAAGGGTTTTAATCAGCGAAGAAAAAAAAGTTACAAAGGCAGGTGAAGTTTTTGGTATATTAAAGATGAAAACCCCAACAGCTAAATTAATGAAAGAAATAGATAAAGAGTTATGGGAATAATGTATTTTTTTGATACTTATGCTTTGTTTGAAATAATTGAAAACAATAAAAAATACGAAAAATACAAAAATTATTCTCTGATTGTATCTATCCTTAACATTGCAGAATTTTATGGAACTGTATTAAGAGAATCTGGAAAACAAAAAGCTGATAATCTGTTCAAAGAACTTATATTTCAAATTCTTGAAATTACTCCCGATTTAATGATTGAAGCAGTAAACTTTAGATATGAAAACAGAAAAAAGGATGTGAGTTTGCCCGATTCTGTTGGTTATTTACTTGCCAAAAAACACGGTTTGATATTTTTAACAGGAGATAGAGCTTTTCAAGGTTTGGAAAAGGTTGAAGTAGTGCGTTAGATTAGAAAAACTTTGTTGAGAGAAAAAGACGTGGAATGACTAATGTAG
>Ga0209541_10004945_pt1 | contig 23442 bp, 25 predicted proteins | sample RifCSPlowO2_01_FD_184027 | JGI IMG/M metagenome (GOLD analysis project Ga0209541, IMG submission 184027) | Groundwater microbial communities from Rifle, Colorado - Rifle CSP2_plank lowO2_0.1 (SPAdes) (version 2) | ecosystem: Environmental > Aquatic > Deep subsurface > Groundwater | place... | reverse complement strand
CCGAAGGGGAAAATCATAATGAGCGAGAAAAAAGTAGCTTTCTTCCACATTTGCCGAAGGCGCTTGCGATAGCTTTTCCTAAGAGGCTTCAGCCGTAAGGCTGGAGAGTTTCACTCCTATAAAAAATGAAACCCCTAAAATTCGCAGAACCACTTGCACGCCTTATCCTAGAAGGTAAGAAAGACACAACCTGGAGAATAAACGATGATAAAGATATTCAAGAGAATGATGAACTCTCATTATGTTATAACGATGGAAAGGAATTCACAAAAGCAAAAGTTACAGAGGTAAGAGAAACAATATTTGAAAACCTGAGTGAAAAAAACAAAGAAGGCCATGAAACATTCAGATTTGACAAGGAGATGCACAAAACCTACTCTTCTTACTATCATGTTCATGTCAAGCCATCCACTCTTGTCAAGGTCATCAAATTCAAGCTGGAACCGCCTCCGCAACAAGCTTTATAAATCCCAAATCCTCAAGTGCCTCTATACTCACGGGCAAATATAATCGAGCAATTGTTGCCCGTTCGTAATAAGTAAAGGCAATAATTTATGCTCAATTATTTGTTACCTTTACTATACAACAAAAAAGAGGTGCGTAGTATGGAAAAAAACGCATTGGACTGGATCAGCCTGATCCTTGTCATCATTGGCGGGCTGAACTGGGGCCTTGTCGGGCTCTTTGACCTGAATCTGGTGGAGACTATCTTAGGATCTATTCCGATCCTCCCGAAGATAGTCTACATCCTTGTCGGGCTGGCGGCGCTCTACACCATCTATTATGTATCCAAGAACTGATTTTTCTTTTTCTCTTTTTTGATTGTGTACCAAAAGCTAATAAACTTAAGCTTTCTCTGATCCTCCATGAAGCTTTTGGCATTCACTGACACGCATGGAAGCAGCAAGGCCATCAACGAACTCGCGAAAAGGGTGAAGCAGGACGATCCTGAAGCGCTGATTTGTGCTGGCGATGTCTCAATCTTTGCCAACAACCTCAAGAGCATCTTGGAGAAGATCAGCAGCCTTGGAAAGATATGCTTTATCATCCACGGAAACCACGAGACAGAGACCGAGATGAAGGCTGCATGCTCGGGCTTTGAGAGCATCATCTTCCTCCATAGAAAGAGCGCAGCATTCAAACACTGCATTTTTCTTGGCTGGGGAGGGGGAGGATTTTCGACCACTGATAAGGAGTTTGAGCGCTTCATTCCTAAATTTGAGAAGGAGATCAGGAGCAATCCCGGGAAAAAGGTGATTCTCATCACCCATGGGCCTCCGTATGGAACAAAGCTTGACAAGCTTATCGGAGGCTATTGCGGGAGCAAGAGCTATCGTGCGTTCCTTGAGAAGAATCCTGTTGACCTCCACATCTGCGGCCATATCCATGAAAACGAGGACAAGCACGACAAGGTAGGACATGCAAGAATCCTCAATCCCGGGCCGTTTGGAAAGATTGTGGTGATATGACAACGCTATAATCCGACGATAAGAATATAAACAAGCATCATTATACCTCTTCTATGAAGATAGTCTATTCGGATCACGCTAAAAAGAGGTTACGGCAAAGAGGAGTCACAGAATTGGAAATTGAGCACGTGCTCAAATATCCAAAATATATTAAGAAGTCCTTTGAAGGAAGGAAGATTGCTGCAGGAGAGGCTAATAAAAGAGAACTCAAAATATCCTTTATCGAAAAGGAAAGCTATATAAAGATAATCACAGTACTTTAGGTTCATGAAATTTGAATACGACAAAGACGCGGACGCAGCATATGTATACTTCCAGTACCCTATAAGAGATGGTGAAGCGAAGAATACCATTGAATTAAATGATAACATAGTTCTTGATTTTGATGCACAAGGAAAGCTCCTCGGAGTTGAAATTCTCAATGCAAGTACTGTGTTAAAAAAGGAAGTTCTAAAGGCAAAGGCGTAGTATCTTCGTCTTCTCCATACGTCGCATTGAAAGGTTCCAGCAGAAAAACGTTCTTAATGCTTTCTAGGGTGTGAACTGCACCAGATTTTGTTTGCCTCAAGCTGAGGTCTTACTGTTCATGCCTAAAAAATTTGGAATCCATTGAAGTGATGTAAATTTCATTTCTTGGGATGTAACCCATCACTTCTATTCTCCTGCTTGTACCTCGTAGCTGTTTAGACTCAAAAGGATAGCAAGCTGCAGGAAATCTCCTTTTATCAATCATTATCATTTCTTCGGCGCTGATTTGCTCCAATGGCTTTAATCTATCTTTGATGCCATCAAAATCTTTTTGGCAAATGCATATCTTTGGATAAATGGTATCTTTGTGTTCTTCTCCTAGGTATTTCTCGTATACTTCATAAATAGCTTTAGTACATAGTTCACCGAACGTGTACTGATCCTTAAGAGTTAATACGGTGTCGCTATCTATCTCGGCCCTTGCAGCCCAGTCAGTCAAATACCCTTCTTTTAACATCATCAGGAAATCTTCTATTTGATACTCAGAAACTTTTTCCAGCTCTTCTTGGGTTATAGTTACTAAGGTATCCCCTTTTTTTACTTTAAGACCCTCTTGGCCTCTTATGACCTTGAGAAGACCCTAACAAGGATCTTTCAGGTTATTATAGCACATTGCGCATTCTTGTGTCATTTTTCCTCCTGTTCAAGGCGCGAAAATATTTTTTGGACCTGACGATGGACATCTATCCATTGCGCTTCCGTTGCGCTTCCATCCGCGCTTCAATCTCCTTGATTTCTATCCTATAATGAGCCTGGTCTATTTGCTCTATTTCCCGGTATAGTTGCTCAGCCAGATGAAGTTTATACTTGGCCTCCCTCTTCTGTTCAAGTGAGAGTGTGTCAACATTCTCCATGACGGCGAGCGTCAAAGATTGAAGACGGCCCAAATAATCCATTTTTACATCTCCCCATTTAGTGTTATACGCCCGGCTATTTGCATAAGTTTGCGCGTTATCATTTACTTTTCCTGGAAGCTGAGATAATCCTCGCCCGATACTGATCATCTCTCTAATATGACCATCAATAATTGCCGTCAAATCCTTTTCGTTATCCATCGTTGTTGCCTCCTCTATCATGATATAATGTTCAATCTCATTACTTCTTAGGAATCACACATACCTATATCAATCTTATTCCCCCCTTAATACGGAATAAATAGCAAATCTTAAATACTTCCGGGCTCTTCTCCCTGCCTGATGGACGCAACACTTCTTGAGCATGTAGGCTTCACCACCGGCGAAGTGAAGGTATACCTCGCCCTCCTGGAACTGGGGGAAACGACAACAGGGGCCATCATCAAGAAATCAAAGATTACGGGTTCTAAAGTCTATGAAATCTTGGATAAGCTAATCGAAAAGGGGCTTGTTTCATACATCCTCAGAGAGAAAACAAAATATTTTCAGTCTTCTTCTCCAAGAAGATTACTTGATTATGTTAATAAAAAAGAGGGCGAGATAAACCACCAAAAGACAGAGATAGAGAAGATTATCCCATCACTGGAACAACTTCAAAAGTTCAAACAAAAAGGGCAATCTTCTCAAATATTTGAGGGTTACGATGGAATTAAGACAGTTTTTAATATGATCTTAGAAAATCTATCGCCAAATGAAGAATACTATGCATTTTCCTTAGGAGAAGAATTAAGGAATGAAAATTTGATGATATTTCTTCAAAATTATCATACTAAAAGGATAAAGAAGAAAATAAGAGTAAAGATTATAGCCAGCCAAAAAGAAAAATCTCTGTTTAATAAACTATCAAGATTAAAAGACCTCCAGGTTAGGTATCATAAAACTCCTGTTCCATTAGGGGTCTTTATCTTTAAAGACCATGTCGCAACATTTACCTTCAAGGAGAAGCCTACTGCATTTTTAATCAAGAGCCAGCAGGTTTCTGCGTCCTATAGGGATTTTTTCAATGGGCTTTGGGCTGAGGCAAAGGCGTAGTATCTTGAGGGGTTCCTCTATCATCATCACAACCTTTAAATAACTCAGCAGAGTCAAGAGATGCATGATCAGCAAAAAACTCTTTCATGAATTGCGGACCGAGCTCAAAACCTATGACAGCCAGAGAGAAGACCTGATTGGCAAAGCCCGCGGCCTGCTCAAAGAGAGCAAGCATATGATCTATGAGATTCATAGGGGGGGCAGTGCTCCAGATAGCCTCCGCAGGCTCAGGCAGCAGAAGGCAGCTTTGGATAGGATCGCAGGAAAAAACCCTCTCCTATTCCAGGAAGGCAGCTACTCAGATGCTGTCCAAGAGTATTGCGAAGCAGAGACCTATCACTCCTTTGTGTCCAGGAAGCCACTGCCTACAGCAAAGCAGCTCAAGATTGGAACAGAGGACTACCTGATGGGATTATGCGACCTCACTGGAGAGCTGACACGAAGAGCTGTCCGCCACGCTACTGTGCGTGATTTTGAGGAGGTCAAGAGAATCAGGCAGTTTGTGGAGGAGTTGTACGGAGAATTCATCCATTTTGACTTACGAAATGGGCTGCTCAGAAAAAAATATGATGCAATCAAGTGGAACCTCAAGAAGCTTGAGGAGATCATGTATGACATCTTCCATCCATCAAGGCGGTAATTCTCATCGTTGACCCATGAATGCCCTACTCAGGAAGGCTGCCAGGAACGCTTACCAGCATTCCCTTAGCCTACAGAAGGGAGAGTCTGTCCTGGTTATCTATGACAAGAGCAAGGAGGAGATCGCAAACGCCTTTTTTGCAGAGACAACTTCCTTCTTAGCACGTGCAGAAAAAGTGGAGATACCTCTGGGCGATCACGACGGCCAGGAGCCGCCTGATGCGGTTGCAGAGCGGATGAAGCACTTTGATGTCATCGTTGCAGCAACTACCACTTCCCTGACGCATACAGCAGCCAGGAAGCAGGCATCAGCTAAGGGAGCGCGCATCGCCACATTGCCCGGCATCACTGTTTCAATCATGGAGCGGCTTTTTGACGTTGACTACCAGTATCTGAAAAATCAGGTATCCCCTTTATATGATCTCCTGAAAAAGGCAAAAGAAATCATAATCAAGACAGAAAAAGGAACAAGCATAACCCTTCATGTCGCAAAACAGCCCTGGGAAGGCCTCAATTCAGGGATTGCCAGAAAAGGAGAAGTCTGCAATCTTCCGGATGGCGAGCTTTATTGCGCTCCCCATCAGGAAGGCACATCAGGCATTATCGTTTTTGATGGATCCTTTGCAGGCATAGGAAGGCTTGCAGCTCCAATCAGAATACGTGTCAAGGATGGATACGCAACCTCAGTCACTGGAGGGGAAGAGGCAAAAAAGCTTGCTGCAGGCCTGAAGGCTGTCAATGATCCAAATGCCTATAACATCGCAGAGCTTGGCATCGGAACAAATGGGCTGGCAAGGATTACAGGGAATATCCTTGAGGATGAGAAGGTTAAGGGAACGATCCACATTGCATTAGGGAACAATACTGGTTTTGGCGGAAGCATCGATGTCCCAATCCATGTTGACGGTGTTGTCCTGCAGCCAACGGTGTTTGCAGACAATCAAAAGATTATGCATCGTGGAGTCTGGGTAAGGTGAAAGGGCTTGTTTTTGGCACTGCAGGAATTCCACTGGCAACTCCTGAGAGGAATACCCTCAATGGGATCTCGTATCTTAAAAAAATTGGCCTGGGAGCCATGGAGATTGAATTTGTGCGCCAAGTCAATATCCCAAAAGAGAAAACTTCCGGCATCAAGAAGGCTAGCCAGCAGAATGAAATCTTGCTGACCTGCCATGGCCAGTACTTCATTAATCTCAACTCATTGGAAAAAGAGAAGAGAGAAGCGTCAATACAACGTGTCTTGAATGCAGCGAGGATTGCTGACCTGTGCGGTGCATTCTCATTGACCTTCCATTCTGCATATTACATGGATCTTCCCGCAGACAATGTATACCTTAAGGTAAGGGAATCCTTAAAGAGCATAACAAAAAAACTAAAGGATGAGGGCCATAGCATCAGAATCAGCCCTGAGACAACAGGCAAGGGAACCCAGTTCGGAACTGTCTCAGAGCTTATCCGGCTTGCCCAAGAAGTCGAGCAGGTTGGCATCTGCGTAGATTTCTCCCATCTCTACAGTAGGTCTGTTGGCTCATTCAATACTGAGGCTGATTTCAAGGAAGCCCTGACTGAGATAGAAAAAGGACTTGGCAGGGAGGCTCTAAGCAGTATGCATATCCACCTGTCTGGCATGCATTATGGACCGAAGGGAGAACGGAACCATCTCAATATGAAAGACGAGGATAATCACTTCACTTACAAAGCAGTTCTCCAAGCATTAAAGGAATTCAACGCAGCAGGGGTTGTCATATCAGAGTCTCCGAATATCGAGGAGGACAGTCTGCTGATGCAGAAGACGTATGCCAGATTATCGCGCTAATTCGTAGACAGTATTTGCCAGAACATTTGCGCCTTTTGTTATGGCATCTGGAGACGCGTATTCCTCTTTGCAGTGGCTTTTCCCATCTCTGCATGGAATAAAGATGAGCAGTGTTGGTATCGGGCTTTTTAATCGCTGTCGGGCAACCACAGCGCAGTCATGACCGGCTCCGCTCTGCATATACATTGATGCATAACCTAATTCATCTGCCTTTCTTTCTGCAATTGCCTGAAGTTCGCTGCTGAATGCAGTGACTGGAGCTTCTGCGCTTATCGGGATGATGTTAACCTTCACATTCTTTTCCTTTGCGATCTGTTCAATCCGCTGCATAACCTCTCCTGTGTACGATTGCAGAAAATTCCAGTTTGCACTTCGTATCTCCAATGAAAAATATCCGCATCCGGGCACCTTTGTCAAAGCATTGTGATATACACCCATTGTCTCATTCCTTGACCTCTCGGCGTTTAGGATTCCCACTGTCTGCGTGATATCATTTCCGTAGTGCTCTGCGTTCCAAGCCATCTTGTCTGCTTCCGCAATCATATGAGCTATGGCAGTATTTGCATCTTTCCTATCCTTCATGGGGGTGGTTCCGGAATGATTAAACTCTCCCTCAACATCGATCCAGTGCCTTGTGTTGCCTCGTATTGCTGTAACGATCCCAATATCCTTCCCACTATTCTCAAGGACCGGGCCTTGCTCGATATGGAGTTCGATGTGGCCAGTAATGTTTTCAATGTGGGTGGGAGTGAGTGTTGGAGTATTTGCCATTAAATATTGCGGGTCATCGCCCTGTGTTCGCATGGCTTTTTCCAGACTTACGCCACAAAATTCATTTGCTAAGATATCACGCCTGCCTTTGGAATCAACAAACGGCTCTCCAAATGCTCCCTTGCTCCCTTTATACGGAGCACCAAAGGTTGCTGACTCTTCTCCTCTCCAAACCACAAGCTCAAGACCAGCGTTGATTTGCTGTGAGCTGACTGCTTTCAACGCTTCCAGGCCTGCGGCAATGCCTGCAGCCCCGTCGTAATTCCCGCCGCCAGGAACTGTATCCAGGTGGGAGCCGATCTGAAGGATCTGTTCAATGGATCCAGCCCGTGTAAGAAAGAGATTCCCTATAGCGTCCCACCACGGCTGAAACCCAGCTGCCTTCCCTTCCGCTGCAATGTAGTTCATCGCAGTGCTTTCCTCGTCAGACCATGCAGCACGAGTGAAACCTTCGTTAGGCCCAAGGCATCCTATCTTTGCTAGGGCGCTGATGTGTCTTTCAATCAACTGGCTATCGACGTAAATGAGCTGGGCCATGGCTGCCCTATTCTCGATGCCTTTAAATACATTTATTTGCCCTAATCCTTCTTATACAATATAGAGAATTGAGTTAGTATCTATCGAATTAATACCTATTCTGGATATACCCTTTCACAGCCACACCGCAAATAAAGGAGAAAGCTGCAATGATCCCAAGCGTAACAGCAGCCCCTATCGCGCCATACCCTAATTTCATAAATGACCCGAAAATAATAATCGCAGATACTGCCAAAAACTCATCTCCTAATATCCTTTTCAGCAGCGGAAGCCCTTTGCGCGGGGTCTTAAGTGCCTTGGCTGCGGCACCCTTGGGGCTTCCATCCAGCGTTTTGTATTGCGCTTCTGTCTGGTCAGTTGAGGCATCTGCTTTTTCTTTCAGAATGTCATTTGGGCTGATCTGCGGAATGTTTTCGTAGCTGATGGCCCGAGGAGTGCTCCTCACCTTGCTCGTTGCCCGGCCTTTGCGCTTTGCCCCCCTCTTGCGCTTTGCCCTTCTGGGAACCTTTCTTCCTCGCTTTGGCATGGCTGTTTTAAGAGCTTCTTTCTATTTAAATGTTGCTTTCTGCATGGCTGCGGTGAAAATCATTGCTGCCGCCTTTCGTGAGCCCAAGAACGCAAAGGCATCACAGCGACAAGAGGGTTGCCCCCTTCGGGGAATGTCGCTTAACACTCAAAACAGTACGAGGCGAACTGGGCGGCAGCCGGTGGCTTGTGAGCGACTGAGAACGAGCTCATTCGCAAGCCACTGCGGGATTTTCACCGAAGCCTTTCTGCATCAGAAAACCTTTAAATAGAACAATCAACTTTTCCTTTCCATGCGCGTGCTTACCTATAATCTCAAATATCTTTCCGGGAAGAGCCACGCCAGAGCCCTCATTGATATCTTCCACAGGAGAAAGATCAAGAAGACGATCGCAAACGACATCGCAAGCCAGCTCAGCAATTATGACATCGTCTGCCTGCAGGAAATCGGGCTTTCGCCAAAAAAGAGAGAGAATCATATCCGCACATTAATGAGGAAAGCAGGCTTCATCCATTTCACCGCCGGCTTCAACCATAAGATTCTTCACCACCGGAATTCAGGAAATGCTATCCTTAGCAAGATAGAATTCATCAACCACGGGAACGTTGCGCTTAACTCCCATCACTTTGTCCACACCAAGTTCGGGGTTCCGCCCATTGCAAGAGGAGCGACCTATGCAGATTTGTGGATTGAGGGGAAACTTGTGCGCGTCATCACTACCCATCTTGGGCTGACCCCCTATGACCGGAGATCCCAGATGAGGCGGCTGAGCGGATTTCTTAAAAAAAGCCCCAAGAATGTAATCCTGACAGGCGATTTCAACGCGTTTCCGCGGAGCGACGTTCTTAAACAGTTTATCTTTGAGAATCGGCTTCGCCCTGCTGTCCCTTTTGATGCAGGCCCCTCCTATAGGTACTGGGTTAAAATGCGGATTGATTATATCTTCTATCGGGGGGATATCACCTGCTCTGAGGCAGGGATCCTTCCGGAGAAATACTCAGACCATTACCCTCTGATGGCCTCTTTCGATTTCGGAGCTCAGTAGAAAGTCCAGCTTCGCGGTTGCCGCCAGCTCGGCTCTGCATGTTTTTGGCAAAGAGCGGCACCTCGCCCGTAAGGGACAACCCCCTCCGCTGCGCTTCCTTAAGTTTATAGAGCCTCGCAAAAATGGCGGCAACGACGACTTTCTACTGAGCCTGATTTCAGTTAAAATTTATATACTCCAGAATTCCTGATATGTCATGCATCCAGTTACAAGGGATCCGGCCAGCCATAAAGGCGACAATGGAAGAATCCTGATTATCGGGGGCTCAGCAGACTATGTCGGAGCAGTTGCATTGGCAGGGATTGCCTGCCTGAGATCAGGAGCAGACTGGGTAACGATTGCTGCGCCTGAAAAGGTTGCCTGGGCGATAAATAAATTAAGCCCAGACCTCATTACAAAAAAGCTCAAAGGCGATTATATCTCAACAAGCCATTATCCTGAATTAAAGAAACTCATCAAGACCCATGATGTAACCTTAATTGGGAACGGCGCGGGTGTAAAGCCAGCCACAAAGAAACTCATTAAAAAGGCAGTCGCATATTCTGTACAAAATAAAAAATACCTCGTCATTGACGCAGACGCATTAAAAATAATAAACATAAGAACGGTTGAAAACGCAGTCCTCACACCTCATAAAAAAGAGTTTGAGATACTATTAAAAAACTCCAGTATTGAAAAATCAGTACTAACGAAGATATTCAATAAGAAGGCATCATTAAAAAAGAAATTATCAATAGTAAGGAAGATACTAAACAATAACATCCTCCTCCTGAAAGGCCCTGTTGACGCAATCATCTCAAAAACAAGAATAACCTTCAACAGAACAGGGAACGCAGGCATGACAAAGGCAGGCACAGGAGACGTCTTGGCAGGATTAACAGCAGGCTTCCTGGCGCAAACTCACGATCTCTACAGGTCAGCCTGCCTCGCAGCATACTATAACGGCAGGGCAGGAGATGCCCTTAAGAAAAAGAAAGGATACACGTATCTTGCTTCTGAACTTGCTGAGGAGATAACTAAATTCTCAAAGAAAATCTAAACATCTTTCTGCCTGTTACGTTCATTTTCCTTCATTCTTTCTACTTTTGATTTTAAATGTTCCATCTCGCCTTTAGTTTCCAAGGCAGTTTTCTCAGCTTGCAATCTTTCGATCTCCCCCATATTTCTGTATATCTCCATTTCGGCGTCATGTTTTGCGCTTTCAGTCTGGGACACGATTGCTCTGGACCCCCCTTTCCCTTTAATGTGGTCCAATCTAATCCCAAGCTCCTTCAGTTGAGCCTCAGAGACCGGAGAAGGAGATCCTTCCATCAATGACTGCGCAGCTTTGTTCTTCGGGAAAGCAATGACTTCACGAATGCTTTCTTCTCCGCAAAGCATAGCAGCAAGGCGATCAACGCCAAACGCAATCCCTCCATGAGGCGGCGCACCGTACTTGAGCGCAGAAAGCAGAAAGCCAAACTTTTCCTCAGCTTCCTTGTCTGTGATCCCCAGGACATTAAATACCCTTTTTTGAACTGCTGAATCGTGGATCCGTATGCTTCCGCCGCCAAGCTCGACTCCATTTAAGGCAAGGTCATAGGCACGAGCCCTCACCTTGCGGGGCTCAGATTCCAAAAGGCTGAGGTCTTCCGGCTTTGGCGATGTGAAGGGATGATGCATTGCCTCATACCTCCCTTCATCCTCTTTGTATTCCAAGAAGGGGAAGTCAGTTACCCAGACAAACTCATACCCTTTTCTGATCAGGTTGAGCTGTTTTCCAAGCTCCAGGCGCAGCGCACCTAATGCAGCATGGACAACCGATTCTTTAACATCAGAGACAAACAACAGCAGGTCTTCCGGCTTTGCCTGAAGTGCCTTCTTCAGTTCCTTCTGGATATCCTCGCTGAAGTATTTTACAACCGAACTCTCGAGGCCCTTTTCAGTCGCCTTCATCCATGCCATGCCTTTTGCGCCATGCGCCTGCACAAACGAAATCAGCCCGTCAATATCATTTCTTGATAGCCCTGCCTTTTTTGCATTGATGGCCTTCACAACGCCTCCTTGGGCTATGTTCTTTGTGAATACCTGAAAGCCAGAGGCCTTGACGATATCTGTGACATCAACCAATTCCAGGCCGAAGCGCAAGTCAGGCTTATCGCTTCCATACTTTGCCATTGCTTCGCTGTACAGCATCCTTCGAAATGGTGTCTTCAGGTCAATGCCAAGAACCTTCTTCCAGATCTCCTTCACCATGCCTTCCATAAGGCGGTGGATATCTTCTTCGTCAATAAAACTCATCTCGACATCAATCTGGGTGAACTCTGGCTGCCTGTCCGCCCTTAAATCCTCATCACGAAAGCATCGCGCAATCTGGAAATAACGGTCTAGGCCTGCAATCATGCACAGCTGCTTGAACAGCTGGGGGCTTTGGGGCAACGCATAGAAATTTCCCGGGTGCACACGCGACGGAACCAGGTAATCCCTTGCCCCTTCCGGAGTGGATTTTGCCAGGATTGGAGTCTCAATCTCAAGGAAGCCATTGGAGTGAAAATAATCACGCACTATCTTCACTGCCTCACTCCGTACCCTAATGTTGCGTGCCAGCCTTGGCTTTCTCAGCTCCAGATAGCGGTATTTAAGGCTAATATCCTCGCTTACCTCAATCCGATCATCAATCTCAATAGGTGGGGTCTCTGCCTTGTTTAGGATTGTCAATTCATCAACCAGAATTTCAATCTCCCCTGTCTCCAGTTTTAGGTTCTCAAGCCCCTTGCCTCTCAGCCTAACTGTTCCTGAAATGGCAATAACATCTTCTCTCCTCAGGTGCTCGGCAGATGCATGGACATCCTTCTTGTGCTTTGGATCAAAGACGATCTGCGTCAACCCATACCGGTCCCGCACATCAATAAAGATGATTCCGCCGTGGTCTCTCCTGCTCTGGTTCCAGCCTGTAAGCCGGACACTCTTCTTCACGTCCTTCTTCCGCAATTCTCCACAGGTATGTGTACGGTACATGAGGCAAAGATGGTAGCTGACTGTATTTAAATCTAATTATTTTTGCCTATTCCACCTGCCGGTTGCAATAGATCCAAATAAAAAAATCTTCACCCAAAAGCGGGTGAAGAGTAACAGCTGCCTTCATTACGTGTTGGGGGTGGTAAATGAAGGCAAAGAACACAGCACACAAAAACCAAGGGTGTCATCGTACTATTTCAATGCCTAATCCTTCATTGAGCTCTTCTGCCTCCCTGAGAGGTTCAGCAATCCTTCCTGCGGTTTTCCCTGTAATCCAAGGACTTTGTACTCCTGTGACAATCGTCATTACTATAATCCTGCCTTTGAGCTCGTCAGATACTCTTGCTCCCCAGATTACATTGGCGTCGTCATCAAGGCTTTCAGTGACCAGTTCTCCTACCTTGTTGATGTTCTCCAAGGTCATGTCCGGCCCTCCTGCCACGTGGATAAGCGCTCCGGTTGCTCCTTCATAGCTGATGTCAAGGAGAGGGTTGTTAAGCGCTCCTTTAGTAGCTTCTTCCACCCTATTCTCTGTGTCAGAGGTTCCCACACCAATTGCAGCAACTCCTGAGCCTTTCATGATAGCCTTTACATCTGCAAAGTCAAGGTTCACCAATGATGGAATCGCTATCGTCTCGACAATCCCTTTGATCATGGTTGCGACCAGCTCATTGGCAACTGCAAAGGCCTGCTGAATCGGAAGGCTTCCAGCAATCTCCACCAGCCTGTTGTTGTCTATGACAATTACCGTGTCACACACCTCTCGCAGCTGCTGGAGGCCATACTCTGCCTTGTCGCATCGAGCGCGCTCAATCTTAAATGGCATAGTGACTGTTCCAATCACTATCGCACCCTGATCACGGGCTGTTCCTGCAACCACTGGAGCAGAACCTGTTCCTGTGCCTCCGCCCATGCCAGCACACACAAATACCATATCAGAACCCTTTATACTCTCTTTAATCTGAAGAAGGCTTTCCTGGGCAGCTTCATACCCTTTTTGAGGGAATCCTCCGCATCCAAGGCCACGGGTTACTCCTTCCCCAATGATAAACTTATGATCGGCTTCAGTGACATCGAGATGCTGCTTGTCTGTGTTGCAGGCCATGATCTCAGCTCCCTTGATCCCTTTTTTATAGAGCCAATTCACCATATTATTACCAGCGCCTCCGCATCCGATAACCTTAATGTTAGCTTGACCAACCTTTACTGCATCGTAGCTCAGCGGGTCAGACATAGCTTTCTTTGCATTCTCGATTAGAAACTCCATTCTCTCTCCCCCCTTTTTGGCTTTTTCATTTCCCTTGGTTTTGCCTTCTTTCCGCTAATCTATATACTGAAGTATATAGTTCCAACTAGCGAAAAGTATTTAAGGAAGCTTATTCATCTTCCTACTTAAGAATTCGCAAACATTCGCCAATGTTTCGTTCGCCAAAACGAAACTTCGAAACTTATTTTCAAGTTTTCGCCAAAAAACTTGAAACTTACCTTTTTTCTAAATTAGACTACTATATAAACTTTTCTAAACCATCCATTTTTCTCGATGCTAAACCTGATTGAGACCCCTCCATTTTCTTCGGCGGCTTTAAATATGCGCAACTATTCCTCTTCGGGATGACGCTCTATCTCATAGGCGCAGGCCTGTGCAGCGAGAAGGATCTAACCCTAAAAGCTATCGAGATCCTGAATCAGTGTGATCTGGTCTATTTTGAGAGCTATACCTCGAAGCTAGCTGCTCCACCTGCCTCCTACGAATCCCTGATCAAGAAAAAGATCATTGTTGCAGACCGTGCAGTGATTGAACAGGAAAACATCTTGGACGAGGCACGATCAAAAAATGTTGCCATACTCTTTCCTGGAGACCCGTTTGCAGCAACAACACACAGCTCTCTTCTCCTTGACGCGAAACAAATCGGGATACCCGTTGTTGTTGTGCCGAATGCATCAATTCTCACAGCTGTGGGCGTAACAGGCCTGCAATTGTACAAGTTTGGGAAGGTTGCCTCAATACCTTTGGAGCACCAACATCTCGAGAGCCCCTACACCATCCTTGCGGAAAATCTTTCCATAGGCGGTCACACCTTATTCCTGCTTGAGTGCGACGGGGAGCGTTTTGTTTCTATTCCGCAGGCCATCGCTTATCTTTTATCTTTCAGGAAGCTTTTTTTTGAAAGCACGGTTTGTGTAGGCGTGGCACGGCTGGGTTGGCCGGATCAATTCATCAAGGCAGGCACTGCTGCGTCTTTGCTGAATCAGGACTTCGGTGATGCTCCGCAGAGCCTGATTGTACCCGGAAATCTGCATTTCAAAGAGGAAGAAGCGCTGAAATTGTGGCAGTAGACTGTTGATGTCTTGCTCCCAAGCTTCACAAAACAGGCGGCAACCTTCGTTTAGGAGAGCCGTCCACCATTAATAAATCTTATAAACTGGGGCAGTTTACTCCTCGTATGGAAGAGGGGAGTGGGGGCGCGAAGAGGTTTGACTGGAAATCCTTTCTCTTAAGCAAGCAGTGGGTGCTTCTTCTGCTGATTCCGCTGATTATCACTCTTGTGGTCAGGCTTGAGCCGGCAAGGCTGGTTCCTCTTGAGAGCGCTGCTGAGGCGAATGTTATCAATTTCTACCGGTCTCAGGTAACCCAGGCAATTGCAGCCCAGTATCCCAACCTTCCTGAGGAGACGCGGAAGGCGCAGGCTGAAGAAAGCCTTAAACGATTCTTGCAGGACAATCGCGAGCAGGTGCAGAATCAGATTCGGGAGGCCGCAAACAGCCTGAAATCACAGCTCCAGTACCAATCCGGGAAAAAGAGTTATGCCTATATCGGTGATATTGATTCCTACTACTGGCTGCGCATGGCAAGGAACATTGTCGAGAAAGGAAGCCAATGCGATTTTATCGACAAAGAAAACGGCTTTTGCATGGATTCCTATACGACTGCGCCAAAGCCTAAAGGGAAGGTCTATGATTATTATCCTGTCGTGATTGTTGGTGTCTACTCCACCCTGCGGCTGGTTAATCCAGACCTGAGTCTCATGCAGGCCTCATTCCTCACACCTTTAGTGCTTTCACTTATCCTTACAATACCTCTCTTCCTGCTCCTGCGGAGGATTGGGGGGAACACTGCAGCGGTCATCGGGACTGTGTTGGTTAATGTTAATCCTTTTGTGCTGAGCAGGACTTTAGGGTCTGACAGCGACATCGTCAACATATTCTTCCAAGCTTTCTTCCTGTGGCTGGCGATTGGATGCTTCTACGCAAAGACAGCGAGAGCAAGATCCCTCTGGGCATTCTCTGCCGGCCTTTGCCTTTCCCTCTATTCCCTCTTCTGGATTGGCTGGTGGTATCTTGCTGACCTGTTCCTGCTGGCACTTTTCCTGAAGGGAGGATACGCTGTCCTTCATGACTGGCTTTCAGAAGGCGGGATTCATCTCAAAAAAGGCACCTTGCAGGAGTTTGGCTTCACTGCAGGCGCATTTCTCCTGGCGGTTATCATCTTTTTCGGTATACTCTTTAATTCTCCGTCGGCGCTTGTTCGCGTTGTTGGAGACCAGATCAAGGTGCTGAGCTTTAAGGTGGCAGCAAATCCAAACCTCTGGCCGAATGTGCTGCCGACTGTTGCGGAGTTTAACAGCTTGAGTGTCAGGGAGACTGTGGCAAACTCCCAGAATATGCTGGGCCTCTCATCTTGGATAGTGGGGGCTGTCGGTGTGGTTCTCCCTTCATCTTTTGAGAATGCACTGCTGGCTGGCATGCCTTTGTACCTGATGGCAGTTTTGGGCATCATATTTCTCATCTTTCCATCTACACGATTTATCCGAGCGCATTTTCAGTCTTTTTTGCTTTTGCTGTTCTTAAGCGTCCTCATTTACTTCATGATCAAGGGAAGCTCATCCGGGCTCTCTTTCTTCCTGCTGATGGTGCCTGTCCTTCTGGCACTCTACCTGCACCTGCGCATTCGCGAAGAGGCAGATTTCTATCCTGATGTGGTCTTTCTATTGACGATCATCATTGTTCTGGTTTCCTACTTTGCAACAACTGGCGTGCGGTTTTTGTTCCTGATGGTTATTCCGGTGAGCATCTTTGCCTCTCTTTTCCTGGTTAGAGCAGGAACGATGCTTTTTTCAACACTCGGAACTCTGCTGCATGCGCCGAAGCGGGCTGTTCGCGCTTGCCTGCTGCTTGTTCTGATTATGTTCATGCTCCCTCCTGTAAAATACGGTTTTGCCACGAGCCAGAGTTATCTGCCGAATGTAACCGATGCCTGGGTCGAGACTCTGGAAAAGATACGGAATGAGTCAAAGCCAAATGCAATCATCAACAGCTGGTGGGATTTTGGCCATTGGTTCAAGTATTTCGCTGATCGGGGGGTGACCCTCGATGGAAGTTCGCAGAACAGCCCCCAGCTTCACTGGCTTGGAAAGCTTCTCCTGACATCTGATGAGAACCTCTCCCGCGGAATATTGCGGATGCTTGACTGCGGAGCAAATGACGCTTTTGCAACATTGCTCGGGTTTCAGAACGATACTCCCTTTGCTTATGACCTACTGAATGAGATCATTGCGGAGGATCAGCCAAGGGCGAAAGCGCTTCTTATCGAGCACGGGCTCACAGAATCCGAAGCTGAGAAGGTTTTGGCATTCAGCCACTGCGATCCGCCTGAAGATTTCCTCATCACCTCCGAAGATATGATCGGAAAGGGGGGAGTCTGGGCGCATTTCGGAAGCTGGGATTTTAAGAAGTCCTACCTGAATGCCGCAGTGGGCAAGCAGACTGATGCTCAACTTATTGAGAAGTTCCAGAGTGATTATGATGTTCCTTCAGAGCAGACGAAGCAATGGATCCAAGAATACCGATCCCTGCGTAACGAGGATAACATTAATGCCTGGATTGCTCCGTGGCCAAGCTATCTGACGGGATTGAATCGATGCGAGAACAGGGGGAATGTATCGGTCTGTGCATACTCGCAAGGAGGGAATCAATTTCCAGTAGTTGTTGATTACGCCGCAAAACAGGCTTTTATTGAGCGAGCTGATGGGCTTCGGGCATATCCTGCTGCAGTGAGTTTTTTGGAGGGAGAATCCTATGAGCTTGTCCGCAATACACAGGATCCCCTTGGATTTGGGATTGCAACAAAGAAAGAGGGGGATAATGTCCAGGCTGCGTTTATGTCACCTGAGTTGGTTGGCAGTATGTTCACGAGGCTTTTCTTCTTTGATGGAGTTGGATTGCATTCATTTGAGAAGTTCCATGACACCACCACGCTGCGTGGAGAGCGGATCATCACGTGGAAGGTAGTGTGGGAGCCGGCTGCTCCGTAATGGCGTGCAAGGCTCTGGTGAAAATCATTGCTGCCGCCTTTCGTGAGCCCGAGAAGGTAAAGGCATCGTAGCTACAAGGGAGTTGCCCCCTACGGGGAATGTCGCTTAACACTCAAAACAGCACGAGGCGAACCTGGCGGCAGCCGCGAAGCGGGATTTTCACCAGAGACCACCCATCAGAAATCTTTATAATGCTCGGCTCTTTTTTGTCGTCCATTAGCCCCGTGGTGTAGCGGCCAAGCATCTCAGGCTTTGGACCTGAGGACCTCGGTTCGAAAGGATGTCGAAAATCCGGGCGGGGCTATTCACTTATTTACCCCTTCTAAGTACTCTGAAAATCTTAAAAAGGTAAAAGCCCAATACCTCTAAATCGGTAAAGAGGAGGTTACTCCTATGAAAAAAAGAGGTGAATTCATGAAACGAACCCCGGCGCTTCCCACTGCGAGTGATGGGCTTGAAAAGATAGGCAGCTGGTCATTTATCGGAGGAGTTGTTATTGCGCTGCTCTCCGGGTTTATGGCAGGCCAGGCAGTCTGGATTATCCCTACCCTGGCTGTACTTGGGCTCATTGTCGGGCTCCTGAATGTCAGCAGCCATGAGACCCAGGCGTTCTTGTTTGCGGCGTTAGCAATCGTGGTTGTTACAGGACTTGGCGGAGCTACACTCGTGGCCACCCCCATCATTGGTCCACAGCTTCAGACCATCCTGAACAGCATCCTTGCCTTTGTATTGCCAGCAAGCATCGTCGTTGCATTGCGTGAGATTTACGGACTTGCGGCGAACCCGTAAGTCTTTTTTTCTTTTTTAATTACTTTTTCTTAGATATATTCCCCCCGGGAATGAGGACATTTATCTGAACACATCGCTTAAAAAGAAAGATTTATATAGTGCACATACATACACATACACATGGCTACCAAAACGATATCCATCACTGAAGAGGCATATACTATCCTCAAGTCAAAGAAGACGGTTACCGAGAGTTTTAGCGAAGCAATCATCAAACTATCAGGTAAGAAAAATCTCTCCTCTTTTTATGGTGCATTGAGCGAGGAAAGCGCAAATGCGTTAGAGGAATCCATCAGGGACGCGAGGAAATCCCATTTAAGCTCTCATAAGAAACGGCTGCTCCAACAATGATTCTGGACACATCATTCTTAATCGAACTTCTGCGCGGTAAGAATCTCTCTGCAAAGGAGAAGGCAGAGAATCTGGATAGAAAATTTGCAATAAAAGCCATCACTTCTATCTCAGTTATGGAGTTATGGAGTGGCGCTCTCCAAAGCCAGAATCGGGAGAAGGAGAAAAAGAAGGTTCACGAGATTATCCAGTCCCTCCCGGTTTATTCTTTTGGTGACGAGGAAGCAAGGACAGCAGGAGAGATTGAAGCGGCTCTTATTAAAAAAGGGGAGACCATCGATATAGAAGACATTATGATAGCGGCAATCGCATTAGTACACAACGAACCGCTTCTCACAGGGAATCCTAAGCATTTCACAAGGATCCCAAATCTTACATTGGAGAAGTATTAAACCTCCTAACTCCTTCAAAATAATACGCTCCTGCCGGGATTTGAACCCGGGCCGCAACCTTTCAACTGCATCATGGCTGATCCGCAGGGTTGTATCCTGTCCACTAGACCACAGGAGCGTAGCTGAGAAAAAGCTGCATTTCTTTAAAAAGCATTACGCTGCCAGCCTGACTCAACTGCCAAGGGGTAACCTTTTTAAAGCTGGGGAAACCCCTGTCCGGAACCTCTCGCATGCGTATCCGATGGAACAAAAAACATACATTTCGTTTACTGAAGAGATCAATCATAAGGGCAATGAGAGAAGGATCTATGGAATCAGCCCTGTAATGCAGCATGTGTTAGGCCTCTTAGAGCGGGCATCTCGGTTAGATATTTCCCTCCTGCTTATGGGAGCAAGCGGCACTGGAAAGGATCTTGCTGCGAAGTACATCCATCACGCCTCAAATTCCTCTCGAGGAGTTAGCACACCATTTGTTCTGATCGGGCCTGAAGCGCCAGAGAATGATATCTTTGGGCATGTGCATACCAATTTTGCCGGATCAAAATCGGCCACCAGGGGCATGATTGAGTATGCCTGTAAGGGAACACTCTACATTCCTTTTCCGCATCATCTCCCAAAAGAGATCCAGTGGTCGCTCCTCTCTTTTTTAGACGGGAAGGCAACGCGGCGGCTTGGGTCTGTTGCCTCTAACAGCGTGGATGCCCGGGTCATAGCAGCTCTTCCGGAGCATCCTGAAATCGAGATTGGGTCTGGAAGCTTGGATGAGGGCTTCTATCTCCGGCTCAATCAAAATAGGATTCATCTTCCTCTACTGAAGGATCGGCCTGGTGATATCTGCCTTCTTGCAGACTTCTTTTTGACGATCTATAACACCAAAATCAGGAAGGCGCTGCAGTATCACGACCTGGCCTTTTCAGATTCCGCGTATGCTCTTTTTCAGGACTATGGGTTTGTCAGGGGAAATGTGCGTGAGCTGCAGCACACGATAAAGAGTGCTGTTTTTGCTGCGCCTTCCGACAGACAAGACCTAACCAAAAAAGATTTCCCTTGGCTTGCTACTCCGGTTCCACCATGCCTTGAAGATGCTATTGCAGCAGTGCTGAAAGCTGCAGCGCAGTCTCAAACCCGCCCCAATGTTGTTGGTCTTGTTGAGCAAGAATTATACACGTGCCTGTATACAGAAACCCAAGGCAATCTTTCTGAGATGGCCAGGATTCTAAAGACAAGCAGAAAAAGTGTCAGAGAGAGGCTGCGTAAGTACGGCCTTCGAAAGCTTCCTGCGCCCAAGCATGCTCCAGAAATAAGCTAAAACTCAGCTTGAGCGCTTCTTCACCAGCCACTCATGGAACCTTTTGAGGAGGTTTCCTGCAGTTTTGACTGTCTTTCTTACTGCTGCGCTGGTGTATCCGAGCGTGTAATCCACATCTGCAATCCTTCCATCCCATCTCTCAATATATGAGACATTCATCATCTGGAACTGCTCAGGCTTTTGGGGCTGCTCTGCAGGCCAGCCAATTGTGATCACTGCCTGCGGCCTTGTCTCAGGAGGGCATTTCAGGAGAATCTTCAGCTTTTCCTCATCCAATGCACCGACCCAGCAAGCTCCAAGGCCTGAATCATGGGCAGCCAGCAGCATGTTCTGGCAGGCAGCGCCGCTGTCCTGGACAGAGTATAACCGCTCTCCCCGGGTTCCGTAGAACCGCTTGAGCTTTGCAGGCTCTCCGATAACCACGATATGCACCGGAGCCTGCATCATCCAGCTTTGCAGCATGCAGGCCTCTGTTATCGCCTTCCTCTTCTCGTCATCTCTGACAATGATAAACCTCCAATCCTGGAGGTTGCCTGCAGAAGGGGCAGCTGCGCCTGCAGCAAGAATCCTCCCAACCAACTCCCAGGGAACATGCTTGTCGATGTATTTCCGGACACTCCTCCTTGTTGCTATTGCCTGCAGCGTTTCCATGCTCATGCTTTTTATATATCCTGTATTTATAAAATTACCTATCAAATGGACTACAAAAAACTTTGCGAGGTCTATGAGAGGCTGGAGCAGAGCGCAAAGCGGCTTCAGAAGACCTTTATCATCTCTGAGTTTCTGAAGTCTGTGCATGAGAGCGATTTAGGCGCAATCATGCTGTTGCTGCAGGGCAGTCTGTATCCGGCAGCTGATGAGCATAAGATTGGTGTAGCATCAAAGCTGCTTGCCAGGGCTATCGCTGTTGCATCTGGTGTATCTCATGAGGGGATTATAACTGAGTGGAAAAAGACAGGAGATCTTGGGATTGTCAGCCAGCACATTATCTCCAAGAAATCACAATCGACGCTGAGCCATCAAAAGCTTTCGGTCAGGAAGGTCTTTGAGAATCTCAAGAAGCTTGCAGAGATAGAGGGAGCAGGGACTGTAGACCGGAAGATCCAGCTGATTGCAGAGCTGCTCACCTCTGCCAGCCCTCTTGAGGCTAAATACATCTGCAGGACCATCTTGGGAGAATTAAGGGTAGGGGTAGGAGCTGGAGTGCTGCGCGACAGCATTGTCTGGGTGAATTTTGGGAAGCAGCTGAAGATTTCGTACGACCCCTCAACCCAGGAGATTGGAATTCCTGAGCGGGAAGCCTATACTGCTGCTGTTGAGGCAGTCCAGCGCGGCTTTGACCTTTCGGCAGACTGGGGAATGGTTGCTGTCCAGGCGCAGAAAGGCCTTAAAGACATAGAAAAGATTCCATTAGCTATCGGTGTCCCCATCAAGTGCATGCTTGCAATCAAGGTTTCAGATATTGATTCCGGCTTTGAGGAAGTCGGAGAGCCTGCTGCGATCGAGTACAAATATGATGGCCTCCGCCTGCAGATCCATAAGAACGGAAAGAAGATACGTGTCTTCACGCGCAGACTGGAGGATGTGACACGCCAGTTTCCAGATGTCGTGGATTCTGTTTCAAGGTATGCCAGGGCGGATTCCTGCATCCTGGATTCTGAGGCTGTTGGCTATGATCCGAAGACCAGGAACTATGTGCCTTTCCAGCATATTTCTCAACGCATTAAGCGGAAACATGACATCGAGCTGCTTGCCCAAAAGCTTCCTGTCGAGGTCAATGTCTTTGATATTCTTTATCTCGATGGAAAGAACCTTATCGAGGAGCCTTTTGCAGAGCGGAGAAAGATGCTGAAGAAGATCATAGAGGCTAGCCCAAGGAAAATCGTGCTTTCACGGCAGCTGGTTACTGATGACAGAGAGAAGGCGCAAGCATTCTACGAGGAGTCGCTTAAAGCAGGCAATGAAGGGGTGATGATGAAAGCGCCGGGTGCTCCCTATAAGCCGGGGGCAAGGGTTGGCTATATGGTGAAGCTGAAATCTATGATGGAGACCCTTGATTTAGTGATTGTGGGAGCTGAATGGGGAGAGGGAAAGAGGTCGAGCTGGCTGAGCTCTTTTACTTTGGCATGTGAATCTCATGGCAAGTATATCGAAGTAGGCAAGGTTGGGACTGGCATAAAAGAGAAGGAGGAGCAGGGTGGGGTGACTTTTGCAGAGCTTACAGCTCTCCTGAAACCGCTCATAATCGAGGAAAAAGGCACTTCTGTCCGGGTCAGGCCCAGGGTGATAGTCGAGGTGAGTTATGAGGAGATACAGAAATCCCCTACGTATGGGTCAGGGTATGCTTTGCGGTTTCCGAGAGTAGTCAGGCTGCGTGAGGACAAGTCAGAGGTTTCCAGCCTGGCCTTGGTGGAGCGGCTTTATAAAGAGCAAAAAAAGACGTAGATGCAGCCTATTGTTACTATTTATTAGTAGTTAAAAATAGAAATGTTTATATACTAGCTCTTCCCTATACTGTACTATTGGTTATAGGGGGAACTATGTCAATTACACAAGGTTTGGACGTGCAGCTCGATGAGGAGCTTTTGATACTTCAAGCAACATTCCTCTGCGGAGCATGCGGCCATAGAATGGAGCATATCAGCCAGGAAATTGTGAAATGCCCAAGCTGCGGTGAGGCGTATAATGAGCACTAAAACGAACCATTCACTGTACTACACAGCTAAGGAAAGAAATGGCGGAGTAAAGGCCGAGGTAGGCTATCGCGGGAAGGGGCCAAAAAAGGTTCTTTCTGATAAGGAGCTGGTAAAAAGGCTGAAGCCGTATTATAATGGGCTGAGGATCCCTTCTATCTCCAAGCTTGAGGATCGGATTAAGGAAGTGGAGGCCAGGCGGGGAGTTGGGAAGCCGGGTGAGCAAAAGAACCCTGAAGATGAGCTTCTGCCGGCTATTGATTCTATCATCCAAGCACGGGTTACAGCTCCGAAGAGGCTTGCCAGGGAAGGAAAACGATTT
>Ga0209541_10004943_pt1 | contig 23444 bp, 25 predicted proteins | sample RifCSPlowO2_01_FD_184027 | JGI IMG/M metagenome (GOLD analysis project Ga0209541, IMG submission 184027) | Groundwater microbial communities from Rifle, Colorado - Rifle CSP2_plank lowO2_0.1 (SPAdes) (version 2) | ecosystem: Environmental > Aquatic > Deep subsurface > Groundwater | place... | reverse complement strand
AACAAAGGATGGGACCAATATAGTGAAGGAAGAACTGGAAATGGTTGAATTAAAAAACAACAGGGAAGCTGCTGACTCATGCCCTGTTAATGTTATACATATTATTGATATAAAAAGCGGGCAAAAGTTGATCTGATAAAGCTGATTCTTGAGTTCGTCGATCTCCTATGAGCGCTTCACAAAGCATTTAAATATACAAGTGCCAGTTTAGAAATCTACTAGACGCACTTTTAACTGTATATGGAGAATTCTTTAGTCACTAACGACTTTAACTGGAAAATAGCTGGCACAGCAGGCGACGGGATTTTGAATGCAGGTTTGATGCTTGCTAAATGCGCTGCGCGAGGGGGGCTTTGGTCATTTGCTTCTGCTGAGTACCCATCCCTTATCAGAGGAGGGCATAACCATCTCGATGTGAGGATAGCTGAGAGGCAGTTGCTTTCTCATACATCACATTTGAATCTGCTTGTTGCCCTGAACCAGGAATCTGTTGATACGCATGCAAAAAAGGTTGTTGACGATGGAGGGATTATCTTTGATGGGGATGCCTTAAAATTAGATAATCAAAAAATAGGCAGGGATAAGATTAACCTGTGCCCTATACCTTTGCTTAAGATTGCGCAGGAAAATGGAGGGAAGATAATGAGGAATGTTGTAGCAATGGGCGCTACACTGGCATTGGCTGATTTTGATCTGGAACTTTTCAATTCTGTCATCAGGGATAATTTTGGGAGAAAAAAAGGCGCAGAAGTTGCTGAGGCAAACATCAAAGCTTTGAAAGCTGGATATGACCATGCAAGGCAGAATTTTGGGAATAACTTCAAATACAGGCTCAAAGCAGTTGGAAAAGGCGGCAGACTTTTCATGTCAGGGAACGAAGCAATTTCTGCAGGGGCGATTAAAGCTGGATGCAAATTTTTTGCTGCATATCCAATGACACCGGCGTCCTCTATCCTCCACACAATGGCTGCATTTGAAAAAGATTATAATATTGTGGTTAAGCACACTGAAGATGAGATTGCTGCGATGAACATGGCAATTGGAGCGAATTTTGCAGGCGTGCGTGCGATGACAGCCACTTCAGGCGGTGGTTTTGCATTAATGACAGAGGCTTTCGGGCTGGCTGCGCAGACAGAGACACCTTTGGTTGTGGTGAATGCTATGAGGCCCGGGCCTGCTACTGGGATGGCTACACATTCTGGACAAGGCGACCTGAGGTTTATTTTGCACGCAGCTCCAGACGATTTTCCAAGAATTGTTTTGGCTCCCGGGACAGCAGAGGAGTGCTATTACCTGACTTTTTACGCATTTAATCTCGCTGAAAAATATCAGCTTCCTGTTGTAATACTTACAGACAAATACATGGGTGAAAGCTTCACTACAATGGAAAAGTTTGAGACGCACATGAAAATAGACAGGGGTATGCTGGCTACACAGGAACAGTTGGATAAGATTGCGAACAATGGCGGATACCTGAGATATAGAATTGCAGATACAGGGATTTCCTTAAGGTCAAGGCCGGGACAGGCAGGTGGGGAACACGTCGCTTCCAGTTATGAGCATGATGAGGAAGGCTTCGAGCGAGAAGAGGAAGACAACAAAAATAAAATGGCTGCAAAAAGGTTCAATAAATTTGAGATGGCTGGAAAAGAGATCCCACAACCAACTATGGTCGGGCCTGATGACGCTCAACTCACTATTATAGGCTGGGGTTCTACAAAAGGCCCTATTTTAGAGGCGATGAGGATGCTGCATAAAGAGGGAATTAAAACAAACTATCTGCAGATAGTTTTTGTTTCCCCATTCCCTGAAAAAACAGTTGAGGGCATCCTGAAGGCAGCGAAAAATACAGTGATAGTTGAGAATAACCAGACAGCGCAGATGGCTTCTGTCATAAGGGAGAACACTGGAATCAGAATTGAAAACAGGATTCTGAAATATGATGGACGACCTTTCTCACCTGAAGAATTATACACAAAATTCAAAGAGATGTTGGTTAAAAAAGAGATTTCAAGGGAATTTTCGAATAATCACTTCAACGGAAGTGGGGGAAAATAGTTATGGAATCACAGAACTTAAAGACCGGGGAAAAACTGACTGTGGCTAAAATCACTACAAAGGAAGCGCCTAGATGGTGCCCGGGATGCATTTTACCTGGCACAATTATTCACAAAAACCCCTCAGCAGGAAAAATAGAAGAAATCAAAGTCGGTGAAAAAGTTTTAGGCTCAGACGGAAAATATCACGAGGTTTACGAGGTTCTCAAACACAAACACGAAGGAGAAATGTTCATTATCAAATCGAAGTTATTTGGAGAAACTATTACAACTCCAGAGCATCCGATCCTTGCAGTTAAGAGAGAAAAGTTCGGGTATCATAATAAAGTATTTTTAATGGAGTGGGTAGAGGCTGAAAAAATAAGAAAGGGCGATTATCTTGCCTATCCTATACCGAAAACCGTTGAGGATCTGGGAGAAATAGAGTTGGTATCAGACAAGAAAGAAATGGATAGAAAAAGTAAAGCTCTTCCTAAAAAAATAAAAATCGAGGGGGACTTGCTCAGATTGTTTGGATATTATATTGCAGAAGGATCTGTAAGCAAGAGAACCCTATCATTCACTTTTAACATAAAGGAGGAAGATTTTGCGAATGATATAAAAACAATCACCAAAAAAAAATTCGGTTTGGATGTTCATTTTTTCAAGAGACAAGAAAAAAACACACTAGAAGTTTCTCTATATCACACACCTTTAATTAAAATATTTAAGGAATGGTTTGGAACCGGAGCTGAGAACAAGAGAATACCGCATTTTATAATGACGCTTCCTCCAAAAAAACAAAAAGAATTGATAAAAGGGATGTGGAGAGGTGACGGTTGGGTAGGAAAAAAGAAAGCCAATTACAAAACAATTTCAAAGCTATTAAAAGAGCAATTAAAAATGTTGCTATTAAGGCAAAGGATCGTACCAACAATTTCAACTGAAAAAGCTTATAAAAATCATAGACAGGCTTACAATATAGAAATAACAGGTGTAAGAAATTTAGAAGCTCTGGCAGATATGCTCGATCTGGATTTAAATTTTGACATAAATGAACGATATCCAAGATATAAACTAACCCAAAACTATGTTTATGTCCCTGTGAGAAAAATTGAAACATTTAATTATGATGGAATTGTTCACAATTTAGAAGTTAGGGATGTCGAATCGTACGTAACAGAGAATGCTATTTTACATAATTGCGGTGATTTTACAATACTCTCCACTGTAAAGAATGCGCTGGTTGAGATAGACGCAGATACGGCAAACACACTTATTGTTTCTGGAATTGGGTGTGGATCAAAACTTCCGCATTTTGTAAAGACTTATGGGTTTGAAGGCTTGCATGGAAGATCTTTGCCTGTTGCAACAGCTGCAAAATTGGTTAACCCTAAACTGAATGTTATTGTTGTTACAGGCGATGGGGACGGATACGGAATTGGCGGGAACCATTTCATGCATAGCATGAGAAGAAATCTTGACATCTGCCATATTGTGCAGAATAATGAGGTTTATGGTTTGACAAAAGGCCAGACTTCCCCTACAAGTGAGAAGGGTTTCAAATCGCCTTCAACTCCTGCAGGAGTGATAGAATATCCTGTTAACCCAATGACATGGGCTTTAGCTGCAGGGGCGACCTACATTGCCAGAGGTTATGCAATGGATATCGTACACTTGAAAAAACTGATTGTTGAAGGGATAAAACACAAAGGTTACGCATTGATTGATATTTTCCAGCCATGCACTACTTACAATAAAATCAACACACCACAATGGTATCAGCAAAGGATTTACAAACTGGAGAATGAGCCTGGATACGATCCTAAAAATAGAGCCCTCGCCTTCCAAAAGGCAGAGGAATGGGGGAATAGGATACCAATCGGGGTAATTTACAAGGAAGAGAAACCTACTTATGAGGACGGGGTGCCGCAAAACTCGCCTGTCACTGTTGTGGAGCAGGATATTTCGAATGTGGATATGGAGCCTCTTTTTTCAAGGTTTTTGCAGAAGGGGGATTAAAAATTGGATCGGAAAACATGAACGATGAGAAACCCAGATTTGAGAACAAGATAGCAATTGTTTTGGCTGAACGACTACTACTTTGGCAAGAGCTGAACGTTACTGCTTTTCTTGCAAGCACAATAGCTAGCCATTTTCCTGAAACCGTGGGGAAGGAATTTGTTGATGCTTCTGGTGCCAATTATCTTGGCATGTTTAGGCGGCCTGTAATGATTTTTCAAAGAACAAGATTTAGTTGGTTTAGTTATTTATGGACAGAAGAATCGCGTTGATAAAGTTGTGAAAGGCCAAAAACTCCATCCGTAAATTTAACAGTTATTTGATCATGCCAGACCGTATTTTTTGTGCGCCTGTTCGGCTGTCAGGAATTCTGTGACTTTGACTATTTTGTTTTCAGAATCTATAATATAGAAAAACCGATAATCGCCTACTCTAAGCCTATATGCAGATTTCCTGGAGCCCTTTATTTCTTTTTTATCCCCATCGAAACCAGGAAAGGGGTTTTTCAGGACCCATAGCTTTTCCTTAAACCGCCCAGCTTCCTTTGCAGGAAAACTGTTTATCTTCTCCAGGACGCTTATTTCAACAAGAACTTTGAACATTAGCCAAGCTCCACAAATCTGCCATTTTTTGCTATTTCGTGCTGCATTTCAACAAAGAAATCTATCCTCATAAGAATTTCATGCTCTTGTATAAGCCTGTTTAGCAGGGTATCGTAAGTGTCATTCATTGTACCCGCTTCTTTTAGTCTCTCCTGAGTTTCTTTTGTTATTTGTATAGTTGTTTGTTGCATGACTATAATTATATATAGTTGTATATAAAGGTTATAGATCTGTATGGCTTTTTGAAAGGGCACGCAACAGACAAAAAGTTGGTTCTCTACCTTTTTCAGAAAAGTATAACACTGTTATATACACTCCCTTTAAAAAGCCTTTATACTATTATATAACCAAATCATTCGATGACTAAGACCGAAAGGTCTGTGACGGAGATACTAATATGGGAAAACCAGCTTTTGTGAAATTTGAGCAATCAAAGGATCTTACAGACAAAGTTTTTGAAGCATTAGAATTGGCTAGAAATTCTGGAAAATTTAGGAGAGGTGTCAACGAAACAACCAAAGCCATAGAAAGGGGAATTGCAAAGCTTGTTGTAATGGCTGAAGATGTCACCCCAGAAGAGATTTTAATGCATTTGCCAGTTCTCTGCAGAGAAAAGCAAGTCACTTTTGCATACGTGCCTTCAAAAATGGAATTAGGAAAAGCCTCTGGTATACCGGTCCCGACTTCTTCGCTAGCTATAGTAGAAGAGGGCGAAGCTAAAAAAACAATTTCTGATCTTTCAGCAAAAATAAAAGCTCTGGGCAAATAAGTTTTATGCTTATATAGAATCTTCATTAATCACATAGAAAATATATTTCACTATAACATGTCTCGCATATGGTAATAGCAGCTCAAGTCATCAGCGTAATGGGGTCAATGGGCCTTAGAGGTGTAGTCAGGGTTAGATGTAAAATTTTGGACGGCAGAGAGAAAGACAAAACAATATCAAGGAACGTTTTGGGCCCAGTGAAATTAGGCGATATTATTGTTCTAAAAGAGATGGAAATGGAGTTTGGGGGGAGGTAGTAGTCACGGAGGTTAATTGATGCTAAAGGTACGAAATAGATTCTTTGCTCAATTGGTTAAGAATCTATTTCAGGTTTTTCATATGGTAAAATGCAGTTTTTGTTCAGAAAACCTTATACAAGGAAGAGGTAAAATGTTTGTTAAGGTCAGTGGCGATGTTTTTTATTTCTGCGAGTCCAAATGCCAGAAAAACTGGAACCTCGGCCGGTTAGGGAAAGAGACGAAGTGGACGAAATTGTTCAACAAAGCGAAGAAATAATTGGATTTTTATATAATTGATTCTGCATTTTTTGTAATATTTTTTCAAATGCTGGGCTTTTCCTCTTGAAAAAGAAATGGTAGAACTACATAAAGCTCTTTGCATCCTTTTTCTTCTGCGCCATTTTCTTGTAATACTCTGCTGCTGCGCTCTCGAGGTCAGTCCCTTTTGAGCTGCCTTTGGATTCTCGCTTCCTGATTTTCAGGAATACTGGGAAATTTACAGCTTCCCCGACCACTAGACCGCTTCCCACTTGGAGGCCTGAGATCTGCCTTAAAACAGATCTTGTTATGCCTTCAGAAGATTCTGCAATGTGCTTCAGATCATAAGGATTTGTCACGCGGAGGATGATGTGAGTATTGCATTGCGAAAGGGCTGTGGTCGATAGTTGTACAGGCCTTTGGGAAATCAGGCACAGACAGGAATTAAATTTTCTTCCCTCCCTCGCTATTGTTTCTATCACTCCCTTGCTCACAGAATTCTGCTTGGATTTTTCAGGCGCGAATTGATGTGCCTCCTCCACAACTAAAAGGAAAGGCGGGATAATCCCATTCCTTCTCGAATCAAATAATTTTTTGGCAAGATAAGAAACTATTATCTGTTTATTGTGCAGATTTATTTCTTTTGACAGATCGATTATAGAAATCTCACCCTGCTTAGAAATGTCATCCAGACTTGGGTAATCAGAAACTCCAAAGAGCCCTGTATGGTTCAGGCTCTCCAGCATTGCTATAAGCACATCTTTTGTGGCAGATTTTATTTTGTCGTCTTTTTCTACTGCGCCTATTAGTTCATTCAGGCCATAAACATCATCTTTCATTTCTCTAATAATTCTGTTGAGCTCTCTTGTCTGGACTCCAGATGAAGCATCTGAAGAAAATTTTACAAGCTGGTAAGAGGAGATGTTGGGGATACCTATCCTGATTTCAGAGGATTTGAAAACTTTGGTCCTGCCTCCAAATTTAGGGTCTTCAATAAAGCTGGAGTACTCCCCATGAGGATCAATTATAATTGTGGAAATCTGGCCTTGTTCTGGTGTCCTGTTCAGGAGCTCCTCGAGCAAAACAGAAGTGAAATAAGATTTTCCTGCACCTGATATTGCAAGTATTGCTAGATGCTTTTGCAGTAGCTTAGTAGGGTTGATTCTGATATCAACATCATGATGCATCAGTTTCCCAAGGTGCAGGCCTTTTTGGTCCAGACCAAAAAAATCAAATAAAGTTTTGTTGTCTGGCTCGAAAATTTTTGTTCCGGGAGAAGGGGGGAATGTAGATTCTTTAAAGCCTTTCCCATCAAAAACTCCAAGAGCATTTGCCTCCGCAATCAGATACTCGTGTTCCCAGACAGGATAATCCCAGTTCATTTCTCTCCCAGATTTCTCAACTTCGTTCACGCTCTCTGGCCGCATGAAATACCTGTTTGTTTTGAAAATATCTGAGATCCGTCCGACTAATTTCCCGTCTATAACATCCAGCTGCACAAACTGCCCCCTGTGCACAACAGTATCTTTACTTATTGTAAAAGCAAACTTCCTTGTTGAAGGCGAGTCGAAAGTTGAGATTACTGTTCCGTATTGGACTAGCATGTAATTAATATACTGTTAAATTTTATAAGCCAAAAGCGGCTAGAAGTGTTTTATAAGGGGCTTCCAACAAATAAATATCATGTCATATACTTCTAAAATATCAATTCTGATACTGTTATTTACTTTTCTCTTTTCAATAAGTTCTGTTTCATCGCAGACCACAGATGGTTTAATTGGCCATTGGAAATTTGACGGGAATGGAAATAATGAAGTTTCAGGCGGGACAGCTGCTGCGACTGTGGGAAGCGCTGTATTTAAGACAGACGGAGGCAAGCTAGGTGGCTATCTTTATATTCCGACAGGCAGCGACTCTGCAAAAATCCCTTATAGCAACACGTACGACCTTCCAACTTCATGGACAATCGAATTCTGGTTCAGGCAAAGATCTGACCAGAGCTTTGCGCAAGACCTTGTTTACAAAGGGTCTGGAACAAATAATTATAATTTTAAGATTTTCAGGCAGTTATGGAACCAGTATAATTTTGGGCCTGTCATAGTAGGTTACACAGCTCTAAACACAGGATACTGGAGCCAGTCAAGCAATTCAAACCAACTGGCTCATAATGAATGGCACCATGTTGCTTACACAAGGGATTCTTCGAAAGCAATATACTATCTTGATGGTGCCCTTATCAATTCTCTTGACCTGAACCAATATCCAGAGTATTCAGGAAATGCGAAAACTCCTGCAGTAGATATAATAATTGGAGATACTGCAGTTGATACTGACATAGACAATCTAAGAATATACAACAAAGCCCTTAGCTTTTCTGAAGTCGCGTCCAACGGCGGTTTCTCAGCTCCTATATGCACACCTAATACACACAGATGCAACGGGAACAGTATCGAGCAATGTAATTCTGCAGGATCAGCCTGGACAAATTCTCAGTCATGTGGAATCGGCACATGTGATGCAGCAACAAATTCTTGCAAATACCCTTCACAGACCCCCTCACTGGCAAATTTATGTAACTCCACTTATGTAGGCTGCGGAAACCAAACTTCTTGTTCAGGCGCTGGAGGCAATTGGTGCGGATCTTTCTGCCAAAGCGGAGCTTGTTCTAGTGGATCCAATACATCAACTCAAGGATCACCAACACCTCTATATACCCACGTTGCTGCCGGATGTTCAACTGGATATGTAAAGGAATGCCACACATCAGGGAACTGCATGACTGTTGGAGGATATTGGTGCTCTTTGCCAAACGGAACTTATGAATGTTTAAGCACAAGGTGTCTGGGAGCAATCACTCCTACTCAAACTTCAAGCCCAACCCCTGTATATACCCACGTTGCTGCAGGCTGTTCAACAGGTTATGTAAAAGAATGCCACACACGAACTAATTGTGAAACTGTTGATGGGAACTGGTGCAGATTAAGCAACGGAACTTATGAATGCACTGACTCTTCGTGCGCAAGATTAGTAGAACAGGAATCAAACCAGTGCAACACAGATCAGGATTGCGCATGGCAGATAACAAATGGCTGCGCTGAATCTGCAGGCGCCAACTGGGAATGTGAATCTCTTTTAGCCAGAAATTCTAGGAGTTCAGGTGTGTGCCCACAAGTGTTTTCACCTAAACCCGCAGCAAATTGCGGTTGTGTCCAGAATAAGTGCATTGTATATCAAGACAACCGACCAACTGAACTTCCAAGGACAATAGGGAATACATCTGTAGATGAAACTTTTTTGCTCAGTGCAGTAATACAACTTGAACAATTGAAAATAAAATTCGAGTTTTTGAAGGCAGCTACAACCAGATTGTCAGACTACTATAATTCAACAGGGGATTCAGACTCTGCAGAAAGATGGGCAGAAGCTGCAACAATCCTGCAGGAAGGTATAGATAAGGTAGAAAAACTGAAAAAATATATAAGGGATAAGTTGGATACATTTACTGTAGATAATTTAAGAGAACTTAAATCTGAGATAAAATCCATCAGGAGTATACTAAAACATGTTTTGAGGGCTGCACTGGGATTGACTTCTACACCAGAACCTTCTCCTCTTCAGAGACAAAATCAAACTGTTCAACAGAATATTACACCACCGAACACGACAATCCTACCATCACCTGCAAGGAATTTGGCAAATCTGGCAAACCAGACGCAACCAATAACTAATCTTACAAATACAAACAGGTCTACGACCACACCTAATGTTACAATAACTCCTGTAGTTACACCTACAACGACTCCAACACCAACTTATACATCAGCAGCCACGGGTTGTTCTACTGGATATGTAACAGAATGCCACACTCAGGCTAACTGCAACACTGTTGGCGGCAACTGGTGCGGACTCTCAAACGGAACATCTGAATGTAAATCCACACCATGCTCTGGAACACCGACACCAACTCCAACATTTATTCCGCCAACAATAGAAGGGACTTTTGCTGTGACTTCACCTAATGGAGGGGAAAGCTACAAACAAAATAATGCATACACTATCGCATGGAATAATCCTATTAAATCCAGCTTTTCTGGGGATAAAAACATGGAATGGGAAATTCTTTTCTATAAAAACGGGGAACTATATTGGACACCACTTGTTTATTCGCCTATAACAGCATCATCACAGAGTTTAACTGTATCACAAGGCCTTGGAAACTCAACAGAATGGAAAGTGAGAGTTATATTGCTAAGCAAATGCAGGACTGGAAGAGAATATGATCCGGCTGTACCATGTCCTAAACCAAACGAAGTGCTATCAAGTCCTGTATTATCTGACGGAAAAATAGGAGACGAAAGCGACAATAAATTTACTTGCTGCATATAATTATGAAATTTGAAAAAGGAAACAACAAAGTTATTCTTGGTATAGGGATAGTTGTGCTTGTAATTATACTGGGAACCCTATTTTATCTGCTCTCTGTACAGACAAAACAGGCTGCTACAAATCAACAGGACAGCAAGATTTCTTCTGTCCCATCAGAGATCAAGACTCCAAAAGAAGCTTCTGATTTGCAGAAAGATACTGCTACTATAGTGAATGAGATCGATGATACACTCAGCAATATAGAGGATAGTTTGCCTGATGTGTAAGCCTTATTTTCTAAAATACTTGAATCTCAGGTAATTTAAGGCATCACTTACTTTATAGACATCCAGAGAGGAGCCTGGTTTATATTTTTCGGTGTTTAGGCATATATCAGTCACTTTGGATGCAATGTGCTCTGGCTTTAAGCTAGGATGCTTTGAGGACATTGACATGTACATATCAGTGTCCACACCTCCTGGACAGATTGATATCACTTTAATCCCTTTAAGCTCCTGAGCCAGCGATTCTGTAAAACCCAAAACAGCGAATTTGGATGCGCAGTAAACAGCAAGCCCGCCAAACCCGTGCTTCCCCGCGCCAGATGAGATATTTATTATAAGCCCATTTTTGTTTATTTTTGGAAGAAGGTATTTTGTAAGCAAAATCAGAGCCCTTATATTCACATCAATTGTTTGGTTTATTTCTTCTTCAGAGGAATCTTGGAAATTTTTGTAATAGGCGACACCTGCATTGTTTACCAGGACATCTAAATTAGGAATAGCTTCTGCGAACTTTTTTGTTTCAGAAACTTTAGACAAATCAGCTATGTGACCTTCTACTTCTCCATATTTCTTAAGTTCTTTTTCTGCCCTTTTCACATTAGCTTTTTCCTTTCCGCAGAAAATGACTTTATAATCTTGCTCAAGAAGGGCTTTGCAGGTGGCTTTGCCAATTCCCCTGGAACCGCCTGTGACCACTGCTGTTTTGTTTTTAATGCCCATGTCCACCACCCTCTGTATATTTCTCCTCCTCAACTGTCCCATCACGTCTCACTCTGATCTCTTTTCTTTTAATATAGCCTGTGGTTGCTTTAGAAGTTATATAAACAGGTTTTCTTCTTCCTGTATACTGATCCAGCCCAAACCCTTTATTTTCTTCAGGATCTTTTTTAATATCTACGAGAATTTCTGAGCCCATTTCAACTATTTTTTTCCGGGTTTCGTCCCAATGGGCAACATGTATATGAGAAGGCGGTTTGCTGCTTGCCTGAAATTCCCAGAGTTGTTCTCCTGTAATAGAGAGGCAATAAAATTTTCCGTTCCAGTTTCCAAAAAATATTTTTCCTTCAAAAATAACCGGCCTGCTAACAAGGATCCCGTTTGTTTTGTATTTCCACAGCAAGGTCCCTGCCTTTTTATCAATTGCATAAAGGCTATAATCTGTTGAACCAAAGTAGAGGTTTTTATCGTCTGTGGAATAAGCCCCTACGATCATGTTTTCTGCCGGGAGTTTCCAAATTAAGTTTCCTGTGTCTGCTGATACTGCATACATATTATTGTCCCTGCATCCAAAATAAACAGAATTGTATTCTGCTATAATGCGTGTGCCTGTCACTGATTCAGGTGTTCTAAAAGACCACAACAATTTTCCTTCATAGTCAATACAATAAAGTTTTTTGTCTAAGGAAGGGAAATAAAGCCTGTTATTATGGGAAAGAATCCCGCTCGCAACAAAACCGCCTGTTTTAAATTTCCATTTTATCTTGCCACTGTAATCCAGGCAATAGACATATCCATCCCATGAGCCCACAAATATCCCTTTGTCAGAGGCCGCTGCCGAAGATGAGATTTCCCCGCCTAGCTGAGTTTTCCAAATCAACGTGCCATCTTCTGAGAGGCAATAGAAAAAGCCTGTTTTAGAGCCAAAGTAAATTTTGTCTGAAAATATGCAAGGTGTCGCTGCAATAGAATCTCCGCAATTAAATCTCCAGACAACCCAGCCATCTAAATTAAGGCAATAAAAATTCCCATCATATGAACCAAAATGGATTTTCTCTTTGTGTATCACTGGAGAGGAAACTATTGTGTCTCCTGTGAGGAATTTCCACTTTAGCTGGCCTGTTGTTGATAATGCATAAAGTATCCCATCGTTACAACCAAAATAGATAGTATCTTTATAGATTGTGGGTGAGGAGATTATGCTGCTTCCTGAGGTAATGGACCAGTACTGGACAGCATTGCTTTCCCGGATCTCATCAAGAACTATGCTCATCTCTACATCTGCTGCAATCCCGCCAACTGAAAAGGCTGCCTTATATTTGTCATCTAGATCTTCCATAGTGAAGGATTTAGATTTCTGCTTAAAAGCTTTTCAGAAGAGCAAAAACACCAATAAAGAAAATATACACATGCTCCCTAAATCCCCTATAGAAGTTGCAATAGGTATAAGAAAATTATTTGGGTCCTCTTTCTTCCTGTAAATCCAGAGGCCTACTGAAACTGAGATAGTAAATATTAAAGAAACCAGGATTATCACAGAAATTAAAGAAATTTCCAGTATTTGTAAAATAAGGCCCAAACTTATTTCAAACCCTTTAATGTAAGCTATCCCCGCTGAAAGCAGGCTCATGTAAACAGCAGAAATTATTGCGATGCATAAAATTGTGAAAAACAGTTTGTGCAGGTTTTCGTTCTTCAGGAAAGGGAAGAAATAGGTCTTGGGACTATTTCCAGCTGAAGTGCCCCTGATTTTTCCCAAGTAAAGCATCATAGTGAATTTTGAGGAAACAATCGCGCCGTAACTGCCTATCATGCTATTGAGCGCAGGTAAAAGTATAATTAATGGGAGGATTGTAAATAATTTATTCTGTATAGAATTCAAACCAACTCCTCCAACAGAACTGATAATCGAAGCAAGTATTAAAATCTTCAGACTTTCTCTTATTATAACATGAGATATATGGGATTTTGGCCCGTACTCTTTCATGTAAAGCAAAGTCTTGTAGGAGATGTTGTGTTTTTTGTGTATATGGTGGACTAAAGGGTGGTGATGCTTCCTTTTTAACTTTACAATCCTTCTCTTGTACTTTCCAGTCAGTTTTTTACATTTATCTGCCATAACTGATCACACAACCAAAATCCCTATTAAGAGCGCAACTATACTCACAATATCACCCAGAGTAGTGACATAAGGCCCCATGATGTTATTAGGGTCATGCCCTTTCCTGAAAAGCCAGAACGTTGTGGCAACTGTCAAAGGTATTTCTATTAAATTTGAGATAACACCTGCAATCAAAGCGACAAGGATTATCTGAGGAGCGTTTATTCCTAAAACAAAACTGCTTACCAGATAGGCAATTGAACCTAAAATTAAACTAAGGATGACAACAAGAAAAAAACTCGCTATCACATTGCCTCTGAGGACTCTGCTCCTGTGAAATTTTGGTTTAACAATCCCTAAGAACATTCCAGAGCTCAGTCTCGAAGAGAGAGAACCGCTAATACTTCCTTTCATTTCCAGAAATCCCGGAAGAAAGATCAATAATCCGGGAATTAGGGCGAGTTTATCAATATAAGATGCCAGCAAAAGCCCTGCAAAAAGCCCGCCTGTCACAGAGACCAGCTCTGCCCCAAGTATTTCCCTGAAATCATGGCTCAGAAGATGCATAATATAAATTATCTGAAGCTACTATTATATCTTCTGAAAATTATCTGCTGAGAAAAGTTAATACAACTCTCGGATTGGTCCCCGGTGTTTCTGAGATTCCTATGGATCCTGTCCATTCAGATAACTGCTCTTCTGCTATATGTGCTACATCAGGATATTGCGCTCTATCTCTATACGTTATCATATCCCCAATAGCGATTTCTGCGTTAGTTCTGGCAGCGTTGATTATAGCTCTAGAAACACGAGGTGTCAGGTCTTTGAGCTGTGTTATTGAAGCTTTAGCCTCATCTAATCTCTCTACAAACCTCCTATTTTTTATGCCTTTAGAATTCCTGTGGTCTAGAGTTCTGCTGCCTATTCTATAGCCTCTAAATATACTAACCAGATGGCCCTTGTATTCGTGTTTGATAATTAAACTGATTACATCATCTACATTTCCAACTAAAAAATCTCCAGAATCTGGATCCTTATTTTCAAATAAGGCAGAGGTGACATAGATACGCAATCTCTCCATTCTACCAACAAGTTCCAGCGCATTTGGCACGCAGCAGAGAGTTTCTTTGGGGGAGTTTACGGCTCCAGATCTGAAACTGTACTTTTTCTCGAGACTTTTTATATCCTTTTGAAAAATTTTGAGCTCTGGATCATATACTATGCCAGAACAATAATCGTGAATCCTAGACTGCTCATAGAAAACGTTAAGGAACGGTTGCCTATAATCCTCTTTTTCTCTTGCAAGTTTCAAGTCTTCAGATGTTAAACTCAATTCAGGATCAACATTAAGAAATTGCCTATTGTAATCTGCCTTCTGGGAAACATCAGTCACTATACCTGTACTCAGAGCAATTAAAGCAGCCCCATAGAAACCCATCCTTCTTCTAGAAACCATAGGAAAAATTGAATCTTAAAAATAAATATGGCATTAGATCATAATCTTCTCCTGATAAAAACCTCTGGCAAAACAAAGAGCCCTGTTAGTGAAAGCCCTACTATAACACCCCAGTCAGTTAATTCCAAAGGCACTGTTTTGAAGAGGGTTGATAAATCTGGTATATAGATTATTGAAAGGTGCAAGGCTAGAGTAATTACAACAGCCAATATCAGGTACTTGTTTGAGAATGGGTTATTTCTGAAAACTGATTTTCTTTCAGACCTGCAATTGAAGACATAAATCAATTCGAAAAGCACAATAGCAGTCAAAGCCATTGTCCTTGCTTTCTCCAGACTTTGGCTTAAACCTAGAATAAATGCTGCCAGTGATATCAAAAGCAAAAGGATTCCACCTGCTAAAATAAAAGGTTTTCTCCCGCTTGTTATAGTCTCTCTTGGGTTCCTTGGTTTCCTGCTCATTATATCCTTGTCTTTTTTGTCTACTGTCAGTGTGAGGGCAGGAACGCCATCTGTGAGTAAATTAATCCAGAGTATCTGGACTGGCAAAAGCGGTAGGGGCAGGCCTGCCAAAACAGTGAATGTGATAAAGAATATTTCGCTGAAATTAACAGATAAAACATAAGTTACAAATTTTCTTATATTGTCAAATACTCCCCTGCCTTCCTCAACAGCAGACACAATTGTTGCAAAATTGTCGTCAGCCAAAACCATGTCAGAGGCGTCCTTTGCAACATCTGTTCCTTTGATGCCCATTGCTATCCCTATATCTGCCTTCTTTAGCGCTGGCGCATCGTTCACACCATCCCCTGTGACAGCAACTATCTCGCCATTATTTTTTAGCGCAGAAACAATATTCAGTTTTTGTTCAGGGGAGATCCTTGCATACACATTAACTTCTTTTACTGTTTTTTTTAGTTCAGGGTAACTCATTTTTTCAAGTTCTAACCCCGTTATTATCCTTTCACCAGATTTTGCCAGACCAACCTCTTTTGCAACAGCTTCTGCTGTTAGCTTGTGGTCGCCTGTGATCATCACAACCCTTATGCCAGCTTTTTTGCATGTTTCTATTGCGCCTTTTACTTCATCCCTCGGCGGATCAATCATCCCTGTAAGCCCTGTGAATTCCAGATTCTTTTCCACTGATTCGAGATCCAGTTTCCCTTTCACTTCCCTTTTTCCAAAAGCCAGTACCCTTAAACCACTTTTTCCCATGTCCTCTACTATTTTTAGGATCTTTCTTTTTTCTTTTTCATCCATCTTGCACAAATCCAGAATTTTCTCAGGGGCCCCTTTAGAATAGGCCATAGTTTTTCCGCCAGCTTTATGCACAGTGGTCATCATCTTTCTATCAGAAGTAAATGGCAGCTCACCAATTCTTTTGTTGGCTTTTTGCAGGCCCTCTTTCCATATATTTCCTTTGGCTCCAAGAACGAGGAGGGCTCCTTCTGTCGGGTCGCCGACAATGCGGAAAGTCCCATTATTAGCGTGGTCCCCATTTTTAACCAGATAACTGTCATTGCACAAGACCCCTATTTTCAATAATTCCCCTAAATCGCTTTTAATCTCAACTGATTTTTTCTTAAACAGGAAGTCTCCTTTAGGATCGTAACCTATTCCTGTAACATCAATGATTTTATTATCAGCAAAAACTTTCCTGGCAGTCATCTCGTTTGTTGTCAGTGTCCCTGTCTTGTCGCTGCAGATTGTTGTGACACTGCCTAAAGTTTCGACTGCTGAGAGCTTCCTTACAATAGCCCTTTTTCTGGCCATTACCCTTGTACCTAAAGCGAGAGCTACAGTCACTATAGCTGGCAGGCCTTCAGGTACAGCTGATACAGCAATTGTCACAGAGGTTAATGCCATGTTGTATAAGGATTCGCCTCTGATAATTCCAAAAACAAATGTTAGTAAAGCAATTGCAATTACAGCAACCCCGAGCCATCTTCCAAAATGAGCCAGCCTTTTCTGCAAAGGCGTTTCTGAATTTATCTGGTTTAGCAAACCTGCTATTTTTCCTATTTCTGTTTCTCCTGCAGTATCTGTTACAACATATGTTGCCCTTCCTTTTGTTGCAACAGTGCCCATGAAAACCATGTTTTTTCTGTCTGCAACTGCCGCTTGCGCCAGGATACACTGCTGTTTTTGGACAGGCAAGGATTCGCCTGTTAAGGACGATTCATCTACTTCCAGATCCACCAGTTCCACTAACCTGCCATCTGCTGGAACAAAATCCCCTGCCTCGACTAATACAATATCCCCCGGAACAAGCGCTCTGGAGGAAATCTGTTTTACTTTCTCATCCCTCAAAACCTTTGCCTCTGGGACAGTCAGCTTCTTCAGCGCCTCCATTGCCTTTTCGGCGCGGAACTCCTGCAAAAAACCGAGTATTGCATTGATGACGAGAATAATCAGGATAAGGATTGCGTCTGTGATGTCAGCCGCGATTGCAGAAATTGCAACAGCGGCTATCAGGATTAAAACAAGGAAACTTTTAAACTGGTTAAGGAATATTTTTGCTGCCCTGAACCTTTTCTTTGATTCTATTTTGTTGGGACCGTATTTTTCTAGCCTGAGTGAAGCTTCTTTTGAACTCAACCCTTTCTGAGAGGTCCCAAGATCAGAAAAAACATCCTTGACAGACTGCTTGTACGGTTCCATATCTATACTTTGGTGTTTTTATAATAAAATCAACATAATACTATCTATATGAAAGCGCCTGCTTTGAGAAGGAAGATTCGGGCATACGCAAGGGGAGATGCTTTCCTGGACGCAGCGTTTGATTACCTGAAAAAAAGTGACTATAAGTCGATGAAAGCTGCTTTAGACGCCTCTAGAACTGCTTATTCAACCGCGCTAAAAACTTATCAAAAAGAAGATAACGAAGCTGCAGCTGATTATATTAAGAATAGAATGAAAACAGTCGCGACATTAATAAATGCCAAGAATTGGCTTGAGTCAAACCAGCCTTCTTCTGCAGCTGTTGACTTGAGAAACCTTTCCCTGAAATATAAGAATTCCGGCGGGAGATCTGCACAAGAATATGAGATGCTCAGGGAAAGCATAGAAGCCCTCGCCCCTAAAATACGTGAGAAAAAGAAAAGCTGATTTTCAAGCAGGCACAGGAATCTGCCTGTCTTGCTTTCTCTGCCTCAGGTATTCTATAATACCCGGAATGAAAGAGACTGCGACTACTGCTATCACAAGCAACCCTATGTTCTTCTCTATATCAGGCACAGCAGTCCCGATAAAATAGCCTATAAGTGTCATGCTCAAAACCCAGAGGATCCCGCCTATTACATTAAAGTACGCGAATTTCTTGTAAGGCATGTCTGTTGCCCCTGCCACAATCGGCGCGAAAGTCCTTATCAAAGGCATGAACCTTGCAATAACTATTGTTTTTCCGCCATGCTTTTCGTAAAAGGCTTTTGCTTTCAGGAGATGTTTTTTCTTGAAGATACGGGACTTCTTTCTTTCAAAAAGATGCTTGCCAAACCTATGGCCAGACCAGTATCCTATTGTGTCCCCTACAATAGCTGCGGCAATAAGGGATGGGATGAGAATTAATATATTCAGTTTCCCCCCAGCTGCAAAAAGCCCTGCGGTTATGAGCAGGGAATCCCCCGGAAGAAAGAAACCAAAGAAAAGGCCTGTCTCTGCAAAGATTATAAGGAAAAGGATAAGGTAGCCTCCCCAGCCTATAAGGTCAGGTAGCTGGTATAGCGCGTGGATTAGGTTGAGGATAAAGTTAATGATTGCGTCGATCATCAGTATAGTTGGTCTCTTTATTATATATTTACAGCCACAATATATCGTATAATGCTTATGAAAAAGTCAAAAATATACTCACAACTGGAATTGAAAAAAATAAAGCCTGGGGATAAAGTCAGGATTTTAAAAGAAGGTAAAACATACGAAGGCCTTTTAATGCCGAGGATAGAGCTTGGCGATCCTGAATGCATTATACTTAAACTGGCAAATGGGTACAACATAGGGATTGATTCTAAAGAGGCAAAAGTTGAGAAGCTGGAGTCTGGAAAAACAACTTTAAAGGAAACCCTAAAACCACTAAAAACAGATCCAGGCAAACAAACAGTTTCTATTCTAAGCTGCGGAGGGACAATTGTAAGTAAAATCGAATATAAAACAGGCGGGGTATTCCCTTCATTTGAGCAGAGCGAGATTGTAAAATCTTTCCCGAAAGTGCAGGAAATAGTAAACCTGAAAACAAAAAAACTTTTCGACCTTCTGTCAGAGGACATGACACCAGAGCACTGGAAAGTTATAGCAAAGGAAACAGCTGACCAGATTAATAGCGGCTCGGCAGGTATTGTCCTCATGCACGGGACAGACACAATGCACTATACATCTGCTGCTTTGAGTTTCATGCTTCAGGATCTCCCTGTCCCAGTTGTTTTAGTTGGTGCGCAGAGAAGTTCTGACAGGGGAAGCAGCGATAATTATCAAAACCTTTTATGCGCTATCAGGACAGCTACATCTGATATTGCTGAAGTTTCGATCTGCATGCATGCAAACAGTTCAGATGATTTTTGTTTTGTGCATCAGGGAACAAAGGCAAGGAAAATGCACACATCAAGAAGGGATGCTTTCAGGAGCATCAATGCATTGCCGTTTGCAAAAGTCTGGGAAAATGGGAAAATAGAATATCTTAGGACAGATTATAACAAAAGATCCAATAAAAAAGTTAAGCCTGATTTAAAAGTCAACCCGAATGTCTGTTTAGTCCAAATCCATCCAGGAATCAAACCGGAGTTTATAAAAAGCCTCTCAAAATTTTATGATGGTGTTGTTCTTACAGCTACTGGCATAGGGAACGTCCCTGCAAACCCATTTGGCGACAAATTTGCCAAAAGCATAATCCCTGCAGTAAAATCGCTAATTGATTCTGGAGTTCCTGTTGTTATAGCTCCCCAAACAATTTATGGAAGGATACAAACACATATCTACACAGCAGGGATCCTATTGGAAGAGACAGGCGCAATAGGGAATTACTGTGACTGGACACCTGAGACAGCATTTGTGAAATTGATGTTTGCGCTTGGCCATTCAAGAGATTTAACAGAAATCAAGAAGATAATGCTAACCAATATTGCAGGGGAAATAACTGAGAGGAGTTTGCCAGAGACTTTCTTATATTGATTTGTAGAAACCGGGTATATATTTAGAGCCTTTTCTAGCATTTAAATATCCGTTTACAGTATATTATCTATTGTTTATGAATAAGGCCTACTTGATTGCTGCTGTTCTGGTTGCTGTTCTGGTTGTAAGCGGGTGCACACAGGTTTCCACTCTCACAGAGGCTTTCAAGAAACTAAAAGCCCTTGAAGAAGGCCCTGGGTATTCTGTTGACTATACAATGAATTTCAAGATGGAGCTGAATGACCAGTTCAAGGAAGCTGCCAAGAAAGATCCAGAGGGGGCAGCAGGGCTTGCTCAACTCGAGAAGCAGCCTCCAATAAACCTTGAAATTTCAGGGGCAAAGAAGGGTGACAAAGAAAAATCTTCTGTTGATGTGAGCGGACTGTCTGGACAAGAATCGCTTGGCGTGGCTGCACTCCCATTCAAAAAAATGATTCTTTATCAGGATAAAAATGATGTGACAATTTGCTTAGTGACAGATAAGGAAACAACATGCACAAAGGCGACGAAGGATGAGCTTGCAACAAAAGTTCCGGGCCTTGCCCAGCAAATAAATTCTGCAAACCAATTTTCATCACAGAGTCCTGACAAGCTGCTTGAAGGGTTCAAAAAACTTTATGACAAGGGGGCCCTGAAACTAGGGCCGCAAGGCAAAGACACAATAATAGGCAGAAGCTGTGACAGGATTTCCTATTCAGTAACTGATTTGGCTAAATTGGATGGCAAAGAGATCATCTCTGCTTTAGGGCCTTTAGGTTCCCAGCTTTCTAGCGCAACTGGAGTGCCAGATGAACAGGTAGAACAAGCAGCTTTCCTTCTCAAACAGATAATAAAGGAAGTCAAGCAGGATTTCTGCCTGGACAAAGAACACGGTTTGCCGCTATCCTCAACATACTCTCTGCAAATAGACTTATCGAGCTTAATGAAATTGATAGCCTCTGGGTTTGGGGTTAGCGGAGACGATGCAACAAAAGACATCCCTCAGGGAGCTGGGTTTACTATGGTATTCACAACAACAGCAAAATCATTCCAAACTCCTGTTCAAGAATCTGAATTTACACTGCCACAAAATGCGAAAGTGGTTCCTGCAGACCAGATATTAGAACAGGTTCCTGAACTTGCGACCATAAAGTGAGGATGCTTCTTCTTAGACTAATGAAAATCTGCTTTTATAAGATTTACTATTAGTAATCTCTAAATTAAACTAGTATGGGATTTTACGACTATCACCTCCATTCAGAGAATTTAGAGGAAACAATAAAGACTGCAAAAATACTTGGATTCTCTGGGATCTGCATAAGCCATAATTGGGTCGATTTGTCTAGCCTGGAAAAATTTAGAAAAAGCCTGGAACCCCACAAAAAACAAATTGACATGGTTATTGGCGTAGAAATCAAGGACAAACAAAACAGGATACCTGGGATAGTAGAAAAAATCAGAGGTCTGGCAGAAATAATACTTGTGCACGGTGGGGATCTGGAAGTTAACAGGGTTTCTGTGGAGACAAAGGGAGTTGATATACTTTTGCATCCAGAACTTGGAAGGGAAGATCCTGGATTAAACCATGTTATAGTCAACCTTGCAGAAAAAAATAATGTTGCAATAGAGTTTTCCCTGAATGATATAATACAAAGCTCTAAAATTACAAGGGCGAGACTTTTCGAAAAAATGCTTTTCAATGCAAAACTGGTTAAAAAATATAAGGCTCCCTTTGTTTTGACTTCCGGAGCTTTTGATTCCCTTTGGATGAGATCGCCTTCAGAGCTTACAGGCTTGGGGCATTTACTGGGATTCTCAGATCCCCAGATAAAAAGATCTCTTTCAGACTCTTTCGTGAAAGAAAACAGGAAAAGGCTGTCAAAAAACTGGGTTATGCCAGGAGTTGAGATTGTGGAGTGATATGGCTTTGCGTAACTTGGAAAAAAGGGTAAAGGAAATTGAGATCAGGAATAGTAAAGTTGAATCTGACAAGAGATGGGAAACCAGCTATACAAGAAGAGCTTTGCTGATGATTTTTACTTACCTTGCTGTCGGATTATATCTTAATGCAATAAAGGTTTCAGAACCATGGTTAAATGCTATAGTCCCTTCTGTGGGCTTTTTGCTGTCAACTTTGACACTTCCTGCATTTAAAAAACTCTGGTTAAAAAATTATAAAAAAGGCTGATATGAAACTGACTAAAAAACCTTCTAACAGGGACAAGAAGAGATATGTCTACTTCAAAGTGCATTGTCCTGCCCCGCTAAAGTACCAGGAGATCAGGGATTCTGTAATGAACTCTTTACTGAATATTGTAGGTGAATTGGGTATGGCCCACGCAAGATTTTATTTGGTGAAAAACCTCTGGAACCAGAAAGACCAAAACGGTGTGATCAAGTGCTCACATAAAGCAGTTGACGAGGTAAAGCTCAGCTTGGCAGTAATCCATCATATAGGCGACAACCAAGTGATATTTTATACAACAAAAGTCAGCGGAACCATAAAGGGTTTAGGGAAATAATATGTCTGAGATAATAGGCATAATAGGCGGCCTGATAATCATAATTGCCTGGATAATGGAGACAATAGAAGCTGTCAAAAGGCACAAATCTGTCGTTGACTTAAAATTCGCTTTTGCCTTTATTTTAGCTGCGATTTTTTTGACTGTTTATAGCTGGGAAAGGGCTGATCACGTTTTCTTCTGGATAAATATTGTTTTGATAGCGATCCTGTCGCTGGAAATTGGGATATCCATACACGTGAAAAAGGTCCACCACAGGAAAAGATAGTTTAAGCAAGCTTTGGTTGTTTAACTTCTTCATAGGAATGTCTGGCTACGCCATAAATTTTTCTTTTATAACCAATTGAAGAGTAAATATCTTCAACTTTAGAAGGATCTAACTGTCTGCGTTTTTCCATTTTGTCTATTAGGGAAATAAAACTTTCAACCTCAATCCCATTAGAGGCGAACCTTAATCTATCATATGAAAAAAGCCAGCCCTTTATAAAATCCCACTGATCATCCAATAATCCACCAATCTGCTCTGTTGATAAGCAGGGTATTGGTGGCCTGATTCCATTTGTGATAAGAAGATGTTCCACTGATTTTAGTGAATATTTTCCGTGAGCTTTTTTGCGGGCGCTTTTTAGCATATACTGGGCTTTACTATACACAACTCGAGCTGCCCTTTGGAAATCTTCTATAGTATAATATCCCTGATTCTGGACTTTCAGTCCAAGCATAGGGTCATTTTCAGATCCGGGCTCGACATTATCGTGAAAGAATTTTATTCTGCTTAGACTATATCCAAGTTTACAGAGTTTCTGATAAGCTTGGTCAAAAGGGAACCTCCTCATAACAGAGAGCCCGATACCTTCCCATCCCAATTTCATTTCGCTTATGCCTAGTTCCTCTACTAATTCGTCTCGAGGCATTAGTTCCTTACCCTGAACCTT
>Ga0209541_10004941_pt1 | contig 23447 bp, 29 predicted proteins | sample RifCSPlowO2_01_FD_184027 | JGI IMG/M metagenome (GOLD analysis project Ga0209541, IMG submission 184027) | Groundwater microbial communities from Rifle, Colorado - Rifle CSP2_plank lowO2_0.1 (SPAdes) (version 2) | ecosystem: Environmental > Aquatic > Deep subsurface > Groundwater | place... | reverse complement strand
CAGACCAATCAAGAAACCTTAATGGCAATGGGAAGCGGCATATTCTTAAAAGGGGTTCTAAAAGACAATAAAAACCTGATAATGAATGTCGGGAGCAATATTTATCTGGAAAAAACTACAGATGAAAAAGTTGTAGAGACTGTTAAGACTGCTGTGAAGGCTGTAGAAACCAAAGCTGTAAAAACTACTGCAAAAAAAGCTGTATCTACTAAGGTTGCTGCCAAAAAAACTTCCACAAAAACAAAAAAGGAAGAACCTGTGGCGGTAGCTGCGCCAGAGACAGAAGAGAAGAAAAATATCTTGGTGTCAAAGATTTTGATTAAGCCATTGGTGACAGAAAAATCCGCGATTGCCGAAAGTTTGAATAAATATAGTTTTTTAGTTCACCGTTCTGCCAATAAATATCAAGTTAAACAAGCTGTTTTTGAAATGTACGGAGTTAAGCCGACAGCCGTGAATGTTACAAACGTTCAAGGTAAGTGGGTACGTTTTGGTCGTAGTATGGGTCGTCATTCTGATTTTCGCAAAGCAATAGTGACGTTGCCAAAGGGGAAAACCATAGCCGTGCACAAGGGGGTCTAAGTAATTTAAAAATCAAAAATCAAAATGTAAAATTGTTGAGTCGCTACGCGAAAATTTATTAAATAAATGTGAGCGAAGCGAATACCAGAATTTTAATTTTTGATTTTTACACTTTGCATTAATTATTATGCCGATTACAGTATACAAACCAACCAGCAGTGGACGTCGCGCCAGTAGCGTAGATGCTTTTTCCGATATCACTAAAACTGAACCGGAGAAATCATTAATTAGAATGATACAGCCACGCAGTGGACGAAATAATCAAGGAGTCATCACTGTTCGTCACAAGTCCGGCGGTGCGAGAAAATTTTATCGCATGGTGGATTTTAAACAACAGAAATTTGATATGCCTGCGGAAGTTTTGGCTATCGAATATGACCCTAATCGCAGTCCACGTATTGCTTTGGTCAAATATTCCGACGACAATGTTAAAGCCTACGTTTTATGCCCGGAGGGTTTAAAAGTAGGTGATAAAGTAGTGTCTGCCAATAAAGCCATTGAGGCCAAGTTGGGTAACAGAATGCCATTGGAATGTATTCCGGTAGGTTTGTTTATTTATAATATTGAAATGACTCCGGGTAAGGGTGGACAGATTGTGAGAAGCGCCGGTATGGCCGCTCAGTTGGTAGGTATAGAGGGTAATTATGCTCAGGTAAAATTGCCATCCGGAGAAATTAGAGGCATTTTAAAACAATGTTCCGCTAATATCGGTACAATGGGCAACGCAGATTATCGTTTGATTCGCTGGGGTAAAGCCGGAAGAATGCGTCATCGTGGTATAAAACCAACCGTAAAGGGTAAGAATATGAACCCTGTAGATCACCCGCATGGTGGTGGTGAGGGACATAGTCCGATTGGTCAGAAACGTGGTCCTCAAACTGTTTATGGTAAGCCGGCCCGTGGTGTTAAGACCCGTATTCCGTCCAAGTGGAGCAATAAATTTGTTATCAAATCCCGCAGGGTTGCGAAACAATAAATATAATTTAACATTATGTCTAGAAGTTTAAAAAAAGGGCCACACATAGATCCGCGCGTGTTGGAAAAAGTAGCCAAGATGAAAGCAACGAAGAAAAATACTTCGATCAAGACTTGGTCTCGCGCTTGTGTTATTTCTCCGGAAATGGTTGGTGTTACTTTTTTAGTGCACAATGGTAAAGATTTTTTATCTGTTTATATAGATGAAAATAAAGTTGGTCATCGCCTGGGTGAATTTTCTCCAACAAGAAAATTCGTACGTCATGGTGGTAAGATGGCTAAAGATGAAGCGACTGCGACTGCCGCTAAATCTGCCGCTCCGGCCGCTGCCGCTCCTAAAAAATAATTAATAAAATTATGCGGGAAGTTACAGCACAATTAAATTTTTTACGAATGGGACCGCGCAAGGTGCGCTTGGTTGTAGATTTGGTTCGCGGAAAGAAAGTTTTACGCGCTTTGGATGTTTTATCTTTGCTTAATAAAAAAGCATCTGGACCGATAAAAAAATTATTGGAGTCCGCTATCGCTAACGCCAAACATAATTTTTCTTTGGCCGCGGATGATTTGAAGATCGAAAAAATTACAGTAGACGGTGGACCTATGTTAAAGCGTTGGATGCCAAAAGCTCATGGTCGCGCTACTCCGGTGAGAGAAAGAACCAGCCATATTAAGTTGGTTTTGAGCGTAGTTGAAAAGAAAGAAAAGAAAGTGAAAAAGACAGTTGAAAAAATTAAAAAATAATTTATATAAATTTTGCATTTTGATTTAAATACTATGGGTCACAAAGTCCATCCGACAATTTATCGCTTGCCTCTTATATATACTTGGGATTCCAAATGGTATGCCGACAAGAGAAACATGCCTACATTTTTGAAACAAGAGATTGCCATCAGAGATTATTTGGAAAAGAAACTCAAGGGAGCCGGCGTGGATGCTATTGGTATCGAAAGAACACCAAAGGAATTAACTGTAAGTATTTTGGCCGCGAAGCCGGGTGTTATTATCGGTCGTAGCGGTCAAGAGTTGGATGTGATAAGAAAAGAAATTGAAAAAAAGATTTTAGCTTTTAAATTTAAAGTGAAGTTAAACGTCATGCCGTTAAAATCTCCGGCTTTGTCCGCTCAAGTAGTGGCACAAAGTGCTGTGGAAGAAATTGAAAATCGCATGCCATTCCGCCGTGTGATGAAGAAAGTTTTGGAAAAAGTAATGGCTGCCGGAGCTAAGGGTGTGAAGATTAAAATGGCAGGCCGTTTAAATGGTGTGGAAATCGCTCGTCGCGAAACATTAAGCGCCGGAAAAATGTCCTTAATTACTTTGCGCAGTGATGTTGATTACGCGATCGTGGAAGCTCATACTTTGTACGGTAAGATCGGTGTTAAAGTTTGGGTTTATCACGGTGAAGCTTTTGGACGCAAGGATAAATTTGAAAAAAAGGAAGAGGATAAAAAAGTAAATATTCCCGCTCCGAAAAGATAATATTTTTCAAATAAGAAATTATAAATATGTTAATACCGAAAAAAGTTAAACATCGCAAGTGGCACAAAGGCACCCGCCGAAATATCGGCGTGGCGACTAGAATTAACCTTGTTGCTTTTGGTGAATTTGGTTTGAAGAGTATGGAACATGGCTGGGTAACCAGTCGTGAAATTGAAGCCGCTCGTCGTGTCTTAACTCGTTATGTACGCCGTGGTGGTAAAATCTGGATCCGTATTTTCCCAGATAAGCCAATTACCAAAAAAGGCAACGAAACACCAATGGGTGGTGGTAAGGGCGGTCCGGATCATTATGTTGCTCCAGTGAAACCGGGTACCGTGTTGTTTGAAATGGGTGGTATTACCAAGGAATCTGCAGTAGAGGCAATGAATTTAGCAGCGTATAAATTGCGAGTAAAGACTCGTTTTGCCCTTAAGTTGAAATAATTTTATATTATGGAAAAGAAAATTAAAAAAACTGAGAAAACTGAGAAAGTTGTGAAAACCGAAAGAACTGCAAAAAAGAGAGTATTTCGAAGTTTTGTTGGCAAAGTCGTAAAGACGGCTATGCAGAAAACAATCGTTGTTCAGATTGATACAATGAAAGAACATCAGAAGTATGACAAATATTTTCGTGTAAGTAAGAAATATCACGTTCATGATGAAAAAGGTTTAGCGAAGGTGGGGGACAAGATAAAGTTTACCGAGTGTCGTCCGTTGTCCAAAACAAAAAAGTGGTTTTTAGTGGAAGTTGTCAAATAATTGATTTTGTATGATACAACATCGCAGCATGTTAGTCGTAGCAGATAATACTGGCGCCAAAAAGGTTCAGTGTTTTAGAGTTTTGGACGGCTACAAAAAACGTTATGCCAATATTGGCGATATTATTACCGGGACTGTGAAGATAGCTGTTCCTCATGGTTTGGTTAAAAAGAGTGAGATAGTGCATATGGTGGTTGTGCGTCAACGAAAAGAAATACGTCGTGCGGATGGTACATATATTCGTTTTAGTGAAAATGCCGGTGTGGTAATTGATAGAAAGACTAAAGAGCCAAAGGGTTCACGTATTTTCGGCCCGGTAGCTCGTGAATTACGCGCTAAAGGTTTTCAAAAAATTATTTCTTTAGCTCCGGAAGTTTTGTAAACAGCGTGTCATTCCCACGACTAAGTACGGGGGAATCCAGATACTAAATAAGATTCCGGCTTTCGCCGGAATGACAAATCTATATGAAAATCAAAACAAACGACAACGTTAGAGTGATAACCGGTAAAGACCGCGATAAAAGTGGTAAGGTTATTCAGATTTTTCAAGATGAATTAAAGGTGGTGGTGGAAGGTATGAATGTCATGAAAAAACATGTGCGCACCAAAAAACAAGGTGAAAAAGGGCAACGTATTGAATTGTCCGGACCGATGGATGTAAGTAATGTAATGCTGGTTTGTCCAAAATGCAGTAAGGCTACCAGAGTAGGTTATAAAATTGAAGCTAAAAATAAAAAGCGCGTTTGTCGCAAGTGTAAAGAAATTATTGACTAATATAATATGCAAGGAACTTTATACGAAAAATATAAAAGTGAAGTAGTGCCGGCTTTGAAAAAAGAATTCGGTTTTAAGAATGTTATGCAGGTACCGCGCATTACCAAAGTGGTAGTGAATTCCGGTGTGGGCCGTTTTGTAAAAGAAGCGGGTTTTATTGATAATGTTGAAAAAACATTGAGTAAAATTACCGGCCAAAAACCGGTACGCACCAAGGCTCGTGATTCTATTTCCAATTTTAAGATTCGTGAAGGTATGGAAATTGGCGTAGTAGTTACCTTGCGTGGACCAAAAATGTATCAATTTTTAGAAAAATTAGTGCGTGTTACTTTCCCACGTGTGCGCGATTTCCGCGGTATTACCGATAAAGCTTTTGATCGCCAGGGGAATTATACTATCGGCTTAAAAGAAAATATTGCTTTCCCGGAAATTAAATCCGGCGATATTGATAAAATTCATGGTTTGCAGGTGATTGTCAATACCACTGCGAAAAATAAACAGGAAGGTAAAGCTTTATTAACTCATTTAGGATTCCCTTTTGTTAAGTAATTAAATATGGCTACACGAGCACAAATTGTAAAATCAAATCGTAAACCAAAATTTTCTACTCGCAAAGTAAATCGTTGCTGGAATTGCGGACGCCGTCATGGTTTTATCAGAGATTTCGGATTATGCCGTATTTGTTTTCGTGAATACGCCAATGCAGGTAAGATTCCGGGTGTGAGAAAGAGTAGCTGGTAAGGATATACATTATTTATTATATTTTCCAATAAACCAATAAATAAACTAAAGTATGATGACTGATCCAATCGCAGACATGTTAACAAGAATAAGAAATGCCTCTCAAGTTAATAAAAAAGAGGTGGTGTTGCCTTATTCCAAAATCAAAATGTCTATCGCGCAAATTTTGGTGCGAGCCGGCTATTTAGCCAAGGCCGAAGAAGTAAAAGAAAAATTACCTTCGATTCTTTTGACTTTGAAATATGACAACGGCATGCCGGCTATTCGTCATTTGAAAAGAGTAAGTAAACCGGGCGGACGCCAGTATGTGAAAAAGGATGAAGTGGGAAGAGTATTGAACGGTTTTGGTTTGTCTATCTTGTCTACTCCCAGAGGTATTTTGACTGATGGTGAAGCGAAGAAGGCCGGAGTGGGCGGAGAGGTATTGTGCGAAATTTATTAAAAAATCAAAGATTAAAAATCAAAATGAAAAATTATGGTGTTCGCTTCGCTCACAATTTATTAAATACAGTTAATCGTCGCAAAGCGACTCGTTGATTTTACATTTTGATATTTACATTTTAATTTAGGAACATATGTCTCGTATAGGAAAAACAACAAGAGTGTTACCGGCTGGTGTGACTGCCGAGATTAAAGGTGGGGAGATTTTTGTAAAAGGACCGAAGGGACAACTAAAAATGCTTATACACCCTCGCGTGACTTTGACTGTGAAGGATGGCCAAATCACTACTACTGTAGTTAGCGAAAATAACACCAAAGATCGAGCTTTGTGGGGTACTTTTTCCAGTCTGGTAGAGAATATGATTGAAGGTGTTACCAAAGGTTTTAAAAAACAATTAGAAGTTAATGGTGTAGGTTTTAAAGTAAATTTGAAAGGTGCAGATTTGAGTATGGAATTAGGTTATACCAATACCTCAGTATTTACAGCTCCAGAAGGTATCAAATTTATTGTGGAGAAGAATGTGATAACCGTAGAGGGTATTGATAAACATTTGGTTGGTGAGACAACTGCGCGTATTCGCGCTTTGCGCAAACCAGAGCCATATAAAGGCAAAGGTATTAAATATATTGACGAAGTAATTCGTCGCAAGGCTGGAAAAGCAGCTGCCAAAGCGGCCGCCTAAAACCTCGCTTGTTTATCCCAAATTTTTAATATGAAAAGATTGTCAAATACAAAAACAAAAGCTGATTTACGCGCTCGCCGTCACAATCGTGTGCGCGCTATAGTAAAGGGTACAGCCACAACTCCTCGTCTTTCTGTTTTTCGCAGTTTGCGTGGTATGGTAGCGCAGTTGGTGGATGATAAAAACGGCAAGACTTTGTGTTATGCTTCAAGTAAAGAAGTGGGTAAGAAAGAAGGTAAAGTGAATGTTTCTGTTGAATTGGGTAAGTTGATTGCTAAGAAAGCCGGAGCTAAAGGTGTTGCCAAGGTTGTTTTTGATCGCGGTGGTTATAAATACCATGGTCGCGTAAAAGCATTGGCCGAAGGCGCCCGATCTGGCGGATTGCAATTTTAAGCTTTTTAAAGTAATAAAAGAGTTATGATGAATAATAAACCAATGCGTGGCAAAAGAGGTGGTGATCGACGTAATGAAGAAAAACCGGCTTTTGACCAGTACATTTTGGATTTGGCTCGCGTAACACGCGTGACTGAGGGTGGTAAGCATATGAGCTTTCGTACTTGTGTTATTTTGGGTGATCGCAAAGGACGCGTGGCATATGGTGTAGCCAAGGGGAAAGATGTGCAACTTGGTGTGGAAAAGGCGGTTCGTCAGGCCAAGAAGAATTTTATCACTGTACCGATCGTCAATGAAACTATCCCACATTATGTGGAAAGTAAATTTAAAGCCGCTCGCGTAATTTTGAAACCGGCACCAAAGGGTTCCGGTATTATCGCCGGTGGAGCTGTGCGCGCTGTGCTTGAATTAGCCGGTGTTCCAAATGTTTCTTCTAAAATTTTAGCTCGTACAAAAAATAAAATATTATTGGTAAAAGCTACTTTTGAGGCTTTGAAGAGCTTTAAAGTACGCCCGGCCAGAATGTCCCCAATTGCGCATGATTTGCAAATAAAGATTGATGTGGAAGATCCGAATGATAAAATTGTTAAAATAAAAAAGAAAGTCAATCAAGCGATTGAAAAAATGGCTTAATTGATACATATTATATCTGCGATATAAACTCATTCGTTTATGAAATTACAAACACATACTATAAAACCGGCCAAGGGCTCAAGACATGTAGTGAAAAGAGTCGGGCGTGGTAATGCATCCGGTCACGGTACTTCTTCCACTCGTGGTGGTAAGGGTCAAACTGCTCGTTCCGGCGGTAGTCGTGGTTTGCAAATGAAAGCGTTCAAGAGATTGTTGCAATCTACTCCAAAATTGCGCGGTTTTCATAGTTTAGCTACCAAACCGGCTGAAATATATTTGGATCTTTTGGAAAAAAAATATAAAGCCGGAGAAACTGTAGATTTTAAATCTCTTCAAGAAAAGCATTTGGTTGGTAAAAATGATCAGACTGCCAAAATTATCGCTCGCGGTGAATTATCCAAAAAGTTAATTGTGGTTGGCATTAAGACTACAAAATCCGTTGCCGACAAAATTAAGGCTGTCGGCGGGGAAGTGAAGTAAAATGACTATCATTCCTGCGAAAGCAGGAATCTCTGTGGTATAATAAATCAAGATCCCTGCTTTCGCAGGGATGACAGAGAAGCATCGGGTCATAACTAAACATTATTAACCATACTTCGTATGTGGGAACGCATCAAACAAGCTTGGGAAATTAAAGAAATTAGAAAAAAAATATTTGTCGTAGTAGGTTTGTTGGTGGTGTTTCGCGTGGCCGCGCACATTCCGGTGCCGGGTGTCAATTTATTAAATCTTCGTAATTATTTAGAAGGCAACCAGATTTTGGGTATGCTTAACGTATTCTCCGGTGGTACCATGGAGAATTTTTCTGTTATCATGTTGGGTGTTGGCCCATATATCACATCTTCAATCATCTTCCAGCTTTTACAAATGATCGTGCCGAAATTAGAGGAAATGGCCAAAGAAGGAGAATATGGTCAGCAAAAAATCAATATGTATACTCGATGGCTAACTGTGCCATTGGCTTTTTTGCAATCATTCGCCATGATTAAATTGTTGACTAATACCGGCCAGCCAATTTTGACAGATTTAAATACTCTTAGATTGATTACAATCATGCTTACCATCACAGCTGGAACAATGTTCCTGATGTGGCTTGGTGAATTGATTTCTGAACAAAAGATTGGCAACGGTATTTCACTATTAATCTTCGCGGGTATCGTAGCAGCCATCCCAAATGCGATCCGCAATGCTATGATCAACTATACTTCCGCAGATTTTTATACAATGTTGTTGTTCGTGGTGGTTGCTCTTGCTACTGTAGTTGGTGTAGTGTTTATCAGCGAAGGTCAACGCAATATTCCGGTGAATTATGCCAAGCAAATGCGTGGCAACCATTCATATGGTGGTTCTACCACTCATCTGCCACTACGCGTGAATATGGCTGGTGTGATCCCAATTATCTTTGCTATTTCATTGATTCTTTTCCCTTCTATGGTTGCTCAGTTTTTTGTCAGCGCCAAAACTACATGGCTCGCCACCGCCGCGCAAGAAACCATTCGCCTTTTTCAGAATCAATTATTTTACGGTGTGAGTTATTTCTTGTTGGTATTCGGTTTTACTTTTTTCTACGCTGCAGTTATTTTTCACCCAAAGAAAATTGCGGAAAATTTACAACGCCAGGGAGGTTTTATCCCGGGTATTAGACCGGGTTCAGAAACAGAAAAATATCTGGGCATAACAATGAATCGTATCAATTTGATTGGAGCTTCATTTTTAGGTATTATCGCTATTTTACCATTAATTGTTAGTGGAGCGATGGGTACACAGAATTTGAGTTGGGGTGGTACTAGTCTTTTGATCGTCGTGGCGGTGGCTATTGAAACTGCTAAGCAGTTGGAGGCGCAGGTGACGATGCATGAGTATGATAGAATATAAATTGTTAAACTGCTAAATTGTTATATTGTTATTCCTGTGACCGCCGCCGCTACCGACTTCGCTAAAGCTACGACGGTTGAAAAAAGCTATGACGGTTGAAAAAAACGGGAATCCAGCCGTTTGTCTACCCTGTTGTCATCCTGAATGTAATGAAGGATCTGATCTCGATAAGTGTCAATTATCAAAAAACAAAAACCCCGTCTAATTGGACAGGGGTTTTTTATTTTGGTATAATTATTTTGCCTTATTTAAGCCACATTTTTGCGATTTATGTCTATTTTTTCCCTATTTGGCCCATCTATAAAATACTCGCAAGTTAAACAGTCGGTACCCGAATTGGATATCAAAAGAATGGTGTCGCAAATTAATGTGAACACGCTAACCCAAGATGAAGCCATGATCGCAGAACAGGCAATTCTCGCGAAACGACAGGATGGCAAAATATCTTTACAACATATTTATGAAGCCTTGCATTCTTTATTGAATAAACATAAAATAAGCAAGAATGATCAGGATGGAATAATGAATTTGTTTGCAAAATATTTTAAGGAACATTTTGGAGAGTAGTCTTGTTGTCATTCTGTGTGACTTTTTTCTGACCGAGTTTACCCTCGCGAAGCGGGGGAAGAATTTCTTAAAATTAGATTTCAAGGGATCCTTCGCTCTGCTCAGGATGACGATGTGAATCGATTAGATAATCTCATTCCTCACTCATTTCGATTATGAAAAAAATAATTATTTTATTAGGTGTGCCTGGATCAGGGAAGGGCACTCAGGCCAAACGCCTTGCTGAGAAATATGACTATGAACATATCTCTACCGGAGATTTGTTACGTGCTCTAGCCCTAGATAAAAAAGCTGATCCAAAAGAAAAGCAGGCCTTGGAAGATATGAAGACCGGCAAATTGGTGCCGGATTGGTTGGTATATAAATTAACATTTCGAGCTATTGAGAAACAGTTAAAAAAAGGAAGCGGTGTAGTTTTGGATGGCGCTATTCGTAGTTTGAATCAGGCTCAAGAGTTTCAAAAATTTTTTAAAGAAAAAAAATTAGAAGATGAAGTATCGGTTGTTGAGGTTGCTTTGAGTGATGAAGAATCCTTGGCAAGACTAACCAAGCGTCGTATTTGCGCTATGTGCAGTGAGTTGATTCCGTGGTTGCCAACGACCAAGAATATTAAAATCTGTCCAAAATGTGGTGGAGAATTAGTAACTCGTAAGGATGATGATGAAAAGGTTATTAAGAATAGAATTGTAGAGCAGGGAAACGTTGCTCTTGAGCCGATCGTTGAGTATTATGATGGATTGGGTTTGTTGAAGAAAGTGGATGGTGAGCAGGGTATTGATGATGTGGAAGAGGAAATAAATGAAATTTTAGTATAAACTGTCATTCCGACCGAACGTAGTGAGTGGAGGAATCCCTTAAGGTAATTACTTCAAGAGATCTCTCGCGGAGTTTATACTCGCGTAGCGGGTGCTCGAGATGACAATTGGGAAATTCAATAATTATGCTTATAAAACCAAAAGAGGACATAAATCAAATTAGAAAAGGTGGGAAAATTATTGGCGAGATCTTGTCTCAGATTGTTAAGTTATGTCAGCCTGGTGTGAGTACCGCAGAAATTGATGATGTGGCGGAGAAAATGATTTTTAAAGCCGGTGGTTTACCGGCTTTCAAAGGCTATAGAAATCATCCTGATGATACGCCATTTCCTTCCACAATTTGCGCTTCTGTAAATGAAGAGTTGGTTCATGGTATTGCGCGAAAGGATATAATTTTACAGAGTGGAGATATTTTTAGTATAGATATTGGGATGGAGTGGCCGTTAGGAATTCAAAATGTAAAAATCAAAAAACTGGCTGCGAACCAGCAATTGCAAAATGATAATGTAAAAATTAAAAAAGGATTTTTTACTGATACCGCAATTACTGTGGCTGTTGGTGAAATTTCTAATAAAACTAAAGAGTTGATGAAGGTCACAAAGGAAGCTTTGGAAGTCGGTATTAGAGCTGTAAAACCTGGAAATAGTATTGCTGACATCGGACGTGCAATTGAAAATTACGTTAATTCTGCCGGTAAATACGGAATTATTAGAGATTTAGTGGGTCATGGTGTTGGTCATGGTGTGCACGAAGATCCGCGCATTCCGAATTATTATGATCCAAAATTAGAAAAATTTATTATCAAACCGGGGATGGTGCTCGCTATCGAACCCATGATTGCTCTCGGAAGTTATAAAGTTAAAACCGGTCCTGATGGTTGGACGATAGTAATGGCTGATGGTTCGCTCTGTGCGCATTTTGAACATACTGTGATCGTTACGGATAATGGATGCGTGGTGGCTACCAGGCGTCCGGAAGAGAAATAAACAATTTAACAGTTTAACAATTTATCAATTTAAAAACATGAATATTTTAGGCATAGATTTTGGTACAAAAAATATTGGTCTCGCCTGGGTAGATACCGGGTTTGGAGCCGTTTTGCCGTATGGTTTAATCAAGGAAGTGAAGGGTAAAACAAAGGCCGGACAATTGGCAGATTTAATCAAGGAAGAAAGAATAGAAAAAGTTGTAATCGGTTTGCCTGTTAGTTTGAGGGGTGGAGAAGAGAATAAAAACACAGAACGCATTAGAGCATTTGTCGAAGAGATCAAGGGTGTCGTAGATGTGCCGATAGAATTTATGAATGAAATGTTTAGTTCACAACAGGCAGATAGAATGGGTGGTGGGGCGAGTAGAGATGAAAAATCCGCGATGATTATTTTGGAGGATTATCTTGCTCGTCGTGTGTCATCCTGAGCACAGCGAAGGATTTCTTTACGTACCTATCTGCATAAAATAATTTAAGAGATTCTTCGTTTCACTCAGAATGACAGTGTATGTTATCAATCATCCTCTCCCGTCGTGACTTCCGTGAAAATGATCAGATTATTTCCATATATACAGCTGAAAAAGGAAAGTTGGAAGTGCTCGCTCGCGGAGTCAAAAAAATTATTAGTAAAAACTCGGCCTTTTTAGAGCCGTTTTTTTTAGTGGATGCAGAAGTTGTGTGTGGCAAAGAAATAATGCATTTGACCAAGGTTCAACCAATAAATAGTTTTAAAAATATACGCTCTGATCTCGATAAAATTTTTATGGCAGGGTATTTGATAAATTTAACAGATAGATTATTAAAAGCAGAAGATCCGGATAAGCGCGTTTACAAACTTTTATTAAGTTTTTTAGAGTTTTTTGACCAAACCAGCGTCAACAATTCACTGATTTTAGATTCATATTTATTAAAATTTTTTAGTCTGCTCGGTTTTGATATTTCCGGAGTTGAGACTATCGATATGAACACAAAAAAGTATTTGGAATTATTATTAAATAATGAATGGAATAATTTGCCGACAGACTTGGATAAAAAGGTTGTTCAATCTCTACATAGGACAGTGCACCAGTTTATCCAAGCGCAAAGCGAGCAAAAACTTGCCTATTTTAGCCAGATTTAGTAAGATTGAGGTATTATTCTTGTCATTCTGAGCGAAGCGAAGAATTTCTTAAATTAATTCTCTGTGATACGAACTTCAAGAGATCTTTCCCCCGCTTCGCGAGGGTAAACTCGGTCAGAAAAAAGTTGCTCAAGATGACAGGTGGTTTGTATTAAATTTTTATATCAAAATATGAATGTTTTAATTAAAGATATCTCTAAGCATGTTGGTGAAGAAATTACTCTAAAAGGATGGCTCTACAACAAGCGCTCATCCGGACCTTTGTATTTTTTAGAACTTCGTGACGGCTATGGCTGGGTTCAAGGTGTGGTCGCCAAAAAAGAAGTATCTCCAGAGACTTGGGAGGCTTCTGAAAAAGTGACGCAAGAATCCTCCATAGAAGTAGTCGGTAAAGTTGCTAAACATCCGAAAAAGGAAAATGTTTTTGAGTTGCAGGTGACCGGAATTAAAATTTTACAACTTTCACATGATTACCCGATCGCTCTCAAGGATCATGGACCGGATTTTCTTATGGATAATCGTCATTTGTGGCTTCGTAGTAAAAAACAGTGGGCGATTTTGCGAATTCGTGATGCTGTGACGACAGCCATTAACGAATATTTACATCAAGAAAATTTTATTCGCACTGATTCTCCAATTTTCACTCCCAATGCTTGTGAGGGCACCACTACATTATTTGCAGTGCCATATTTTGATCTTGGTGATGCCTATTTATCTCAATCAGGCCAGTTATATATCGAGGCCGCTATTGCTTCAGTGGGCCGTTGTTATGATTTTGGACCGGTATTTCGCGCCGAAAAAAGCAAAACAAAACGCCATCTAACCGAATTTTGGATGATGGATGCCGAAGCGGCTTTTGTCGAACATGATGAAAATTTAAAAATTCAAGAAGGTTTAGTCCGTCACATTGTCCGTTATTGCCTTGAACATTATAAAGATGAATTGGCTATTTTAGAACGTGATGTAGAAAAATTAAAAAAAGCAGATGCGCCATTCAAGAGATTTACTTATGATGAAGCAATAAAAAAATTAAATGAGATGGGTTCGGATATTAAATATGGTGAGGATTTGGGAAACGATGATGAGGGGTTACTTACCAAAGATTCCGAGGTGCCGGTGTTTATAGAAAAATGGCCTAAGAGTATAAAGCCATTTTATATGAAGCGCAGTACAGAAAATGATAATTTAGTTTTGAATGATGATTTGATTGCGACAGATGGTGGGGGAGAAATAATCGGTGGTAGTCAGCGTGAAGATGATGTGCAATTGCTTGAAGAACGAATTAAAGCAGAAGGATTGAATCAAGAAGATTATCAATGGTATTTGGATTTGCGTAAATATGGCAGTGTGCCACATTCCGGTTTTGGAATTGGTTTGGAGCGCGCTGTGCGTTGGATTTCCGGCACGGAACATATTCGTGAGTGTATCCCATTTCCAAGAACCATTAGTCGCTTGAAACCATAGTGATAACTGTCAACTCCGGTGCTGACATAAATCGAACAGGTCCTCCGGATTCCCCTAGGCCAATAGATGTATAAATAGGTATTCCTTCGTAATAGTTTAGTCCGCGATAATATTGTTTGCCTAATTCAATGCCTGCATTTCCGAGAGGGCCAATGAACGGTAAATAAATCTGTCCTCCATGAGTATGCCCGGTCAACACAAGGTCGGGTTTTTTTATATCTTTGGGCCATTGTAGAATACCATCGGGGTTATGAGTAATAAAAATCAATGGCGTTTTTTGATTCCAGTTTTTTAATTCAGAAAAATCTATTTTAGTTAAATTAACTTTGGCCCCCCAGATATCATCAATACCAAATAAACAAAGTTTTTCGTTTTTAATTTCAAAACAAAATAAATGGTTGTTTAGTGATGTCGTACCAATTTTTTCCATGACGCTAATTACTGGTTTGCTTTGGTCGCCAGTCCAATGATCCGGGTTTTTAAGATTGGTATTTCCAAGACCATATTCATGATTTCCGAGCACATAATAGCTGGGATATTTTTCTGTAATTTTTGAAAAAATATTGAGCCAATCAGCCTCGGTGCCGGAGGAGGTATTTGGGGAGGAAGCCTCATAAAAATAACCACCATTAGATACTAAATCTCCGCCAAAAATTACAATATCCGGTTGGGCCTCGATTGTCTTTGTGTCAATTTTTTCTGCCCAGCTATCGTTTTTAAAACGATTTAATTGTGGGTCGGCAATAAAAGCAATTTTTATTGGTTGCTTAATTTCCTTTATGACAATTTTTGTTTCCTTGGTTAAAATAGTAAAAGGCTCAACAAAACGAACATAAAGCCCTAGGAATGATGTGATAGCTAGCGTATTAATAATTATCCAGGCTAACTTTTTGTGTTTACCGAAAAATAGCGTCTCTCGACGTTGGTCGCGATATATTAGATAAATTAAAATAACTGAAACAATTGTATATCCAACTGTAAAAATAGTGTAGAAGTTCATGATTTGATTTACATTTTTTAGTATGAGTATTTTATCATATTTTCTACATAAAACAAAAAGCACCAATAAGGTGCTTGATGAGGTGGTGCCCAGAGAGAGAATCGAACTCTCACGGATTGCTCCACACGATTTTGAGTCGTGCGCGTCTACCAATTCCGCCATCCGGGCTTCAATTTGTAGAAATATATTATAATATTTTTGCCATTTTGTCAATCGTGTGCTAAAATATTGATACTCAAAAAATATGTCAAATATCATCTCTATTGTTAATCAAAAAGGGGGAGTGGGGAAGACCACAACCTCCGTAAATTTAGCGGCGGGACTTTCAGAAGCGGGAAAATTCGTTTTATTAGTTGATCTTGATCCTCAGGGCAATGCCACCTCCGGAGTGGGTATCAAATATCAGGAATTGGAAAAAGGACTTTATCATACTCTCATGGGCCAACAGCGTTTGCATGATGTTGTTTGTAATACCAATCACGCCGGTTTGCGCGTTGCTCCAGCCACTCCGGATCTTGCCGGGGCAAATGTAGAGCTCGTTAATGTGGAAGGCCGAGAAACAAAATTATCTGATCTGTTGAGTGAGGTTCAGCATGCCTATGATTATATCATCATCGATTGTCCGCCCTCGCTCGGTATGCTTACTTTAAATGGATTAGTGGCCGCTGATCACGTTTTGATCCCTGTACAGGCCGAATATTACGCTCTAGAGGGTCTAGGACAGCTTTTGAAGACTGTAGACATGGTCAAAGAAGGCATTAAGCCCAATTTGAATGTTTTGGGCGCTGTTTTAACAATGTTTGATGGGCGCAATAGATTATCCGAAGAAGTTTTGCATGAATTATATAAATATTTTCCAAACAATATTTTTCGCTCGGTAATACCTCGAACGGTGCGCTTAGCCGAGGCTCCCAGTTTTGGTAAAAGTATTTTTCATTATGAACCTCGAGGAAAGGGAGCAAAAGCCTACGAGCGTTTGACTAAGGAAGTGCTAGATTATTTTGAACAATTACAAAATAGCCCCGATCAGGTCGAGGCACAGTAATTTAAGATTTTTGAATTTTAATTTTTCATTATGTCTTTAGGTAGAGGGCTGGGGGCGCTTATTACTCCTACAACAGCATCGCGCAAGGCGATAGCTACTGATCAAAAATTAGACAGTCAGCGTATTTGGCATATCCCGGTGTCAGAAGTACATCCAAATCCCAAACAGCCCAGGCGCTATTTTGAACAGGATGCGATGGACGAGCTGGCGGATTCAATTAGAAAACATGGTGTTCTGGAGCCGTTATTAGTGAGTGAACAAGTGGGTGGAGGTTATGAATTGATCGCCGGTGAGAGACGTTGGCGCGCATGTAGGCAAGTTGGATTACCGACTGTGCCGGTTATTGTGAAGGAATTGGCGGATCAAGAAAAATTAGAAATTTCTCTCATAGAAAACATACAGCGTGCGGATCTTAACCCAATCGAGGAAGCGTTTGCATATAAAAGATTGATAGAAGAATTTCATTTAACTCAGCAGGAAGTGGGAGAAAAAGTTGGCAAGGCCAGACCGACCGTTGCAAATATGATCAGACTTTTAGATTTGCCGGAAGAAGCGCAAACGGCATTGATTCTACAAAAAATAAACACCGGCCAAGCCAGAGCGCTTTTAAGTTTAGAAGGTGAGGCGCAATTAAACATGTTGTCATCCATGCTTGGGCAAAAAATTACTGTTCGCGAATTGGAACGTGAAGTAAGTAAACAGAGACTGGATAAAAGTTCGTTGCGTCGTGATCCAAATTTATCCTATCTGGAAGATAAACTTCGTGAAGCGTTAGGCACCAAAGTTGCGATCAGTCAAAGAGGTGAAAAAGGTACTGTGACCATTAGTTATTTTTCGAAGGAAGAATTGGCGAGGGTGATTAAGAAGATTGAGGGGTAAATTGAAATTTTCAATTGTCATCCCGGACCAGGATCCGGGATCCAGTCGCTCACTTGTCATCCAGATCGCGACTTAGTCGGGAGAAGGATCTGCACTCGTTGCGAGTGGTCACTGATTTATGATAAAATATCATCATGCTCAAAGCGAAATATTTATCAGAAATAAAACAACAGGTCAAGAAGGTGTACTCTAAAAAAGGCGCTAGTTTTTTTGTTTTTGGTTCCAGTGTCAATAAAACAAATTTTGGAGATGTAGATCTGGGTGTGATGGGTAATGTTGATAATAAAATAGTAAGAATTTTAAAGGAAAATTTTGAAGATTCCACTTTCCCTTACAAGGTTGATGTGGTTAATTTTGAGAAAGTAGATGACTTATTTCTTCGTCGGTAAGAAGGATTTGAGCCAGCTTTTTAGATTCGTATTTAAATTGTTTTTAATACGAGTTTTGGCCACATGAGTTTTGGCAAATTTCAGCCAATCAGGACTTGGGCCTTTGCGATTTTTATCTGTAATAATTTCCACTACGTCGCCACTTTTTAGTGGGGTATCCAAGCCAACCATTTGATCGTTAATTTTTACACCATTACATTTGTTCCCAACCTCGGAATGAATATGATAGGCAAAATCTACCGGTGAGGCATCTTCCGGTAAATCAATAACATCGCCCTTGGGCGTGAAAACAAAAATTCTATTTTTAAAGAAATCCACTTTCAAAGCATCGAGATCAGAAATATTTTTTAATATTTCTTTTTGCATTTCGGCCAATTCCTTTGCCCATTGCACATCTTTGGCGGGCAAGCGATTGCCTCGTTCGTCAAAATGCCAATGCGCGGCCACGCCGAATTCAGATTCCTCGTGCATATCTTTGGTGCGAATTTGGAATTCAACGGATTTTCCTTCCGGTCCGAAAACAGTAGTATGTAATGATTGATAGCCGTTTGGTTTCGGTTGAGCAATATAATCTTTGATACGTCCTTTGAGTGGTTTCCAAAGTTTGTGAATGATGCCGAGCACGGCATAACAATCACCAACATCCGGCACAATCACGCGCACGGCGACGATGTCGTAAATTTTTTCTGAGTCCCAACCTTTGCGTAGAAGTTTTTGATACAAACTGTATAATTGTTTTTTTCTTCCATGTACGTTAAGAAAATTAATATTATTTTGTTTCAATTCTCCGCGTACCAAATTCATTACTCCGTCAAGATATTCTCCAGTGCCGCTCATAATTTTTTCGCGCAATTCATCTACTTTTTCATATTCTTTTGGGTGTACATAAAGGAAAGATAAATCTTCAAGCCAGCCTTTCATCTCGCCCATGCCAAGACGGTTGGCGATGGGGGAATATATTTCCAAACTCTCAAGAGCGATACGGTATCTTTTTTTCGGTGGCAATGATTCCAATGTGGATAAATTGTGTATACGGTCTGCAAATTTTATAATCATCACACGAATATCTTCGGCCATGGCCACAAACATCTTGCGTAGATTTTCAATGTAACGCTCCACGCCACGATATTTCAATTTACCCAATTTTGTAATGCCTTTGACCATGGAAGCTACATCATTGCCGAAATTTTTTTCTATTTCTTCCAGGGTAACTTGTGTATCTTCCGGGACATCATGCAAGAGCGCAGCCAAAATAATATTTAATTCAAAGCGCATCGAGGAAAGGATATGTGCCGTAGCAAGCGGGTGATTGATATATGGTTCACCGGATTTTCTCACTTGTCCCTTGTGAGCAGTGTCGGCAAAATCGTATACCAAACGTACCAATTCCAAATCACTGGCGCCGGAATAGGCCTTCATGGCCTTAATTAGACCATCAATAGTAACGTCTTTTGGAATAAGTATTGGTGATTCAATCATATAAAACTCAGTATAGCTATTATATGCTTTACCGGTTATTATTTCAATATAACAACCCTGCATCAGAACGGTGCAGGGTTTGTGTTGTTGTCATTCCCGTGAAAACGGGAATCCAGGCGTTTGATGATTGTAAGCCGATTGGATCCCGGATCTTGGTCCGGGATGACAATGTTTATGAAGGTCGTATTTCCGGTGTCACAGCGGCAGGCGCGGCTTCCTTTGTGAAGCTACATTCTTTGTTAGAGCATTTAATGCCGCCCTTGGTAGCGAATACTAGCGGGTGTTGGCATTCAGGACATAATTCGCCATTTGGTTTGTCCCAGATAGCGAAATCACAGGTTGGATATTTACTGCAACCGTAGAATATTTTTTTAAATTTAGTACGTCTTTCTACTACATCTCCTTCTTTGCATTTTGGACACTTTAAATCAAGTTTTACTTCTATATTTTTGATGTTTTTGCATTTTGGATAAGCGGAACAACTGATGAATGGACCAAAGCGTCCTACTTTTTTTACCATCGCGGCGCCACATTTTTCACAGATTTCTTTAGTCGGTTCGGCCGCCACCGCTTTATTTCCTTCTTCTTTGGCAATAGATTTTATGTTGCGACATTCAGGGAAACCACTGCAGGCAATAAATTTACCAAAGCGTCCCATTTTAACGATCATTGTTTTTCCACATTTTTCACAAATTTCATCAGTTGTTTCTCCGGCAGTAGGTTTGGGAATTTCTTTATCTTTTAACAAGAGGTTTTCCTTGAATGGCCTGTAAAATTCGGCGATGACCGGTTGCCATTCTTTTTTGCCTTTTGCTATTTCATCAAACTCTTCTTCCATGTGCGCGGTAAATTCGAAGTCAACAATTTTTGGAAAATGTTTTACCAAAAGATCGTTTACCATCATGGCAATTTCTTTTGGTTTCAATTTCTTTTTTTCATCACGCTCGATATATCCACGATCTTCAATGGTGGCGATGGTCGGGGCGAAGGTGGAAGGACGACCGATGCCATGTTCTTCCAATACCTTAACTAAGGTAGCGTCGGAATAGCGTGCCGGAGGTTCGGTAAAATGTTGTTCCGGTTTTAATTCTTTGCAGTCCATTGCTTCACCCTCTTTGACTGTTGGTAAAATATTTTCTTTGGTTTTATCTTGAAAAAGTTTTAAAAAGCCATCAAAAATAATTGTTTGACCGGTAGCATGAAAACCATAATTGTTTGGGCTGACAATATCAATTACAGTAGAATTTAATTCTGCCGGAGCCATTTGAGAAGCCATGGCTCGGCGCCAAATCAAATCATAAAGACGGAATTGATTTTTTTCCATTTGGGATTCTACTGACTCCGGAGTGCGCCAAGCCTCAGTTGGGCGAATAGCTTCATGAGCTTCTTGAGCATTCTTGCTTTTGCTGTGGTAGAGTCTTGGTTTGTCCAGTTGGTATTTTGCGCCAAATTCCTTGCCAATAGTTTCCTTTGCTTCGTTTAAAAATTTTTCGGATAAATTTGTGGAGTCGGTACGCATGTATGTTATTAAACCGACCGATCCTTCTTTGCCTATTTCCACGCCTTCATAAAGTTGTTGAGCGAGTCGCATGGTTTGTTTGGCCGAAAAACCCAAACGATGGTTGGCCTCTTGTTGAAGGGTGGAGGTTGTAAAGGCCGGAGAAGGCAAGCGTTTAGTTTTTTTGGCTTCAACTTTGGCAATTTTGTAGGTAGTGCCTTGCAGATCTTCTAAAATTTTATCAGCTTGTTCTTTACTTTTAATTTCTAATTTATCAATTTTTTTATCCCTAACAATATTTAATTTAGCTAAAATTTCTTCATTTTTACCGGTGACGGTAAATGTGCCTTGGATACTCCAATATTCATCTGTTTTGAAAGCTAAAATTTCTCGCTCGCGTTCTACGACGAGACGAACAGCCACAGATTGTACACGACCGGCTGACAATCCTTTCGCGACCTTACGCCACAGAAAAGGGGATAGCTCATAGCCTACCAAACGATCTAAAATACGACGCGCTTGTTGAGCATTCACCATTTTTATATTTAATGTTTGGGGATGCTCAACGGCTTCGGTGATGGCGTGTTTGGTAATTTCATGAAAAGTAATTCTTTTTACAGCCTCCGGTTCCACACCTAAAATATGCGCGAGATGCCAGGAAATAGCCTCTCCCTCACGATCCGCATCAGTTGCGAATAGAATCTCATCAGTTTTTTTTGCCGCGTCTTTTAATTCCTTTACTGTTTTAGATTTATCACGACTGATGATATATTGAGGTTCGAAATTATGCTCAATATCTATGCCCATTTTGCTTTTTGGTAGGTCGCGAACATGTCCAAAAGAAGACTTTACAATGAAGCCTTTTCCAAGAAATTTGGTAATAGTCTTGGCTTTAGTTGGGGACTCGACGATAACTAATTTCGTCATAATTTCTTATAATATGTTATATAACAGTACATAATATATGTAAGAATAGGGCATTTTTGGCATTATGTCAACCAAGCGCGTAATTCGCCGCTCAAGAATATTGAACCGGTCACTGGTATTAAATCGCCAACTTTGGCCTGTTTTTTGGCCTCTAGCAATGCGATTTGAGGCTCTAAAATTGGCTTAATTTTGGCTCTAGGGCATGTTTTGGATAGTATTTGGGATAAAGTTACGGGATCGGCCGCTTTACGAAAGGGGTTGGAAGTTGAACGGGTTGTGTAGATGGTAGTTGGGTTTAGTGTTGTGAGTTGTTTGCACATCGTCTTGATGTTCTTATCCGCGCTAAAACCAACAATTAAATGTAAATTTCCATCAAAATTGAGAGATTTAATGGTATTAATAGTTGTTTGCATCTTATCCGGGTTGTGTGCTCCGTCTAAAATAACCAAAGGGTCTTTTGACACAATTTCCATGCAAATAGGGAAGTTTGTTTTTTGGATTCCGTTTTGAATTTGTTTAGTTGGTATACCGAGGGTCTGTGCCGCCTCAATAGCCATGATGGCATTACGTATTTGATGTTCTCCCAATACGTTCAGAATATATTTTTGTTGTTTGTACACAAACTGTGTCCAAGGTTTTTTCAGATCAAATTTTTTTATTATTTCTATATTTTTTTCTTTTGGTAAAATTGTTAGCTTGGATTTTTGTTTATGGCATTCTGCCTGGATAATTTTTAAAAGTTTGGGATTATTTTCGGCGGTAATAGTTTGCCGGCAATGTTTAATAATGCCGGCCTTCTCATAAGCCACTTCTTTTTTTGTTGGTCCGATTAAATCCAGGTGATCATTTCCGATGTTGGTGATTATCGCCAAATCTTTTTTAGGAATAATGTTTGTAGAATCGTTGCGTCCACCTAAACCCACTTCTATCACCGCATAATCCACGCGATTTTCTGCAAAATATAAAAGACCTAAAGTTGTGACTATTTCAAAAAAAGAAGGGAAGTCATAAGGAGATGTTTCCAGGTATTTTTGCAAAGCCGGTCTGATTTTTTCCACTAATTTCGCGAAATTATTTTTAGAAATAGGCCTGCCGTTGATGGACCAACGTTCCGTAATTGTAGACGGCGCGGGTGAGATGATAAGACCTACCCGGTGGCCGGCAGCGCGTAATATGGAATCGAGCATCAGGCAGGTGGAGCCTTTGCCACTAGTGCCGGTAACGTGTATATAATGAGAAATTTGTTTTTCGGGGTTGCAAATAATATTCAATAGGAATTGAATTCTTTTTAGATAAATTCCACTCTTTTTCTTGTCTTTTAAATATTCTTGACGAGGAATATTATTGAGTGAAATAAGAAAATTGTAGGCGTCGTTGTAGTCCATATAATCGTTTCTCAGTAGTGTCATCCCCGTGAAAACGGGGATCCAGACATTAGTGTATTTGTCGGCGACTGGATCCCGGATCCTGGTCCGGGATGACAATTGAAGAAGTGTGTTTACTTAATGCCGAATAGATATTTTTTATTGATTTGCACAAAGTCAAACCAGTGGAATTTTTTATTGAGGAAGGTAAAAAGATAATTAAAGGCAACAAAGGTTAGTGTGATACCGATCGCCATCAAACCTCGTTCTTTCCAAACCACCGGGATGAGGCTGGTCCACACCGCAGCCGGCATAGGTAGTAACCAAACCCACAAAGCTCCGCCTACCGCGTGCGCCGTAAAAGTAGTGCCAAGAGCGCGAGCAAATATGAAACGATCACGTAAAAAGTACATGGCCATTGGTATCAGCCAATAAAGAGCATAATACCAAGCTTTTTGACCCTCTGGATTAAGCCAAAATGCCATCATGGCAATCATTGGAATAGCTAAATTAAAAGGAGATTTTTTGGCAAAATATAAAGCGGCAAAGATCATGGGTAAGAAACGAATCAGCGTGGCAGT